>Ga0172367_10003952_pt1 | contig 18801 bp, 16 predicted proteins | sample Lak10m_FD_114542 | JGI IMG/M metagenome (GOLD analysis project Ga0172367, IMG submission 114542) | Freshwater microbial communities from Kabuno Bay, South-Kivu, Congo - kab_022012_10m | ecosystem: Environmental > Aquatic > Freshwater > Lake | place: Democratic Republic of the Congo: South-Kivu...
ATTTGAAACGACTTTACCAAATGGATAATTTGCTCTCATACTATTGGCAGTAACATCGGTTGGATACAAATGATAAAGATCCGATTTCATAGGTTCAGCTTCGCCAAAATTTGATTGCGGCCATGTATGCTCTGTGTTAATGCTAAAATTATTAAAAGCGTCGGTTCTATTAATATAACCAACTGCAAGTCTTCCTGTATAAACACACTCGATTGTATTCTGAGCTGCGCCCTGTCCGTTAACTCTTTGGTTATCAAATTCCATAAACATTTTATCGCGAGCTAAATTATATCCTAGCGAATTGTGATTATTAACTAAATCTGTTAATGCAGTTTTAAGTTCACTATCATATTTGTTAAATGTAGTTGCGTCATAGCTATCACCAAATTTACCGGAACCAATTAACTTAATTACTGATCCTATTGTACTATCATCACTAGTAATAAAAACTAAATCATTATCAATTACATTTTGGTCGGGATTATACTTTATCCAAACAATGCTGCTGTCATTCGAAGGAATTGATAAAATTGTGTCAGATAAGCTGTAAACACTTTTAAGATTGTTAACCCTTATTTCAGAGGTTTGCTGGTTATAATTTTTTATATGAACAAAAAAGCTGTCAGCACTTCCGGTAAATGTTTGTGAGAATAAAACCGAGTCAGTGCTCATCGAAATTTGAGCATTTAAACTGGTTGCGAAAAATAGGACACTTAAAAAAATACTTTTTGTCATAAATACTATATTTTTAATGATTTAAAAATCACATAGAAATTTACAATTTAATTTCACAATTCTTATTACAGATTATAAACTTTTAAGGGGTGACGATTTTAGTTTCCTGATATTATTGCAGTTGCTTCAATTTCTATCAGCATATTTGGGTCGATTAATGATTTCACTTCAATCATTGAGGTTACGGGCTTAATATTTTTAAAGAATTCACCGTGAGCCTTTCCATATACTTCCCAAAGAGAAATATCGGTTACAAACATTCTTGTTCTAATAACATCCTTTAAAGTTGCACCGGCTTCAATTAAAGCTTTTTCAATTTTTTGTAAACAGTATTTTGTTTGAGCATAAGCATCACCAATTCCGATAACTTTATCACCTTCAACCGGTGCCGTGCCGGATATTTCAATTATATTTTCAATTCTTACAGCACGTGAGTATCCAACGATGTCTTCCCACTTAGCGTCTGATGAAATATTTTTTCGTTTCATATTTTTCCTCTTAAATATGCTATTCGTTTTTGTTCAGGAAACTTTTCTATCGCATAACGAAGCATTGTTCGCGGCATTATTTTATAATATTTTTTTAGAAACTCTTCTTCCGTTTGTAAATCACGATTACCAACTTCTCTAAGCATCCAGCCAACAGCTTTATGAATTAAATCGTGTTTATCATTCAACAATATTTCAGAAATATTTAGCGTGTCTTCAAAAAAATGCTCTCTGATAAATGCTTGAGTGGAGATGATTGAAATTCTTTTTTCCCAAAGATCTTTTGAGCCGGCAAATTTGTAGAGCTGATCTTTATCTTTATCGAGTAAGTATTCACCAATAATCTTTGGTGCAGAAAGATCAACAAGATCCCAATTATTAATGCCCTTTCGATTTTTCAAATAGAAATCATATACCGTTTTCTTCTTTTTCTCATCACCTTTTTTGAACTGATCAACCAGGATGAATGCAGCAATTAATCTTTCTTCGTGGACTTTAGATAGTATTAAAGTTTTCAAATCATCTAAAGCTAAATCATCAAATTGCCTGGCGATTGTTCTTTGTTCAGGAACTTTGATCCCATAAAAAATATCACCTTCGCCATATTGACCTTTTTCTGTTTTAAAAAATCTTCGCAGATTTAAAGCTTGTTTAGGGTTGGCTTGTTTTTGTATCTCTTTCCTGATTTCTGACAAACTCATATAGTAAACAATTTTAATGATTATAATTAGAGTGTCATCCTCTTGAAAAAGGGAATCTGTCTCTAGTTGTAAATAAAATAGATTCCCGCCTTCGCGGGAATGACGTAATGATCATTTAGTTATTTTCTTTATCCAGTCTAACATTGCTTGTAAGGCTAAGGGAGAGATTGTTTCTTCGATCTTTCCATATTCGGAAATTTTTCCACTTGTAGAAGTTTGAAAAAGATGATTTAATCCAGGAAGCATTTTGACTTCAAAATTTTTGTTGCCACCCTTGGTTAATGCCGACTCTATTGCTGACAAATTTTCTTTTGGCGGAACCTGCAAATCCTTTTCACCATTTATTGCAAGCGCAGGACATTTAACTTTTTCTAATACGGGCACTGGATTGAATCTTAAAAAGTATTTGAACCAGGGACTTGCGATCGTTTTTAACTGCATGTTCAAATAAACTTCTGGATCTCCAAGCTTGCTTTTCTCCTCTTCAGTCATTTCTGAATATTCTTTATAAAATTTATCTCTTAAATCTTTATCAAGTTTTTCATCATCAATACTATTTTTTACAATTGAAAATATTTCTCTTTGTTGTTTTAGGTTTTTCTGGATCTCTTCTTCGCTTGTTCCTTCAGCTCTTTGAATCAACTCACCTTGAAGATAGAGAATTGAATCGCCCGGAATTCCCAGTCCTGCCATCATAACAATAAAACCAACATCATCACTTTGAATAGCAGCTAATGGAGCAATCATTCCTCCTTCACTATGTCCTATCAATCCAATTTTTGTTTTATCTATTTCTTTTCTTTCTTTTAAAAATTGTACAGCAGCTAAGGCATCTCTTGCAAAATTTTCACTTGTAGCTTTTGAGTGATCACCTGTAGATTGAGCAATTCCTCTATCATCAAATCTTAAAACTGCAATTCCGTTTTTTGTCAGATAATCAGCTATAACAAGAAAAGGCTTATGTCCCAGCAGTTCTTCATTTCTATCCTGACCTCCTGAACCAGTAATCATTACAACAGCAGGAAAATTACTCCCTTCTTTGGGGAAAGTTAATGTTCCTGCAAGTACAACGTCATCGGGTTCATTCTCAAATAATATTTCTTCCGAGTTGTAAGGAAATGGTTCTTTTGGTTCCTGAGGTCGGTTTCTTCCTTCCAGTTTTTCTACTTTATTTACTGTTAAGTCTAAACTCATTCCCCCTTGAGACCACTTACCTTCAATCTTCATTTCATCATAAAAAATCTTACCGCTGTAAAACCCTTGAACAACAGGAACTTTTATAAGAATTGAATCTCCTGTAATTGTTGTACTTTCGGTTGGAATTCCCATCGCACCCTGATCGGGGCTATCCAAAGTTGATGTGTATTCTCCAGAATCATTTTTTGATAAATTAAAAACTATTGTTAGTTCCAGTGAATTTGGTAATTCAAGTTTACCAGCCCAAATACCCGCTAGGTTATTTTGCTGAGGATAAATTTGTGTTATCATTAATAAAGTTAAAAAGTATTTAAAGTATTTTTTCATTGCAGCCTCTATTAAAATAATTTTTTAATTAACCAGACTATTAAAGACAAAACTACACTTAGAATAACCATTGAGGTAATTGGGAATATAAATTTAAACCCTGGTTTATTCACAACTATGTCTCCCGGCAATTTTCCAAAGGGTATTTTTGAAATCCAGGGCCAAAGAAAACCGACAACTAAAATGATAATTCCTGCAGCAATTAATATCTTTTGAGTACTAGACATTTTTTACAATCTTACTAAAGAATTCCTCTAAAACATTGTTATAGTTAAAAGCTAATTTAGTTTTTCTAATTCTTTCTAAATTAAAATATTCAATTCGCTGTCCTTCTTTTAACTCAATTTCTGCTGGATTTAAATTTAACCTTTTCCAGAAAATGTAGTCAGTAAGATTTTCTGATGTAAATATTTTGAACAGATTAATGTCATCCAAATTTTGTAGTCCTAATTCTTCCATCATTTCACGTCGAATCGCATTTTCTGGCGTCTCTCCACTCTCTACCTTTCCCCCTGGAATATCCCACATATTAGGAAATGGAATATCAACTTTATCATCACGCAACAATAACAAAACTTCATTGTTGCTGTTAAGAAGTAATATGCCTGCGCCTATCATAGTTTTACATTATAAACTTGCTTATTTACCAAAATAAGTTTAGAATGAAGACATAAAATTCTTCTCTTTAGGGCGATTCTCATTATAAAAATTAAAAATTTTTACAGTTTCGGAACTAAATATAATCCAAATTCGTTTAGGTTTATATGATAAACAAAAAATCAAAATCAGCAATAATTATCGGCAGCGGGCTTGGTGGATTATCTACCGCTCTAAGACTTTCTACAGAAGGTTACGATGTAACCGTAATTGAAAAGCATTCCAAACCCGGCGGCAGATTAAATCAGCTTAAAATGGATGGATTTACTTTTGATGTTGGTCCATCTTTTATGAGTATGAGCTGGGAGCTTGAAGAATTATTCAAAAGCAACGGACTCAAAAATCCAATCGAGCTGGAAGAACTTGATCCGCTTTACCAGGTTTATTTTGAAGGTGAGAAAAAACCTTATCGCATATTTAAATCTCTTAATAATCTTGAAGAAGAATTTAAAGACATCGAACCAAATCTTGCAGCAAAAGTTGAAAGATATTTATCACGAGCAGGTGAATTTTTCCACGATACCGAAGACAAAGTTGTTAAATCAAATTATAAAAATGTTGTTGATTATATTTTAAAACTTACACGCGTCCCCAAGAAGCATCTCCCATACTTATTTAGAAATATGTGGAGTGAGGTTGAAAAGAATTTTGAATCAGAGCAAGTTCGTGTAATATTTTCATTGGTTGCTTTCTTTCTTGGTTCAACTCCATTTCATACTCCTGCAATTTACTCGCTTCTTAACTACACAGAAATGAAACACGATGGCTACTGGAAAGTAAAAGGAGGAATGTACAAGATTGTTGAAGAGTTGATGAAGATTTTAGAGGCACGCGGAGTAAAATTTGTTTTTGATACAGAGATTGTTGGAGTTGCAAATTCAAATGGCAAATTAAATTCTTTGCTTGATAAAAACGGTAAAACCTGGAGTGCTGATATTTTTATTTCAAATTCTGATGCTGCCTCGTTCAGAGGGCAAATCCTTGGAAGAAAGAAATTCACCGAACAAAAATTAGACAATATGGATTGGACACTAGCACCATTTACAATATATCTTGGATTAAAAGGTAAAATCGATTCGCTACAGCATCATAATTATTTTCTTGGCAGCAATTTTAGAGGTTATGCAGATAAAATTTTTACGTCTTCAATCATTCCGCAAAAACCTTATTACTATGTTAACGTATCATCCAAAACAACTCCGGAATGTGCACCTGAAGGATGCGAAAACGTTTTTATTCTTTGCCCTGTTCCTGACCGAAGATTTAAGAAAGATTGGGATGACAAAGAAGAAATCGCAAACAATATCATCAAAGATTTATCAGAGCGAACTGGGTTTGATATTCAATCTAACACTTTAGTAAAGCAAATTTATTCTCCAGTTGAGTGGGAAAATATGTTTAATCTTTACAAGGGCTCCGGTTTAGGATTAGCACACGGTATAAATCAAGTTGGGGCATTCAGACCAAAAAACAAAGACGAAGAATTTCCAAATCTATATTATGTTGGCGCATCAACAACGCCAGGCACAGGATTACCGATGGTTATCATCAGTTCAAAACTTGTTACAGATAGAATAAGGAGTGATTATGAATCTATACAATAAAACTTCCTATAAAATCGGTAAGGTTGTAACTAAAAGTTACAGCACTTCATTCAGTCTTGGTATCTCTGCATTTGCACCACAATACCGCGATGCTATTTACGGCATTTACGGTTTTGTAAGAATTGCTGATGAAATTGTCGATACGTTTCACCACGTTGATCAGAGACAGATGATGGCTAACTTTAGAAAAGAAACTGAAGAAGCTTTAGAAATCGGGATATCAACAAACCCAATATTACAAGCTTTTGTTCACACAGTTAAAGAATACAAAATTGATTTTCATTACATTGATGCATTCTTAAACAGCATGGAAATGGACCTAACAAACTCTTACTACGAACCTCAGCAATACAACGAATACATTTATGGCTCAGCAGAAGTTGTTGGATTAATGTGCTTACAAATTTTTGCTGGAAATGATAATAAATTATTTAACGATCTTGTTGCACCCGCAAGAAGTTTAGGTTCAGCTTTTCAGAAAGTAAATTTCTTAAGAGACATAAAGAGTGATATGGAAGAAAGAGAAAGAATCTATCTGCCTGGCGTAAATCATGCAATTAAAATAGATGACATGCATAAACAAGATTTAGAAAAAGAAATTGAACTGGAATTTAAAAATGCTTTAGAAGGAATTAAGAAATTACCGGTTGGAGTAAAACTCGGAGTTTATTCAGCATATCTTTATTACCAGGGCTTATTTAAGAAAATAAAAAAATTAAAAGTCAAAGAATTGATGAAGCAGCGAGTACGTGTATCCAATACAACTAAGCTGGCTCTATTAATTAGGGGCTTACTTGAAATAAAAGTTTTTAAGTTAACCTGAAACAAAATTAAATTTTAATTAAGTTGCCGGTATAATTACCGGCTTTTGTTTTATATGAGCACATACTTACTGATAAACATACTAATCATATTTTTTCCTCTGGTTTTATCATTCGATAAAAATTTAATGTTCTATAAAAAGGTTCCTTATGTTTTGCAGTCAATAGCTTTCATAAGCACGGCTTATATTGTCTGGGATGTGATTGCTACGGAACGCGGTGATTGGGCTTTTAATCCCGAGCATTTGATTCGATTTTATATTTTGGGTTTACCACTTGAAGAAATTTTATTTTTTATCACTGTTCCCTATGCCTGTATTTTTATTTTCGAGACAGTTTCATTTTACGTTAAGGAAGTGAAATTTAATTTCAATAATAAATTATTCTTAATTTCTGCTGTTTTACTGATTATATTCGGAATAATTTTTTATAATCAGAACTACACATTTACGGTTTCAATATTTACTGCAGCTTTTTTTATCGGAGCAATTTTGTTTAATAAATACTTACTGGCATCAAGAAATTTTTGGATAACAATGCTTATAAGTTTTTTACCGTTTCTTATCGTCAATTACTTTCTCACTTCAATTCCTGTTGTGACCTACAACGATGCTGCTTTCAGTGCAATGAGATTTATAACTATTCCTTATGAAGATTTTCTTTATTCATTCTCAATGATTTCTTTGTGGATCCTCTTTTATGAGTTAGCAAAGGAAAAGAAAAAGTGAAAAAGAAGATTTGCGTTATTGGCGCAGGACTTGGCGGATTATCTGCAGCAATAAGGCTTGCTAACAAAGGTTTTGAAGTCGATCTTTATGAACAGAACAGTACGCCCGGCGGTAAAGCTGGTGAAATAAAAGAAATGGGTTATCGATTTGACACCGGTCCATCTCTCTTAACAATGCCGCAGGTTATAAAGGATTTATTTTCTGAATGCGGAGAAAATATTGATGATTACCTAAGCATTAACCGATTAGAATTAATTTGTAAATACTTTTATCCAGATGGCTCAATCTTAAATGGGTATTCCGATCAAGATAAGTTTGGAAAAGAAATAGATGAAAAAACTTCTGATAGTTCTGCCTCATTAAATAAATATCTTACTTACTGTAAAACGATATATGAATTAGCCGGTGATTTATTTCTAACTAAAGACCCTTCAAGTATTTCAACTTATTTGAATTCCAAAGCCCTAAAAACTTTATTAAACGTTGGTAAGATTGATCCGTTCCGAACGATAAATAAAGCGAATGAAAGTTTCTTTAAAGATCAACGACTTGTTCAACTGTTTAACCGATATGCAACATATAATGGTTCAAATCCATATTTAGCACCTGCGACTTTAAATATTATTCCTCATGTTGAGTATAACCAAGGAAGTTTTATTACTGTTGGTGGAATTTATTCAATATCAAAGGCACTCAGTAAATTAGCTGAGAAAAAAGGTGTTAATATTTTCTTAAACCAAAAAGTTGATGAAATCATTCTAGAGAAAAAGGAAGTAAAGGCAATCAAGGTTAATGATAAGATTATAAAGTATGATAAGATAATTTCTAATGTCGATGTGAACTTTACTTTTAAAAATCTGATAAAGAATTTTGAAAGTCGTGAATCTAAAAGATATGAAAAGAAACCTCCCTCATTTTCAGGTTTAGTATTTTATTGGGGAATCAAAAAAGAATTTCCGGAGCTTGAAACACATAACATTCTTTTTTCCAAGGATTATAAAAAAGAGTTTGATGATTTATTTGAAAATAAAACGATTCACAATGATCCCACAGTTTATATTTATATTTCATCAAAGCTTAATAAAGACGATGCACCATCAGAAAAAGAAAACTGGTTTGTAATGGTTAATGCTCCACATATTCAAGATCAGAATTGGGATAGCGAAGTTAAGTCTGCACGAAAGAATGTAGTTAAAAAAATAAATAATTTTTTTAAAACAGATATTGAGAGTTTAATAGAGTTTGAAAAAATTATGTCTCCAGTCGATATTCAAGACAGAACTGGAAGTTATCTCGGCAGCATTTACGGCATTTCATCAAACGATAAATTTGCAGCGTTTATGAGGCAATCCAATAAATCAAAAACTATAAAAAATCTTTACTTTTGCGGCGGCAGTGCGCATCCTGGCGGCGGAATTCCGCTGGTTATCTTATCAGGTAAAATTGTTTCAGATATAATTGAAAGCGAATATCAATGATGATTAAAGCTGATCATAAGCAATGGGCTGAGTTTGTTTTTGATATTTATCTTAGAAGACTATTAAAAAAATCATTCTATGAATTTAGAATAATTAATGAACTACCTGCTTTCGATCACTCCAAAAGTATTATTGTAACTCCAAATCATTTTTCCTGGTGGGATGGTTTTTTTATTTACTGGGCTAACAAAAAACTATTTAGCAGAAAACTTTATGTGCTTATGCTTGAAGAGCAGCTAAAGCGATATTGGTTCTTTAAAAAACTTGGATGTTATTCAATTGATTTAAATGATAGCCGCAAAATGATTGTATCTCTAAAGTACACAATGGATTTGCTTTTAAAATCAAATAACCTTGTTACAATTTATCCCCAAGGTGAAATACAGGCTTACGATGAAAAACATATTGTATTAAAAGAAGGTCTCGATTTTATTGCAAAGAAAAGTGCAGTCGATTTTCACATTTTACCGATTGCATTCAAAATCCATTATGCTAATGAAAGATTGCCAATTGTATATGCGCGATTTGGAAAATTATTAAACTCAAAAGATGCTGCTGAAAATCCACAATTATTTAAAGATGAGTTTATAAATAATCTTGCTCGGATTAATTCTGAATACTCCACATCAAACTTTAAAAGTATTTTGTAAACAATGTTTATAATATTATTAATATCGTTGAGCGTCTTTAGCGTTATCTCAATCTATAATCTTTTCACAGCTCCCGAATTAAAAAGAGTGACTCAGCCTTCAGATAATCGAAGTTTCGTCTCGGTTTTAATTCCAGCAAGAAATGAAGAAAGAAATATTGAAAAATGTATTAAAGGTATTTTGGTTCAAGATTATCAAGACAAAGAAATTATAGTGCTTGATGATAATTCCACAGATAATACCTATAATCTCGCTTCGTCCTTTGTTACGAGCGATGTAAAAGTTTTAAAAGGCAAACAACTTCTAACTGATTGGCTTGGTAAAAATTGGGCTTGTCATCAGCTTGCACAAGAAGCTAAAGGTGACTATTTACTTTTTGTAGATGCTGATGTTGAGCTTACTCCAGAGGTTATTTCATCTGCCGTTTATGAATTGGAGAAATCAAACGTTACTCTGCTTTCAATTTTTCCAACGCAAATTATCAAATCATTTGGTGAGCATTTAATTGTTCCGCTTATGAATTGGCTGCTTTTAACTTTTCTGCCATTAAGATTTGTTTATAGCTCTTCCAGTAAAGCTATCGTTGCTGCAAACGGACAGTTTATGCTTTGGAGAAAAGACGATTACTTTAAAATCGGCGGTAACGAAAAAGTGAAAAACAAAGTTGTTGAAGATATGGAGCTCGCAAGATTAGCAAAGCAGAATAAATTAAAAGTTAAAACAATGTTAGGCGGTAAATTAGTTTTTTGCAGAATGTATGAATCATTTAATCAAGCTTATAATGGATTTACCAAAAATTTTTTTGCTGGATTTTTGTTGCCCTCATTTTCATTCTTGACTATCATACTGTTTCTGTTGATTGCTTTTGTATTACCATTTATATTTTTAATGCCGCCTGTTTATTCATTTATCCTGATCGCACTTATTTTGATAACGAGAATATCTGTTTCTATTGCGAGTAATCAAAACTTTTTTATTAATGTTTTACTTCATCCAGTTCAAATGCTGTTTATGTTTTGGATAGGAATAATTTCTTTAATTAAGTTTAAAACAAAAAAGTTAGTATGGAAGCAAAGAAAATTATAATATCAAATAAAGAGATCACTTTCCTTTATATTATTTTCTTTGTAGGAATCGTTGGTCATCTATATGATCCATTACGGAATCTTATGCTGTTATTAACTCCGGCAACATTACTTCTTACCGGACTAATTGTTTTATTTTATTCATATAAATCTTCCACCAATAATTTTTTACTATGGGCTGCTTTTACTTACATAGTTACTTTCATATTAGAAGTAGTCGGAGTTAAAACGGGATTGATTTTTGGCCAATATAATTATGGTTCAACTTTAGGAATAAAATTATTTGAAGTGCCTTTAATAATAGGATTTAACTGGGTTTTTGTAATTCTTGGATCTATCGCCATTTCAAGGTTAATGACGAGTAATATTTTTCTATCCTCAATAATTTCTGCTTTTATCGCTTTTATTTTTGATCTGATACTCGAACCGATTGCAATCAAACTTGATTATTGGTCATGGTCTGAAGGAATAATTCCAATACAAAATTATTTAGCATGGTTTGTTATTGCTTTAATTTCTGCTTTAGGATTTAATTATCTAAAGGTTGAAGTGAATTCAAAAACATCTTTACATTACCTCGTAGTTCAATTTATATTTTTTGTAACACTTCTAATTTTTTATCGATGAGATTGATATGGGAATATTTATAGCATTTATAATAATTAGCATTTGGGTATCACATCTTACTTGTTCATTATTATATGTGAATGTTGATTTTACAAATCCAATTTTTTATTTGCATATTCTCCTGCAGGGTTATCTTTATACTGGATTATTTATCACTGCGCACGATGCAATGCATGGAACTGTTTCCAAAAACAAATTTATTAATAAAAGCATCGGTTCAATCTCCACATTACTCTTTGCGGGTTTATCATATAGTAAACTGATAAAAAATCATTTTAAGCATCACAAAAGCCCGGGAGAAGATGAGGATCCTGATTTTTATACTAAATCACAAAACTTTTTTATATGGTGGGGAACTTTTCTTTGGCGCTATACCACTATTACACAATTATTAATTATGGCTGTAGTGTTTAACGCTTTAAAAATCTGGTTTGATGAAATATCTATAATTGTATTTTGGATAGTCCCCGCTTTTTTAGGGACATTCCAATTATTCTTCTTTGGAACATATTTGCCGCATAAATATCCGCACACAGAAAGTATGCAGCCGCATAAAGCACGCACACAAAAACGAAATCACTTGTGGGCAATGTTATCTTGTTACTTTTTTGGATATCACTATGAACATCACGAATCACCCCGAACACCGTGGTGGAGGTTGTATAAGTTGAAAGAAGGTAATTCAGAAATTAAGAGTTGATAGTTTCGTTAATAATTTTTGTAAGATCTGATTTACCAAAAGGTTTAACTAAAAATTTAGTGGCGCCTGCTTGATAAAACTCTTTAATTTTATCTTCAATATACTCGCTTGAAATTATAATTATTGGTCTCTTAAAAGGATCGTGTCGTTTTATGTCCTTACAAATAAAAATTCCCTGCTGCCAATAATTCTTATCAACATCAAAAATAAAATGGCTATATGAGTTGTCTTGAACGAACTCAAGTTTAAATTCTCTGATACTGTAATTAGAGAGAGTGAACGAGTTTCTTAGAAATGCTTTTACCAGTTCAAATGTTTCACCCGAATTATCAATCATAAGTATCTTATTAGTGCCTTTTGATTCATCAGAATCACTCACCGTTGAAAATCCTTTAGACTGATTCAATGGAAGTGTAAAAGTAAATGTTGATCCAACTCCCTTTATACTATCAACAAGCAATGATCCGCCTAATTTTTCTATATACCTTTTTGCTAGTGCAAGTCCTAATCCGTTACCTTCATAATTTCTTCCAACATTCAAATCTTCCTGACTAAAGGGTTGATAAAGATGATCCAAATATTTTGTAGAAATTCCAATACCGGTATCTCTAACTTTGCAAATAGCTAGTCCTTTTTCCGGCAGAATACTAACATCAACTTCTACATAACCCTGATGAGTAAATTTAACGGCGTTGCTTATTAAGTTATTAAAAGCATTTTCAACACATTGCACATCTACATCAACATAAATCTTTTTATGTGAGAAGTTTGTCCTTAAATCGAGAGTTTTTTCTTTTGCCTGCTTTTGATATTCCGGTAAGCAATTTTGGATAATACTGATGAGGTCAGTTGTTTCAGTATTTAAATTATAATTGCCTGCTTCTATCTGTGCAAACTCTAACATTTGCGTAATGCTTTTAAATAATCTTTCACTGCCGCTGTGAAGATTATCCAGATAAATTTTATCCTCAGGACCAATTTTATCGGCTAAGTTTTCTTTAATTAATGACGAGTAACCTAAAATTATATTTAGAGGTGTTCGAAGTTCGTGTGATAAAACATTTAAGAATGTATTTTTTAATCTTTCAGATTCAAAACTTGCATCGCGTGCTTTCTTAACTTCTTCTTCAGTTAAAAGCATTTCAGTTTGATCTTCGTGATACATTACAATATAAGGTTCATCTTCATCTTTAATTATAAAAATGTTTGTTCTTAAAATCGGGATGGCATAATCACGAGAACGCAGCAGAGAATCTTCATAATAATCGATTGCAGTATATGTTTTGCCGTTAATCACCTCCATAATTTTATCAACGGCATTATTTTCTTTAAGAACGCTGTCGTTAAAAATTGAGTATTCTGCTAGTTCATCAAGATGATAACCCCATAAAATTGTAAAGGCTTCATTAATATAAACTATCTTGCCGCTTTGCTCAGCTACCTGAACTGGAAAGCGGACTTTGTCATACATAAGACTAACGTATTTTAAAAAATCAGTTGCTACCATTTTTATATTATAGGTAATGAAATTTCTATTTTAGTTCCTGTTTCCGAACCGAGCAATTTTATTTCACCGTTATGTCTATCAATTATACTTTTGCACAAAAATAATCCATAACTATTTTTCTTTGGTGTATAAGATACAAACAATTCTTTTCTTACATCTTCGGGTATTCCCAGACCGTTATCTTCCACTATAATTCTAATAAATTTTTCATCGGCTAAAGACTGAATAGAAATTGTTACATCTTTCTGAGCATTTACCGAGTTAGTAAATAAATGAACAAGAAGATGCTGAATCTGTTCTGAATCATAGTTACATAACGGAATATTATTTAACTCAGTTTTAAATGTTACAAACTGATATTTCTTCATCGGAGAAATATATTTTATCACCGATTGTATAGTTCTGTTTAAATCTCCGCTGTCTTTATTAAGATTCATTATTGCGGTTTCCATCAGAACCTGGGCATACTTTTGAATGCTTCTAATGCTATCAATTGCAACTTTTGATTTTAATTTTAACCGATCATACAATAGTGATTCCTTGCCAATTCCTGGGTCTTCATTTTCCTTTTTTAGTCTCTCCAACATTCTAAGCAAACTCTCGTTTTCCAGTAAAGCTAAATGCACAAGTCCCTGCAAAGATTGTCCTATCTCAGAATCAATACCAGCCTTTAAGGCTTTACGTTCAGCTTGTATTAGCTGTGTGTTTGCTTCCTGCAAAGCAGAGTTAGCAACTAATTGGCTTTGATATAATTGCGCATTGCGAATTGCCGCTGCTGCCTGCCCGGCTAATATTTCAAAGGTACTTGTGGTCTCTTTTTCTTTAATCTTATGCAGATGTTTACTATCGACATAGATAACCCCTATCTTATTACCATCTGTAATTAAGGGGGAACAAAGAATAGTTTGAAGATCCAATCTTAGAATACTTTTGCTTGATTCTAAAGTTACATCACTTTGAGCACCTTCAATAAATCTTGACTGCCCATTATAAAAAACATCTTCAACAACAGAGTTACTTATCTGGAAAAGACTTTCTGGAAGTTCTTTTCCATTCGAATCCAATCCAAGTTTAAACTCAAGTTTACCTGCGTGGCTTTTTAAAACAATAAATCCACGTTCGGAATTTGTTAAGCGAATTGAATTCTTTAAAACTAATTCAAGAACATCATCCAGTATAAGAGAGCGGTTTATGCTGTTAAGGACGTTTAAAATTACTTCGAGATTTTTGGCTTTCTCCGAAGTAAGCTCGGCGTCCAGGCTGGTTTTAATTCCGCTGTCAATATTTTTCTTGAATTCTGAAAATTTCATTTAACTTTAAGTGTTCTCAAATAATTAATAAAGCAAATTAAATGTGCAATAATTATACCGTTTTACAGGCTAAAAATAAACGAATAATGCAGATATAGATGTAAATAATACTTAATAAAACTGCTAATCTTTGAGTAGTTTCCAAGAAATGAACCATTCGGTATCATTCCCACCTCTCCACCACGCTTTTGCAATTCCCGCTGAAACTGTGGATTCGAGATTATACCAATGCTCGAACAAAATATTCAATTGTGTACCCACATTTACAGCCTTATCAATATCTGGTGAATCAGAGTACAATCCCTGAGAAAAAACAGAAAAATTAATATTTTTAAGATCAATGCTTCCAATTGAAAAATTGGGAATTCGAATTGGAGGGAAAGAGTTTTCCAGCATAACTTTTAAAAATTTATCAGATGCAATGCTATAGATTGGTACACCCGGAAATCGAAACATTTTTTCAAATTGCTTAACTGGTTCGTTATCAATTTCTCTGTTTCCAAATCCGCCAAAGAAGAACATAGTTTCGGGAATATTATCATTTACAAAATGATACCCTGTTGCGGCTTTAAAGTGCAGAACATTATGCAAAGTTAAAAAGATAAAGTATTTATCCCATTCGCCCATCAACTGACCGGAAAATTGTGGGGCATCTGGATTTGAACCATATCCGAGAACAGAAAATTTAAATAGATCTCCGGACTCCCAATCAATACTGCCAATAGTTTTTCTAAGATCTCTTATTTCTATTTCTGATTTCAGGATTGCAAAATCCGGCTGCTTAACTTCTGTAAGATTATCATTAATGAATTTTATTCCTCGATAAACAGAAAGTTCTGTGTTTTGTTTTACCTTCAGCGGGTTATCAAATATCCAATAATGATTGTATCCAACTGTATATCTTCCACCCAACATTCCCCTTTTTCTTGTATTAAATAAATCAAAAAAATCAGGCGCATTTTGTTCAATACTCAAACTAAATTTTTGATGATAGCTATACTTCAATCGTAAATGAAATTTTATATCATCGGTGGTTTCTTTGAATGGTGAAATTCCTGCTTCAATAACAAGGTCGTGATTGAGTAAAGGATCATTAAATTGTGTAAATAAACCAAGCACAACACGAGTTTGAAATCCGGATACTATTGGAATAAGTGTTTTAACTGAAAAATCACCTATTGAAGAATAAGACTCTTCCGGTGTAAAAAGATTCTTATCAATTACTTCAGCGGCAGGGTTTAAATTCAAATCATATAATTCAGGTGATTTATCTAATATCTTCTGACCAAAATAATTTATTGCTGGTAACTTATCTTTTATAGAAATGGCAAATTTAACAGGCGTAAATCCATCAACACTAAATTCCATTGCTACTAGTGAATCTTCAGAAACCTCTATCGGTTTAAAGAATCCCTTTAAAGTATTTGTTAAAGAAATAATTTCTTCAGTTTGCAAATCGTATCTGTAAATGTTAGAAACACCATTCGTGTAGGCATTCCAGTATAAGAATTGTCCATTCAAAGACCAGGATGGATTTTCAGGTGATCCGCTTGAAGTGATTACTTTAAATTGAAAAGCAGTTCCTTTTTCCAACCCGGTTATGTCTGAAATAATTATCGACTGCTGTCCATTAGATCTATGTAAAACGGAAGCAAGTAAATTACCTTCTCTATCAATAGATAAATCAGAAAATTCATCGCCAACATTAAATACCGATATTGACTGATATTCTGAATAGGGATATTTAGATTTTATTAATATTGCTTTGCCGCTTAAATGTTGTATACCCCAAAGCTCATGCTTATTTTCGGAAATAGTAAGTTGCCCGACTCTTGAATCTTTAAAAAGTAGTTTTTCTTTGCTGCTATTTAAGTCATATTCCCAAACATCTCTATAAAGTTGATTGTTGTTGGTTGTATAAAAAAGTTTTTTGTATGACTCATCATAGGCAACTGCGGCTACCTGAACAAGACTTGGAGTTGGAAGTGTAGTTATGTATTCAGATTTTTTAGAATCTAAATTAAATTTCTGAATTTCTGCTAATTCACCTTTTCGATGATATCCGAATAACAGCGAATTATTTTTTGAATCGTAATTTGTATGAGTAACCCATCCAAATGGTTTGTCAGAAAGTTTTTTATAATCTGTAAGCGGATATTTTTTAATTAGTGAAATATTAGAATTTTGAAATCCCTTTTCATCTATCATGAAGTTTTCCCATGCATCATTAAAATTAATACCATAAATTTTTTCAAACTTGGATTCTAACCCAGGATAAAATTCATCTGGTTGGAGTGAGAACCAATCATATAATTTTTGCGCACCATATTTATTTGTTAAATGTGCTATGAATCTTGTGCCATATAAATAAAGTATGTTTTCTAGCAATATGCTTTCATGAGAAGTAACATTTTCAATTTCTGTTGCACCGGCAAACTTTTGATCATCATTTACCAAAGATCTGAAATACATTTCATCAAAATTTCCAAGAATTCTTCCATAACCTCCACTGAACCACGTTTCTATAAAAACAGCAATTGCTTCCTGATACCATCTTGGAGTATATCTGTTATGGTTTGTAAGCAAGCTATAAAATGCTGTTAACGGTTGATTTTTATCCGGGTTAACTTTTCCGGTAACACTTCTTAAAGATGTTTCAAAGCCAGAGCCCATATCGTTAACAATTATGTGAACAAGTTCATGACTAATTAACCATTGAAATCTTTCAGAATATGGAACCATCTCATAACCCGGTTCTAGAGGTTCAATCTCAATTCTTATATAATTTTCCGGAATAGTTGTAGTTGCTCCAAATCCATAATCACTTACATCATAAGTATTAATAATAATTTTTTCATCAGGTTGATAGTTAAAAAGTTTTTGCAACTGTGCTAAAGAATTTTCTGCCGATGAAAGCAAATGATTTACAAGATGTGAATGTGAATCGCGATAGATAATTTTAAAGTGTTCACTCTCTTTGCTAAACCAATCTCCAAACTCTCTTTTACTTATTCTTATTATTAATTCATTAGGTCCCTTACCTTCATAAACCTCGGTGATTGTTTCTTTATCATTAAGAATAAATTTGTATTCCAGAAATTGCAATTCATTTTTAATTTCAAGTTTATCAACAATATCATTTGCTTTAAGGATGATTGTAGAATCATTTGAGATGGTAGTATTCCATAAAATTAGATTAAGGCTTTGTAAACGATAGAAATTATAAAAATTTTCAACCTTTCCGCTTGTTTTAATTTTGAATAATATGTTTTCAGACCCATATTCAATAGCCATACTTAAAAGCTGAATATTTTTTTCCAATTCTGATTCATTAAACTCACTTACTTTTTCAATAATCTTTACTCTGTTTGCAGCTAAAGGAATGAGCTCTTTGTACCAATACTTATTTATTAAATCAATAATTGAAGTGAGTGAAATGTAGAGTTTATCGTTTTTAGTATATGGGGGAGTTGATATCTGAAGTGTTTTGGCTGAACTGTCTCCTAAATTAATTATTGAAATAAAGGGGTTATTAGAATTTATGATTAGTTTGAAATTTTCAAAAGATAATGTAGCTACTTCTATTCTCTCATCTATGGAAATAGAAATTTGAAGTGCTTTTGATAAATCAAAAAGTGAAACGTACAAGACTCCAGCTTGATTTTCTGCATCAATTAAATCATAACTGTTTTCATGAATCAACGCCACTTTGGTTGCGTCTTGAGAGAATGATAATGAAGAGAAAAGAAAAAGTACAACAAGAAAGTGGATAATCTTCATGAAAATTTTAAGTAAAAGATTAACTAATAATATTTTATTTACAGTTTAATTTAAAAAAAAAGCCTTCAAATAATTGAAGGCTTACAAATAAAAATTTAGCTCAGAAGATTATCGTGTCCAACCGTATCTTCCGCCCAATTCCTCAAGCTGTGAAGTTGATCGTGTCCAACCATATCTTCCGCCTAACTCCTCAAGCTGTGATGATGATCGTGTCCAACCATATCTTCCGCCCAATTCCTCAAGCTGTGAAGTTGATCGTGTCCAACCGTATCTTCCGCCTAACTCCTCAAGCTGTGATGATGATCGTGTCCAACCATATCTTCCGCCCAATTCCTCAAGCTGTGATGATGATCGTGTCCAACCATATCTTCCGCCCAATTCCTCAAGCTGTGATGATGATCGTGTC
>Ga0172367_10003953_pt1 | contig 18799 bp, 21 predicted proteins | sample Lak10m_FD_114542 | JGI IMG/M metagenome (GOLD analysis project Ga0172367, IMG submission 114542) | Freshwater microbial communities from Kabuno Bay, South-Kivu, Congo - kab_022012_10m | ecosystem: Environmental > Aquatic > Freshwater > Lake | place: Democratic Republic of the Congo: South-Kivu...
TATCATACAACCACAACTCTTCATCGGTATTATTGAGTAAAATCATAGTTTCTGGACGATAGAATTTTCTAGATTCTCATGTTAATAGACTATAACTTGAATTAAAAGAAAAAATCTTCCCTGATTTATCTTTTAAACTATATCAAGAAAGACTGACGGTATCAGGATTGAAATTTGTTATTTCTATATATTCCTGAGTCGTATCATCAGTAGTATTTGGTAAAATAGAAGTTATGAAAACATTTTCTCAAAATGCCAGAGAAAATATAGAAAAATTTGATATCAAAATAATAAAAAGAAATAATCTTTTCATGGATTTAAGATAATTTTTCGAATTTTAAGGAAAATGAAACTAATTTCAATTAAAAAGATTATTTTTCTTCTTTGAAATTATTAATCTTTTCATAATCAGAAAAAATTTTTTCAACTTCTTCTTTTGGATAAAGGTTATATACAACTGTTGTTAACATCATAGCAACTTGCGAAATAGTAGCTCAAATCAAGATATTCAGCGTTGTATCTGGTATTTTTAAAGAATATTTATTATTAAAAACTACAATAAAAAACAATATTAATGTCTCAATACCGAAAAATAAAATCAAATTATTGAAAACTTTAGTTTTTTGGTCCCTTCTCTGCTTTTCTTCAAGAATTTTATCGAACTTGGAAATTACTTTTTCCATTTCCTTGGCCTTGTTTAATCATTTATCATCTTCCTCTGCAATGAAATTTTTCCAACTTCTTATATATTGTATTCTAATTGAAGGTATGATTTTATTAAGATTTGCTTCTTCTAAAGCATTATTTCATTCAATATTTTTTAAATTTAATTCATGTAATTTTTCATTAAATTCTATTTCTTGTTTTGATTCTTGTATATTCTTATTTTTTTCTAAATTTTCTATTTCATATTCCAAAGAACCTAATTGTTCAGAAGATAAATCTTTAATTTTATTTTGTAAATATTTAATTTTTTCATCTTTAAGTTGATTAACATAAATTGGATCTTCATATTTTTTCAAAAAATCTTTCTTTTTTCAAACTAAATTCATACTTTTAAATTAATAATATACACAATTATATTATTTTTTATTGAATATTGCAAAAATCTATAAAATTAAACTTGCATTATTAAAAATATATGTAAAATATCACCATAAAATCCTGAAACGAAGAATTTGATTAAGTCAGATTCTTTTTTTTAAGAAAATTTATACAAACATTTTAATTTTATATTTTTAATTCCTTATAATTATGTTAGATATAAGAAAAATTGAAGCAGCAATCAACCAAATATCTGCTGAGAAAAAAATCGATAAATCAAAATTACTTGAGATAATCGAACATGCAATCAAGACTGCCTACAAAAAAGACTTCGGAACCAAAGATACAAATGTAGAAGTAAAAATCAATCTAGAAAATGCTTCTATCGAAGTAACTGTAGAGAAAACCATAGTTGAAAATGTAGAAAATCCAGCTATTGAAATAGATATTAAAGATCTTGGTGATGACGCAAGCGAATTCCAACTTGGTGATACTGTAGAAATCGATGTTTCTGATGAGATTATGGCTAATGAAGAATGATTTGGTCGTATTGCTTCTCAAGCTGCAAGACAAGTAATTATACAAAAAATCCAAGAATCAGAAAAAGAGAAAATATATAATCTTTTCAAGAACAAAGAAGGTGAAATAGAAAACCTAAAAATCGAATTAGTAGAAAAAAACAAGGTACTTCTTGATTACAATGGAAACTCAATTGTACTTCCAAAATCAGAACAAGTTGCAAAAGATAAATATACTCCAGGTCAAAGAATTTATGTATATGTAGGTAAAGTTGAAGAAGATTCTATAACTGGTCCAAGAGTAACTCTGACTCGTAAAGATAAGAATCTAGTTGCAAAATTATTTGAAATGAATGTTCCAGAACTAGAAGATGGAACTGTAGAAATAATCAGAATTGCTCGTAATCCAGGATTCAAGACAAAAATCATAGTAGGTAGTGAATACGAAGAAGTTGATCCAGCAGGTTCACTTATCGGCCCTAAATGAATAAGAGTAAAAGCTGTTGTTGATGAACTATTCTGAGAAAAAATTGATATCATCAACTATACTGATGATATGAAAGAACTTATCAAAAAATCTCTAAGTCCAGCACAAGTAAGCGATGTAAAGATTAATACAGAAACTCGCGAAGCAATCTGTTATGTACTAGGTGAGGAAAAAGTTAAAGCAATCGGTAAATGATGAGCAAATGTAAACCTTGCAACAGAACTAACTGGTTACAAGATAAGTCTTGTTTCAAATGATGAGATTTAAAAAGAAAACAAAAAATCCCATACTCTGTGGTATGGGATTTTTTAATTAATAAAATATCCCAGAAGTGCTAAAAATAATGCACTAAATGAAAATATTAAAAACATTTTAATATAATCAAGCAAAAAAACTGTTAAAAGATTATTTAGTTTAATATTATAATATTTTACTAAGATGTAATTCTTAATTCCAAAAATTACCCAAGGTAAAACTGAAGAAAAAAATATAAGCTGTATATCATCAATTATTGTATAGTTTAAATATCAAAGTTCATCATCAAGTTTCAAATTTTTGTAACTTAGACTTCAAATTACTAAAATGAATAGCACATTCCGATATGCTAGATAAAGATATTTCTTATTGTCTGAAAGATATTTCTTATTTAAAAAATATAGAACAACTAGAACTAGATTAAATGTTATATATAAAAATAAAAATCACATTTTCAGATATTTAGTAAATAATTATCAATATGTTAATAATATACTTTTTTATGTCAAAAATTTGGCGTTAGAGTATTTTTATATACAATAAATCAACTTAAGAGCAAACCAAAATATTTTAATTTTATATTTTTAATTTTATATTTTCATGGCAGCAGATAAATTAAAAGTCCTTATGCTTCAGAGAGTTGCATGAGTTGGTAAACAATGAGAGATAATGGAAGTAAGTCACAGTCAAGCTAAGAATTACCTTATTCCTAAGGGATTATCTAGATTAGTGACACCAGCTGAGATAGAGAGATTAGAAAACAAGAAAGATGCACAAGTAAAAAATACCAGAGAAAATATCTTCAATAGACACAAAATCGCAGAAGCGCTTCATACAAAAGAGATTATCATAGAAGCTAAATGAAGCTGAGATAAGATATTCTGAGGAGTTCAAGAACTGGATATAATAAATCAAGTCTTCAAGGATTACAAAATCAAATTGGAGAAAAAAAATATCATCCTTCCAGAATGACATCATCTGAAAAAAACTTGAAAATACGATATAAAATTGAATCTTGGAAGTGATGTGTATGCTAAGATTGTAATAGATTTAAGGGCTATATAATGATAACTATCCTGAATATCCTACTTATAATAATCCTTGCTCTTTTTTGTATAGTCTTGGGATTTATTCTCTTTTGATTGCTCACTTCATTTAATTTTTTGAAAAGATTCAGTTCGGTATTTACCAAACTTGCTCTAAATACTCATGAAAAAGTATGAAATATCAATTCAAACATCAAATTAAATAATACATGATTGGAGAATTCTAAGAAATTCCTTATTGCAAAAGAAAAATTTGATATTGAGAATAGACTTGATAAAACAAGTGAAAATCTAGCAAAAACTATCAAGATATCCAATACGTTATTCGGCAATATATTTTGAGTGATTAAATATCTTATAGCAATTATAATACTTGTGCTTATTATATGATTAGCATCACTTATATATGTAATTCTTAAATCATTTTAATGAACTACCTTGCAATAGATTATTGAACTAAGAAAAGCTGATTGGCGGTGAATTTCCAGAATATTTCAATGCCATTGAAAATTATTGAGACTCAAAATATTATAAAAGAAATAATATTACAGATAGGTGAAAGAAAAATCGACAAGATAATCATCTGAATAGCACCTCATACTGACTGAAGAGAGTCAAATCATTCAGCTAAAATCAGACAATTTGTAAAAGTCTTAAAAACAAAAATTCCTGCCGAAATTGAAGTAATTTTTCATGATGAGAGATTTTCTAGTTTTGAAGCGTCAAAGTCATTTGAACTTGCATGAGAGAAACACTTTGATCCAAAACATCTTGATGATGTGGCAGCATGTATAATACTCGAATCATATATTAATACAATAAACTAAAATGCATATCTGATTTATAATGGACGGTAATCGTCGTTGGGCCACAAGCCAAAATCTTACAAAAATATTATGACATTCCAAATGATGAGATAATGTTGAGAATGTACTAAGAATGTGTCTGAAAAACTGAGTTGAGCATGTGAGTATGTGGGTTATCGCAAAGAAAAATCTTGAAGAAAGAAGTACACTAGAACTCAATCATCTATACAAGCTCATAAGAACAAAACTACCAGAAATGCTTCCAAAATTCAACAAAAATTGAGTAAGGTTTGAGACTATCTGAGATCCGTCATTACTTCCAGAAGATATACAGAAAATCCTATCAGATACTGAGAATGATACTGTGCAAAATAATAAGATGGTGTTCATTTTTGCTATCTGATATGGATGACAGGATGAAATTGTAAGATGAGTAAAAAACTATATAAAGCATAATCTTGAAGAAATTATGTCATGAAAACTTGAAGAATTGATGAAAAAATTAGATGAGAATGAGTTTGCTAAATATCTAGATACAGGTAAATACCCTCCTCCAGATTTGATAGTCAGGACTTGATGAGATATGAGAATGAGTTGATATTTTTTGTATCAATCTGAATATAGTGAAATGTACTTCACCAAGACACTTTGGCCTGATTTTGATGATGAAGAATTCAATAATGCTATAAGCAGTTTCAAATGAGCAAAACGCAATTTCTGAAAATAGCCTAAGCTTCTAGAATTCAAATTATTTTTTTTCTTGCTTCAGTAACTTTATCTAATATTTTTTGGTTTGAAATATATTCTTTCTCAAATCTTGGTTCTCAATTTCTTCAAGAAGATTCCAAGCGTCAAATTATATCTCTAATAGCAAGCTCTTCCTGAAATAATAAATCGTCTCTTCATTCTGACAAACATTTATCAATATATGGGGCACTCATAATTATTTATAAAATTTAATCTCTCCATTATATTCAAGATTTTATTTTTTCAAAAATCATAAAAAATAGTTATTTTGATTTGACATTTTAATGTATATAATAAAATCTATTTATGTCAATAAACGTGAATAATCTGATTGATAATTAAAAAAGTGTAAAAAAACTAATAAATAAGTTATGAAAAGTATAAAAATTGATCAACATTGTCACTCCAATCTCTCAGATTGAGAAAGATCTAATTCAGAAATATTAGAAATAGCAAGAAAAAAATGATTAGATTTTATTGCTGTTTCTGATCATGATATATTCAATGAGGAATTCCCAGTAAAAGCAAGAAAATATTGATTCAATAGCTGTGAGGCAGTAGAGATTTCAGTAAATTGACATAACTCAAACGAGGTACATATACTTACATATTCAAGTCTTTTTTCTATTGAAATAAAGAAGAAAATAAAAAGTATATTGGAAAATACTAGACAAACGAGAGTTTGAATACTAGAAAATAAAATTGATAGTTTAAACGATAGAAGTATAAGAGTTAATTTGCAAGAATTCTATGAATTTTTTTCACACAAATGAATAAAACCTGAATCTATAACAGTGAGAGATTTAGCAAAATATGTTTATTTAAATAAAAAAAATGCAGCATTTATAAAAGATATATTTTGAGATCATATCTGTTATGACACATTTTTGAGAGAATTCTTAAGAGAAGATTGAGATTATTGAATTATATGATGAAGAATAAAATGTTATTTTTTACCTTCAATTGATGATATCAGAAAAAATCTTGATACAAGCAGAACTATTATAAGTCTAGCTCATCCTCAGGATATATTCAAAAATACTCATGAAATGACAGAAAATATAGCATTCTATATTGATAAATGAGTAAATGCTATAGAAATTGATTCTCAGACTTCAAAAAATTGGGTACATGCAATAATGCACATAAAAAAAGAATATAACTTAGTATTGACGACTTGAAGTAATAGCCATAGAGATGATACTGATGAGAAACATGATGAAATCTGAGCCCAAAATCCAGAACTTAATAATTCAGTAATTAATGAAAATTATAAACAGTTTCTAGATTTGATTGATTAAATGGTTTTTGTGATTGTTCTTGTATAAAATCCATGATTTCTTTTAATTGTTTTGGTTTAAGAAATATTCTATTCATTCAAGCATTTGTACATAAATGTGATCTTTTATTATCAATATATCAAGAAAATCAAAATATTTCAATATCTCATCAATTAGGCAATAACCTAATATTTTTCGTTGCTTCTATTCAATTCATTATTGGCATATCTATGTCCATAATTATATACTTAAATTTCTCTATAGTTGCTATTTTAACGGCTTCAAGTCAGTTGCTAGCTAAACTAATATTAAATCAACGCGATTCACAAGTAAGTTTTATCATTTCTCATAATAATGCATCATCATCAACTACTAATAATTTTGGTTTTTCAACAATGTCATTTACATCAAGTGTATTCATAGTTAGATTCAAAAAAATACTTGGTTAAATTTACTTGAATTATAAAATAATTCAAGTAAATTTAAAAAATAAATCATTTGTGAATAATAAAAAAGTATCTAAAATAAAAACGTTTAATAACTTATAACTAATAAATGAAAACTCTACTTATCGCCACTTCCAATCCATGAAAAATCGAAATGTTTAGAGAATTACTTGACTGAATAGATTTGAATCTAGTTTTTTTATCTGATCTTGAAGAAAAAATTCCTGCGCCTATTGAAGACTGAGAAACAATAGAAGCAAATGCACTTTTAAAAGCAAAATATTACAGCGAGAGGACTTGACTTACAACACTTGCGGATGATGCTTGATTCGAAATAGATGAACTTGACTGAGAACCTTGAATTATGGCAAGAAGATGGGCTGGACAACTACCAGACTATGTTTCAGATGATGACTGGATAGTATTTTATCTAAATAAGGTGAAACATATAGATAAAGAATTATTAAATGCAAGCTTTCCATTTGCAAGATGTCTTTATTTGCCTGAGTGAAAACATTTTTTTCAAGTTGATAAAATACTTTTCTTTATGTCAAAAACACCTAGGAAAAATTATAAGCCAGGTTGGCCAACAAGCGCATTTAGAGTATTAGAAGATTGAAGACATGAAATGGATGTTTGATTAGGCGATGATATATGGCATGAACAAGCAAAGAAACCTTGATTATGGAAATTACTAGAGAATTTATAATAAAAAATCCTTGACAAAAAGTCGATTTTCTATAAATTGCATTCATGCATAGCAATTTAAAACTTTTTTTTATGCAAAATAATACTTTTACATCTACTATTCTTCTAGTGCTAGTACTTCTAGGATCTGCCTCGAGGAATTTTTTGTAATGTATTAATCAAACTAACAAACAATCTCCTCGGAAATCGGGGAGATTTTTATTTTATATTTTTTAACTAATTATATTATGACTACCCCTAACAAAGATAATACTTGATGTATTGATGGCGAAAAAGAAATACAAATGGAATGTGCTAATTGCCCTCCTTGCTACAAATGAACTAAGGAAGTTTGTGCAAAAATAGTAACACAGATAAGTCAAGCTATATATTCCGGTAAATAATTTGTAATTTGGATGAATTAATTATAATACGGAGGTATTATTTATTATAAATTTATGATTCAAGCTAATCTTGTCTTAGTCTTTGACTGAGAATGAAAAAACGTCCTTCTATGCATGAAAAAAAGAGGATTCTGAGTTGGTAAATACAATTGAGCAGGATGAAAAGTTCAATGAGATGAGACTATAGCTGAAGCTGCAAAAAGAGAGTTAGAAGAGGAAACTTGAATTAATGTGCCACTTGAAAGCCTAAAGAAAGTATGATATTTTCATTTCTTTTTTGCACATAAGCCTGAATGGGACCAAGATGTTACTTTATATAAATTAGAATGATACACTTGAGAAGTGAAGGAAACTGAAGAAATGAAACCAGAATGGTTCTCTATAGATGAGATACCCTATGATAAAATGTGGGATGATGATAGTTACTGGATGCCAAGGATATTAAAATGAGAAGAAGTTGAATATGAATTCACATTTGATGAAAATGGCAAGATAATAAAACATACTCAAATCAAATAAAAGCTATTTACTTTTTGTGATTCCTGTTTATAAATGATATAATGTAAAAAATTATATCATTTTTTTATGGGCATTCTTATACAGAAAGACTGAGTAAAAAGTATGTTTGAGATACATGATACCAGTCTTACTAACAAATTATGTGACTGAGTAAAAAGAGATGTTATATTTACTATAACATGAGCTTCTTGAGTAGGTAAAGACAGGATTCTTAATTCAATACTAGAAACAGAAGAAAAATATATAAAACCCGTATCTTTCACTACAAGGAAACCAAGACCATGAGAAATAGAATGAGTCGATTATTATTTCATCACAGAAGATGAATTCCAGAGATTACTACATGAATGAGAAATCTTTGAGCATACATTACTTGTTTGATGAATATATTGATACACGAACAAAGAGCTAGAAAGAGTTTTTGCAACCTGAAAAATACCAGTCTGTATAGTAGATGAAGTTTGAGTCCATGAAATCTGTGATAATATCAAATGAGACATGAATGTTTTTAAGACATTCATACTACCTCCTAAAGCCATAGAACTCAGAGGTAGATTAAAATGAAGAGAATTAGAGCATTGAATAAAAGAACATCTAAAGAAAAATAACAAGCTTTCAAGAGATGATTTAATATGAATCAAAAAAGACATCAGAAAACCTATTAAAACCAGATTCTCTGAAAGCAAACACTGGATAAGAAAAGCTAAAAGCGAGGATATATATGATTGATTCTTAGTCAATGATGATCTGGATTGAGCGATAACAATATTAAAAGAGACCTTCGAGAAAATACTTGATTGAAAACTGAGATAAAAAATGCCTTTGAAAGGCATTTTTATTTATTCGAATATTTTTTTAACTTTATGTGCTTCGGCTATATTATCTGGAGAAAGTTTTTTTCAATGTACTTTGTGTAAATTTGTTGAAACTCATATAATCAATTTAGAATCTTTATCCATAAGATCAAACATTCTTTCTATAAGCAATTTGTAATCAGAATTAAGTTTCGGATTGCCAAAAACTATATTCAGGTATTCATTGGTTACAAAATTACCACTACTATCAACTCTGCCTGAATTTTTATCTCTCTTATTTATAGCATATGTATTTAATAGATCTATAAGTCATAGTAGATGTGCTTGTTTTTGTGAACTATCTTTTTCTTTTAGTCTTTTTACAAGACTATTATAAAAAGCTACATCTAAAGGATTTTCTAGTTCCACATTCGCAAATATAGCGTTGGCTTCAATATTGCCTGAATTTAGAAGTTCTCTTCTCTCGGGAAAACGTGGATATTCCAAGTCGATATAGGAAATATCTACATATCATGATTCTTCATTGAAGATTCTAGCATATATCCTAAGTGCATCTTTGAGCTCATTCCATAATACATCAAGTTTTTGAAATAACATTTCTTCATTGTTCTCTATAGATTCATCTGAAGATTCTGGAGTTCATATCAAATCCATTGCATTTTTTGTAGTATTTTCAGTTAGAGAAATAACATCTTCATTAATTTGAGTTCAATTTCATCATACCTTTGTTTCTGATGAATATTCTAACAAATTGGATGATTGAATGGTTTTATTTGTAATTGTCATAAAATAAATAATTATGTATATAGCTCAACTATAACATTTTAAAAGTTATTTAGCAAAAAATGATAATTAATTTATTTTTCGTTTGAGATTTCCTCAATTATTTTATCGATTTCTTCAAGTGCCTCTTCAGATCATGAATCTGATAATTCTCAACCAGAATTAACCGTAATTCATGAACCATTAATATCAGTAGTTCAGGTACTAATTTCTATCTTAGTAGGTTCATTAACTTTTACTGGTTTAATATCTGTTTTTGGAATCCTAGTTTTTGGATTATCTGTTTTTTCTTTATCAGTTCAACAAGATGTTAATGATAATAAACCTATAAATACAACTATTAATAATTTTTTCATAAAATATTTTTAAAAATACTTATCAAGTATAATTTAAAAAATACTAATTTCAATTAAATATTTAATAGTATATTTTGACAAAATACTAATTTTTAATATAAGAATCAAACAAATCTTAAAAAAAGGAGGTTAAGGCTTGAAAAAATCAGTCAATCAAGTAAATGAAAGGAGATTTATATGATAGGTCTAGGTAATGCTGCAGAAATGCTAACTCAGATAATTGAAAACAGTAAACAAAATGAGGTGGTTTATTCGGAAGAAATTTCATCAAAAATTCAAGTTCTTACTTTAAAAAACTTGAGCTAGAAAAAATTGTTGATGAAAATTTTCCAAGAGGAACTATTTCTAGATTCTTGAGAATCAAATCTTTATTTATTAAAGATGTAAATATTCTATACAACTCTGTTTTTCCTGAAGCACAAATCTGATTTTTTTTACGTCAATACAAATATAAGCCCACATATGCGGGCTTATTATTTATTTAAAATCAATTTTTTGACAAATACTAATTTTTAAATATAAAAATACCAAACAAAAACATAATAAAGAAAGGAGGTTGTAGTAAATTGTTATCAAATAGAAAAACAAAAAACACGGAGGACTCTGTCATGGAACAAATGCAATCAGCAGAACAAAAACTGTCTCGTATTTTCCACAACGGCAACAAGGTCGGTTATGCTCAAGTAGTGATTGATGAAGTCAAGAATCTGTATACGCTCAAAAAACAGATTCAGTCGATTATTATTACCGAGTCTCACCACCTGCAAGAGAAACTTGAATCACTCATTGCCAAATTCGTAGAAGGTGTCAATACGTCGTACGATTTGATCTTCCCTGATTTTTCGACTGCCGAATAACATTTACTGCTTAATAACTTATAAGCCCGCTTCATCGCGGGCTTATTGCCTTTATTGATAAAAAAGTTTTGACATTGAAAATCTATTATATAGAGTTATGGGCAATTTTTAATTAAAATATATAATGAAAAACCTTGTAATAGTCGAGTCTCCAGCTAAATGAAAAACGATAGAGAAATTCCTTGGTAAAGATTTTGTAGTAAAAGCATCATTCGGTCATATACGTGACCTGCCAAAAAAAGAATTATGAATAGATATAGAGAATAATTTCACTCCAACATATGATGTAAGCGATGAAAAGAAAAAAGTTGTAGGTGAACTCAAGAAACTTGTAAAAGAAGCAGAAACTGTATGGATAGCGACGGATGAAGACCGCGAATGAGAAGCAATAGGTTGGCATCTTTGTAAGGCATTATGACTTGATGAAAAAACTGTAAATAGAATAGTTTTTCATGAAATCACTAAATGAGCCATTGAAGAAGCAATCAAAAATCCTCGTAAAATAGATATTAATCTGGTGAACGCCCAACAATGCAGAAGGCTTCTTGATAGATTAGTTTGATTCAAGACAAGTCCAGTTCTATGGAAAAAGATACAGAAATGATTATCAGCATGAAGAGTTCAATCAGTCGCAGTTAAATTAATAGTAGAAAGAGAAAGAGAAATAAATGCATTTAATCCGGAAGAAAGCTGGAAATTAAAAGTCAGCCTGACGGGTAATTGAGTTACATTCATAGCAGAACTTAATAAGATTTCAGGAAAAGGTAAAAAAATTAAATCACAAGAAGAAGTACAGAAATTCATAGCTACTTTATGAGTCAATCTTGAGAGCTTAGAAGCAAAAAAAGATAAAAAATGAAATATCTTCTATGAAATTCCTTTCGGTGAAGATTTCAAACTAGTTGACGCTGATAAAAAAGATACAGTAAGACTTCCTTGAGCTCCATTCACTACTTCTACACTCCAACAAGAAGCTTCTCGTAAGCTTGGTTATTGAGTAAGTCAAACAATGACAATTGCACAGAATTTATATCAGAACTGACATATCACATATATGAGAACTGATAGTGTGAACTTGTCAGACTTGGCTATCAACACTTCCAAGAAATATATTGAAGAAACTTTCTGAAAAGAATATTCTCTGCCAAATGGAAGAAAATTCAAAACCAAACAAGCAAACGCACAAGAAGCACATGAAGCAATAAGACCAGCATATATTGATAAAACTCCAGATATGGTTGATCTTGAATGAAGCGATTTAAGACTATATAAACTTATCTGGGAAAGAACTGTCGCATCTCAGATGCAAGAAGCCCAGATCGAGACGACTACATATATTTTCTCTCCAGCTGGAAAAGATGAACAAGAATGGGTTTCTAAGTGAGAAGTCATCAAGTTTCCAGGTTTTATGAAACTATATACAGAATGAGATGATGAAGAGAAAGATGATGATGAAAGCATGACTCTGCCTTTATTATCCAAATGAGATATCGTAAAATCAAATTCTCTTAATGTAACACAGAATTTCTCAAGGCCACCTTCTCGTTATACAGAAGCGATGCTGGTTAAAAAACTTGAAAGTGAATGAATAGGTCGTCCATCAACTTATGCTCCAACAATTACAACAATAATTGACAGATGATATGTTGAAAAAATAGAGAAAAAACTAGCTCCCAAAAATCCTGCAGACCTTAAATGAATTCCTTATGTGGTCAATGATTTCTTGGATAAATATTTCCCAGAAATGATGGATTATAAATTCACAGCTAAAATAGAAGAAGAATTCGATGAAGTCTCTACCGGTAAAATCGATTGGATAAAAATGCTTGATGTTTTCTATACTAATTTTAAAACTTACCTTGATAAAACAATGACTGATGCAGAAAAAGTAGTAGAAGAAGTAGGAAGAGATTGTCCAGAATGTGAAGATGGTAAACTAATCTATAAATTCTCAAAGACAGGTAAATTCATCGGATGTTCTAATTTCCCAAAATGTAAATATCTGGAAAATGTAGCAGGTGAAGCCAATCCTAGTAATGATAAAATCGCAGAGTTAAAAGAAAAATATGAATGAAAACCATGTGAAGCGGGTTGAACTATCGTAGTAAAAACCTGAAGATTCTGACCTTTTCTAGCTAGTTCGCTTTATCCAGAAGTTAAATGGATCGGTAAAATCCCAAATGAGAAGAATATAGAGCTTGAAAAGAAATTTGGTTGAGCTACTTGTGAAAAATGTGGAACTTGAATAATGCATGTAAAAAGCTCCCGTAGATGACCATTCCTAGCTTGCTCCAACTACCCAGAATGTAAGAATGCTCAGAATCTACCAAAAGATAATTCTGAACCTCAAGAATAATCTGTCATTCCTGCGCAGGCAGGAATCTTCCATATATTATAAAATCAGATAGCTTCTTTATAGTCATATTGAGCGAAACGAAGTGAAGCCGAAATATCTATTAAAATAATAAAATCCTTGTTTAAAAAAGTTCCAATTAAAATTGGAACTTTTTTTTAGGATTAACTGTGCATATTTTATATTAAAAGTTGAAAATAGCTTATCTACTTGAAAATAAAACTCGTTATATCTAAATCTATATTGGTTATGATTAATATTTCTAAATTTTAGAACATATAGGTATAGCATAATACTCTTCCTTTTGTTTATTAAATTTAGTTCTAAACTTAACTTCAAATCATATTTTTATTTGAGGAATTAGTTTATCTGTAGAATTTAATTTAAAATATATCTGATTATTAGCACTATCAATGTTATTATATTCTATAAATCCGTCTGCTCATTTCTCGTTATTATGAAGAATTTTAACTATCTTCCCCGTTCATTTTTCTATAAAATTCTTATCTTCTCTTTCTCAATTTGAAATAGAACTTTTCCATATCTTTTTTAATTCATTTAAAACATCTTTATAATTTATCTTTTCTAAATAATCTGTAGAATATAATTCTATTTTTCTAATAAGTTCATTTGGAATTTTCCAATCTTTCTCTTGCCTTATTAATTTTGATAAAAGATAATGTTTAAAAGCTATATCTAAGTTTCATTTACCCAAGTAAATATCTCATAATAATATCAACAAATCAATTTTAAATTCAATATCTCAGAAATTATTAATTGCTTTTAAAGAAAATTTAAGAGCTTCGTCAATGTTGCTTTTTTCGAAGTATATTTCTGCAATTTCTTTCTCTATATACCAATCTCTTTTGTTTCTATATACTTTGTTCAATTCTTCTAGTGCATTGTCTATATTTCATAATTTTTTATTACATAAAGCGATTCTTCTGGCTAACCAAACATCATTTGAATAATGAAATTTATCTATGTTTTGAAGTGTTCTTAATGATAATTCTAAGCATTCATTATAGTTTCATATTTCAAATAATGCCTTAGTTTTGTAAGCATGCCATCTTTCGTAATCAGAGGCTTGTTCTTCTTTTTTTGTAACTCATTTTCTAGTATTTTCAAAAGAATCGCAAATTTTTGATAGTAATTCTGGGTTAATAATATTACAAAATTCGTTTATTAATTTAAAATTTTTAGATACTTTATTTTTTTCAGTTTTAACTACTAGATTAAATAATTTTGAAAATACTAAATATAAAAAATCATCTTTTTTCCCTTGAATTACCTTAATAAGCTCTTCGATTTTAATAATCAAATCAGTTTTATTTATATGAGCATCTTGATTATAATAATCACTTTCTTCATTTTCCTGTTCTAGAGTATCATGTTCATGATAGTTGATATTATTTTTTTGGCTTTCATCTTTTAATTTATAATACAACACCCAGCCATATGATGATATAATTCAAGAATTTGTATTAATATTAATATTTATTGCATAACTTTCAAGAAATTTAAATCAATAATCAAAATGATTTTCTTTTGCTAAAGCCATTAATACATTTGATATTATCTGATAATTATTTGAAATTTCACCCTCATTGAAATTTCATTTATTATCTTTAAAGAAAATAAGTAATTCCTTATAATGCTTACTTTTGTAATAATCTTTTATTTGATTAGTGAAGTCTACTAATTGCATTTATTCTTTATTAAAATTTATTATTTTCTTTTAATAGATAATCTTCTTCCTTTTCAAGTATGTGATTTTTATGAATCCTAATTTGATCTTTGTGGAGCTTTGTAATATTATTTTTTATTTCTACTTCTGCTAATTCTAAAGAATCAGTTCACGGATTTATAATATCAACATATCAACTTATAAATCTTGTAAAATAAAATCTTTCTATTTTCATAATAATAAATTTTGAGTTATAATTATATTTTTATTCACAATAGCCCAAGTCTGATTTTTGAAACGAATGCATGTGATTTCCATATACCATCAAATGAATCGTTAGTATTTAATGAATAATTAATTGCATTTACATTATTCTTAAATAAAGGATTATCAATAATTCAACAATTAAGACTATAAAATACATCTTTTTTACTATATCATGATTTCTGAGCTCAGTCCCAAAATTCAAGAATTATATGTAATACAAACATATAATATATATAACTTCATTCTAATTCTTTTATACTAAAATCTTCAAACCAGGAATAATAAACATCTTTAAAAGCATATTTTTTGTAATCAAATCTTGTTAGGTTTATTTCCTTGCATAAATTTGAGTAACTATCTCATAATTCTAATTTAAGTTCAAACATAGAAAAATATTGAAACAAGTTATCTGATGGATAATCTCAATTTTCAACAATGCTATATAATTCTTCTAAAAAATATAAACCTCAAAGGATTCTTTTTATTAAAATATTTTTTAACACCTCTGTTTTTGCAAAAGCTAATTTTTTTCAATCAATAACTACAGTTTCATAATCTCAACTTTCAATAATTTTTTTAGGAATTTCTTCTCTTAATTCTGAATTAATTATATTCAAATATTCTTTGTCTTGTCTCATAAAAAAGGTTATAAAATAAATTATAACCAAAATATTATTATCTAGTTTTGACGAACAAAAAGGTGACTTAAAATCCTCTAGATGTTCGCCAAAACACTTCTGCCTTTAATGTTCCAAAAAGAAACAAAACTGGTGACCGAGTAACTTTAAGTCACCTTCCGGTCCTTTTTGGAAAATAAAGACAAATAAAAACAAAAGTATTTTGGCTTCATAATTTTATTTTATTATCATAATTAATCAAATTATTTATAAAGACTTAGATATTTAAATTTTCTTGAACTAAGATTATAAATTTCCTCATTTCAAATTATCTATTCATTTTTCCCAACTTTTGCATATAATATGGCAAATTTTGAACAATTTCTCTTTATAATATATTTGCTTTCTCTAATAATAAATATATACTATAAACACTTTAGTATAAACTGTTTATAGTAAATCGTTTATAAATGTAACTTTGGCTATATGACATATCTATTCAAATCACTTCAACAAATAATGGATGTTTTTGAATGAAAAAACATGCTATGAGCAACAGAAATTGCTGAAATATTATGAATTAGCAATGTGATTGTACATAAATATCTCAAAGAACTTGTTAAACAGTGAAAATTGCAAAAAGTATGAGCTTGACCAAAAACAAAATATATAAAAACCTCCTTACAGGAAGAAAGACAAGCTATTAAAGAAAATGAAGTCACTATTCTCTATAGTGAAAAAAAGGTTTTGGATGATATTTTTTTGAAATTTAGCGCCGATTGAAAAATATTGAAATGATTCGATTGAATAAAAAAATGGTGTGTCGAAAGATGATTGAATACAGAAGAAAAAATCAAATCTTACATTGATATAAATAATCATATTTTGAAACTTCAGGATGTATGCTGACTTATTAGTGCAAAAGAATCATTTGGAAAAGATTTTAAAGAAGTTTATCTTGATGAAATCTACTATGCAGATCAATATAAACGGATGGATTTCTGAAGATGAAAACTTGCAGAAATCACATTTTATGCAAAACAATCTCAAAATAAGTCATTAATTACACAGAGTATAGACGAGATAATCTATAAATTAGAATGTGTAATCAAGAATTGAAAATACTCAGCAATTGCCATAGTTCCTTGGAGTATAGAAAGAAAAAACCAACTACTGAAAATATTAAAGAATAGATTGAAAGAGTTGAATTTACCTTTTGTGAATATAATAAAATACTATCCGAATTGAATCAGTATTCCTCAAAAATCCCTAAAAACAAGAGAACAAAGGATACAAAATGCAAAAAATACAATTTTTGTAGATGATAGCAATGTTGAAAAGCTTGATAAAGTTTTTTTGATAGATGATTTTGTTTGATCATGAGCAACACTAAATGAAACAGCAGAGAAACTGAAGAAATCTTGAGCAAAAAAAGTTGATTGATTTGCCTTTGTATGAAATCTGAATCTGAGTTATGATATAATTAATGAAATATAAAAATCTATTCATTTTTCCTAACTTTTGCATATAATATGGCAAATTTTGAACAAAATATTTAGTCAGTAATTTTTAGTCAACTTGTCTATTTCTCAAGAAATCGATAATAAGATAAGTATTGTCGATTTGGCATGAAGATATTTGAGTATCAAGAAGGCATGAGCAAATTATAAGGCTTTATGCCCTTTTCATAATGAAAAAACTCCATCATTTGTGATAAGTCCAGCTAAGAATATAGCCTACTGCTTCTCTTGTCATACTGGATGATGACCAGTGAAATTCCTGTCAGAAATCGAGAAAATCCCATATTGAGAAGCAGTACAGAAACTTGCCCAAGAAGCTTGAATAGAGCTAAAAACCGACTTTTATAAAGAAAATAAGGAAAATCGCTGAGATTTGTATGAGATGCACAAGATAGTGACTGAGAGCTATCAAAATGAGTTATTCAAGGATGAAAACAAAATCAAATTAAAATACTTACTTGATAGATGACTTTCTATCGAGACTATTAAGAATTTCAAACTCTGATATTCTGGAGATCCAAGAAATCTTTTTTATAAACTTACAGAAAGATGATATAGCGAAAAAGATATTATCGAGTCTTGAATATTCGTATCAGCTTTCAAGGATAAATTCTTTTGAAGAATAGTCTTCCCTATCTCCAATTTTACTGGAAATGTGGTCGCTTTTACATGAAGAGTGCTTGATAATTCGCTTCCTAAATACCTCAATTCGCCTACTACAAAAATATATGAAAAAAGCTCTATCCTATATGGACTGAACCTAGCCAAATCAGAAATTACCAAAAGATGATATGTGATAATTGTAGAGTGACAGATGGATACAATTTCGCTTCATCAAGCTGGTTTTACCAATACTGTTGCAATAAGCGGAACTGCACTTACAGTTGAACAGATCAAATTACTCAAAAGACTTACAAAAAAAATATATCTATCGCTTGATAATGACAATGCATGAATCAATGCTACTTTTGCAAGTCTAGATGCTACAATAAATGAAGATGTGGATGTGAAAATACTCAATTTCTGAACTGCCAAAGATCCTGATGAATATCTTAAATCATGAAAAGATTTCAATAATCTAATACATACTGCACTTAGCCCAGTATCCTTTTACCTAAGGGAATGAACCAAGAAATATGACACCGCATCGATACAGTGAAAGAAAATACTAATAAAAGATGTATTCCAGTTCCTTAAAAGAATCAATTCAAGAATAGAAGTAGACGTGCATATTCAAGAAATATCCAATCTACTTGGAATAAGTATGAGTGTGTTATATGAAGAATTCAAAAATACTAAGCTAAA
>Ga0172367_10003954_pt1 | contig 18793 bp, 11 predicted proteins | sample Lak10m_FD_114542 | JGI IMG/M metagenome (GOLD analysis project Ga0172367, IMG submission 114542) | Freshwater microbial communities from Kabuno Bay, South-Kivu, Congo - kab_022012_10m | ecosystem: Environmental > Aquatic > Freshwater > Lake | place: Democratic Republic of the Congo: South-Kivu...
TGCCCGCGAGGAACTTGCAAAGGCGGGAATCCCGACGATTATCATTACTGATGATGTGACCACCAAGAAGGAATGGGAAGCTGTCAAGGCAGACACCAGGTTCGGCTATATCATTATGAAGGCAGACTCGATGATCGGAGCCCGCAGAGAGTTCCTCGACCCCGTCGAGATGGCCGACTTCAACGGCAACCTCGTCAAGGTCCTGGCAATGACCGGTGCATTCCGCAAACTCCAGCTCGCTGTTGACAAGGTCATCGATCAGGTCAAGGCAGGAAAGAAGGGCACGGAACTCGAGCTCCCGAAGATCATTATGACCACCGACAAGGCAGTCGATGGTGAGTTCACCAACAACTATGCACTGGCAAAGGCACGCGCTGCCCATGAGATCGCGATGGCTGTTGCAGGCCAGAACGTTAAGGGCTGCTTCATGACCAAGGAATGGGAGAAGTACATCCCGATCGTTGCAAGCGCTCACGAAATGATGAAGGTTGCAGCAGTTCTCTGTGACGAGGCCCGTGAGATCGAGAAAGCAGGCGACTGCATCCTCCGCAAGCCCCACAAGAAGGACGGCGTCCTTGTCTCAAAGACGAAGCTCGTTGCAAAATTCGAGTAATTTTTTTTAAATTTTTTCTTTTCTGTAGTATTTGCCCAGGTCTTCCGGCAGGGTAAAGATGACGGGTTCAAGATGCATTCGTTCCATGAATGCTGAGTCACTGGTTGACATCTGGTTTGGATTAATTCGGGATATAAACGAGCAGAACGCACGGTATCCGTGATCTTCTCCAGCCTTGTCAAAAAACAATGACATATTGAAAGCATGGGTTCCCAGCCTGCGATAGAGAGATAATATTTCAAGAATACCCCGTGTCAGCAGATCTATATAGCTCTCGAATCCATCGAGAGAGGAGACAGGCAGGATTCCCCGTACCTCCCGTTCACCTAAAGGTACCGCGTGCGCAGACCAGATGATTTCATCGCCGAAAAGATACCGTTCGGAGATACGTTCCTCCTCGCAAAGAACATCCCAGTAGACTTTTTTGTGTTTCTTGCGATACTCGCTGCTTGCACAGAGATATCTGCCAATAACCTGCGATGGACAGGGATCAGCAAGTCCCTGCATATGCGGATGAAGCATGCTTGCACCGGCAGAAGGAAGGAAATTCCAGTTGATGCTGGGGTAGCCGCCGGTTTTTCTGAGTGCATTTGTTTGTCCACGAAGGGCATCAACAAGGTGCTTGCGGCTGAATGTCTCAAGAAAATGTTCACGGGTGATCACGGTCACCACATGGTTCTTCCCGAAAGGATAGAGGTTCGGGAAGGTGACACTCTCTCCGACAATGATTCTGTTTCCGTCAGGAAAAGTCGGTGTTACTGTGAAGATATTTTCACGGCAGAACGGGCAACCACCGGGCTGAAGAGAAATATTCAGGGTCTGATCAATCGGTCGCCGGAGCCGCTCCGGGCTGATCCTGCAGGTAAAGCCGGTCAATTCTTCTCTCCGGAACTGCAGAATACCTTTGGGTGTAGGAACTTCAGTTACCGAGAACATATCTGATACTCATATTATTTTGCGGGATGAGATAGAAGTTTGCACACACGGAAGATCGCCGCTCTTGCAAGTGAACTCGAAAAAAAAGAATTTCAAATATCTGACGGGGATATTCCGGATTCTTACCGGGCCCCGCAGGTATTGATCCGCACTTATACGACGTATTTGCCGAGGAGGCGGATTGAGTTGGTCATGTCGGGACCAAGGGGTGAGCCGAAGATGATCTGGGTGACACCGGCCTTGGTGAGGTCTTCGCACTTCTGCTTGACCATGTCAGGGGTCCCTGCAATGGTGAATGCATCGATCTCTTTGTCTCCGACGAGTTCCCCAACCGATTTGAAGTCGAACTTGCCGAGTGCTGCCTTGATCTTTGCAACATTGTTGAGGTCGAGGCCGTGACGGGTCAGGAGGTCGGGCGGTGAGCCGGCTGCAATGAATGCTGCAACGATCTTGGCTGCGTTCCGTGCCTTCTTCTCGCTCTGGTCAATTGACATTGCAGTGTATGCGCCGACATCGAAGTTCTTCTTGCCTACCTTGTCGCAGGCTGCCTTGATGATCGGGATTGCAATGGCGAAGTCCTTGGGGTTGGATGCGTTGATGAGCGCACCGTCACCGATTCTGCCGGCGAGGTCGAGAACCTTGGGGCCCTGTGCACCAATGTACATCGGGATACCCTTCTTTCCGGGGAGGGTGACACCAGTCAGCTTTGCACCATCATAGTCGAAGCACTGGAGTCCTGCCTTCTTGACTTCCTCGCCAGAGCAGAGCTTGCGGATCTGGACAACAGCTTCCTCGAGGCGGCCAACCGGCTTCTCCGGGTTGATTGCCAGCTTCGGGAGGGTTGACAGGTCGCCGGGTCCGATACCCAGAACTGCACGCCCGTCAGAGATCTCATTCAGCGTGCAGGCAAAGGATGCCATGGCTGCCGGGGTATCGGTGAAGGCGTTCATGATACCCGGTCCCATCTTGAGGGAGGTCGTTGCCTGCGCAATTGCGGCAAGGGTGGGGTAGCAGTGGCTGTTGTTATAGTTGTTGGAGATCCATGCAAAATCAATGTCTTTGGATTCAGCAAGTTTACAGAAGTTAACAACTTGCTTTACATTGACATTTCCTGGTACAAATTCAATTCCATATGTCAAGGTATGTTCACCTCATTGAGTATTACCGTACACGCGTTTAAATAAATTATCATTTTATGCTGGCTTCAAAGAACTGATATCCTTAAAATGAACAGATTTGCGAATTTTCTTTCATAAAATCACAGATATTTCGATTTAAGCGGAGCAGAACGCAGGATGCTCTTAACATTCGGGCTTCCAATTCGGCTTTTCAGATGATTTCATTCCGTCATATCTGGTTTTGGCAAAATCTTTTTTCATCTGGAACCATTATCCTATAAGATATTGAACTACGGCTGTGACATAATAACACCGATATGATGATCCATAGGATCATTTTTGACTTTGCAGGTTTACCGTATGCGAATCGTTGCAATCGGATTGGGCGGGGCAGGATGTAGGATTGTCGATAGTCTTTACTCGACAGATCGTAAAAGCAGTAAAGTCGCATGCATCCAGGGCCTGGCTGTCGATGTGGACGAAACAACACTGAAACAGCTCACGGGCCTCCCGGAAAACTCCCGGTTATATTTTCCCGCAATGGACCCGGAAATTTCGGACCGGGAAAAAGGTACCGGAAATACTGCCACTATCGATATTGCTGAGATCGTCTCCCGGTTACATAACTTTGAATCAGGAGAAACAGATGCAGTTCTCATCTGTCTGGGTCTTGGCGGGAGCATGACTGACATTGCTCCCCATGTTATCACAAGCCTGCGATCAACTCTTGTTGAACCAATTTTCGGATTGGTCACACTACCCTGCCTTGCAGAGGGAGAGAAGAGATCCAGAAAAGCAGCAGATGACATCGACATCCTTTCCCCCCTCCTTGACGGGATGATCCTTTTTGACAACGAGACCTGGTACAAGAAGACCAAGGCACTCAAGGCCAATCTGGTGAAAAAAGAGAGAAGTCTGGCTCACAGACTGGGTTTTGCCAAAGAAGAGCCGGAGCTTTCCCCGGAACTTACCACCTATCGGCTCCTCAACGAAGGAATTGTACGAAGGATTAGTCTCATCCTTCGTGCAGGGGAATTTAAAGCTGATGGGGGGATTGATCTTGCCGAAGTGGTCCTGGACTCCGGCGAAGTTATCAACACCATGAAAGGAATGGGATTCATTACTATCGGGTACGCGGTTGAACGCCTTCCCAACAATCCGCTGGCATTCCTCTCCCAGTTCCGGCCGCAGGGTGTATTCGATGAGGAAAACAAGAAGAAGGCATCACGGATCGTTGATCTTGCAAAGCAGGCAATTTATCATGAGATTTCTACCCCCTGTGACATGACCAGTGCTCATAAAGCACTTGTCCTCATTGCAGGGCCGTCGCATGAACTCTCCATGAAGGGATTCATGACCGTCAGGAAATGGATCGACCGGAGTATTGCCGGTCTTGAAACCCGGTCTGGTGATTACCCTGTAGTAAATACCAAAAATGTTGCAATTATTATCATGCTCTCCGGCCTCGAAAACATTCCAAGGATCAGTGAAATCCGGGAGATCCGCGCTCAATATCATGCATGGTCCCAACGACGTACAGGACGACACGAAATTTCAGAAGAATCCGGTGAAGGAAGTCCACCCTCAACACAGGGAAAGTTCAGAGATGAGATGATTACTCTCCCCTCCAAAATGAAAAAGGGAGAGGGGTCCGACTCTGGATTATCTGCAGCTGTCCAACCACATCCATCTCAGCCCGCCGGGGCTGAACCCGTCCATCCATCACATAAACATCCCGATCACCCGGGGGTTAATCGTGCAGGGGGAAGCGACATGCCCCGTACTGAGCCACTATCAGGGGATCGGTCTCTCGAGCCGGCTCACGGAAAACCCGCACCGAAGGAGCAGGAAGGACTTCCCAAATCATCAAAGCACCGGGTCGTTGTTTCAAAGGAGAGTATTGCACCTGCAACCTCATCCACGCCCTCAACCAAAGCCGCTTCAATAACGCCTAAAATTCACGGGCAGGAGGGATCGCGTCCTGTTTCAGGGACCACTGCAACGCAACCTCCTGCTGCGGGAACAAAAGATGCCGCACGCCAGAGAATCGAACTGGAACTGCAGAAACAGCGGATGAAGGCGATCTCCGGCAGGGTTATGCCAAAAGGGGATGAGATCTCCGTCAACACGTCTTCTCTTGAGCCAGTGAGGAAAAAACGGGAGATTCGCGCAAAACCGGAAGTCCATGAATCCGTTCCGGTCAAAGAGATTATAACAAAATCCCCAAGTGAAACAAAAAAGGTGATCATCACAAAACGTAAGCTGGTTACACAGCCGGTTGAAACACCGGTTCATGATATCATAAATGACGAGCCGGTTCCTGCCGCGAAGCCACAATCAGTACATCCCGTGGAGGCGGATTTACAAGACGAAGAAGTGGACAAAATGATTCTCACAATAAAGGACACGGCCACCAGGGCAAAAGACCGGGTGTTTGAAGGACGGGAGGTGCAGAGACCCAGAACTTCCACAGCGAATGATACATCCCTTATGCATACAAGTCTGAAGCCAAAAAAAACTCATCACATTCACGACGGGAAAAAGGATACACCGCATCATATTGAAAACGAAGAAACGGAAAATACTGAGGCTTCGGAAAAAAACCCTGGAAAAAAAGGGAAAAAACCGGAAGATCTCTCCTGGATCTGATCAGCCGGGAAGCACTTTTGAAAACTGAATATTTCCAGCCCCGATTTCTGTTCTTATCTCTATGCCGTGCTCGACGCAATTTCCGATATAATTGAGACCACTGAATGCAACAATAGAGAGACGATAAGGATTCGGGGGAAGGTTGAAGACCGGGCTGCCCATGGTTACAGGAAAAACAAAGCCGCATGAATTCATCAGCCTGATAGTCTCTTCAACATGAGGTCGTGCTGATGCTGGAACCTCCCGGACATTTGCAAGGGCGATACCAGTCCTGGACCTGGTATAACTGGAGATCGAGGTCAGGCCGGACGAGATAAATAACTCCAGGGGATCGATGGTTGTACCCCGGTACCCGATAAGGTCTTTGAACTGACGGGGAGTTCCATTCTCAATCTCAAGTCTCCCGCCAAAGGCCATCTTTACAGGGATTCCTTTTCGCTGGAATACACCGTCCATCGAGATGCTGCAGAGCGTAATGAAGCCAACATAGCCAGAGGGAATACGCGGGTCGCGATCGATAATCTTGTATGAATTGAAAAAGCCACAACCCGTATTTACGACATCATCGAAAACCATTTTTGCTTTCTCAAATGACTCCTCGGGAACCATAGAGAGATTATAGGCAACATCACCGGTGCTTGTTGCAGGATCAAACGTACTCCGGTATGCAAGGCGTTCAAGCTTGGAGATAACGAACCCGATACGGTCGTCAACAAGGGCATTGTCCGTCTCGGCCATCCCAACCGGTGTAAGGATGCGCCCCTTGTTGCCCACTTTTTCCGTGAACCCCATGGTATCAAGATAACTGAGATAGTACTGCACCGCCCGGTCACTGAGAACAAAACCCCGTTCGGCCATCAGTTCAGAAAGACGTTTTGCTCCCATCGGATCCTGATGTTCCCGGAGAATCCGCAGTATCTCCACATATTTTCGTTCGGTTCGGATCATTGTCACTTTGCCTCCACTGCACCATGGCTGTCCTGGTAACGTCCTGAATATCCATGGTTCCCTTCCCGGACTTCATGCAGGATCATCTGCACAATACGATCATTTTTCCTGATATCTACATCTTCACTTCCCATATTGGTCAGGCATAACGTCAGTTGTCCACGGAACCCCGGGTCAACATATCCTGCACCCAGAAGTACACCCCGCCTGCCAAACGAGGAACGGCACATGAGGGTTCCGGCAAGATCTGTGGGGAGTTCAACCCATTCGATTGTGGGAACAAGCATGCAGGTTCCCCGTTGCAGCACGATGTCCAAAGCCGCCCGGAGATCGTAGGATGCGGGCTGCTGGCAATCCTTATGATACGGGGTGATGACAAGTTTGCCCGAGCCCCGATCCGGGCTTATGTGACGGACATACTCCGATGCAGATAAAATCATTAGTGTAGTTTATCGGTAGAAAATACTTAATATCTTTTGATGTCAAGAAGTTGAGAAGGATCCATGGGGTAGAGGATATCCTCTTGGGCTTCGAACCCAAGGACGCGGGTTCGATTCCCGCTGGGTCCGCTTTTTTTAAAAAAATTTATTCGAGTTTGATATAATATTTCCCTGCTCCCCCAAGGGTAATTGCATCCGGTAACGTGATTGTGTCATCCGGTGCATCTGATGCTGTAGCATACACTTTGATCTGATAACCACCAGGGGGAAGATTCGTTATTGGCAATACTGCTGTGCTCAGGGTCATTCCTTTGGTTATCCCGCCCAGTTCCCCAAACTTAACCCATCCCCCGGCACCATTTTGCATATAGTAGAGCTGCTCGGTGACTGTTGCATTTCCGGTATAGGTGGTATTCCAGCTCAGGGGCAGCTCATTTGTGAGCTCTCCCGTTGCGGTGGATTTCAGGTTGCTGAGCTGAATCGTTTGTGTACTGAATGATGCCGACCAGTTGGGTTGGCCGAGTACTGACATATTAGGCAGGCACAACTGATTGACACCGGTACTCTGGGTATCATTGAACTTGATGCAGGACGATGTGCCATTGAATATCTCGATGTTACCCATCTTGAGGAGCTTGAACCTGACATTGGTCTCCCAGCTCTCGTTGATGTGGATTGTTCCGATGCGATTGACAGGGAACTCAAGTTTCTGGTTTAAATTCCACTCCGGCGTCTGGTCGAAGATATAATTCATGGAGGTGTTGGTTGCGTTCCACTTGTGGATCCATGTTGATCCGGGTGCCTGAGTGGGAGCGGTATCATTAACGTAAGTCAGGGCCTCGATGCCCGGCAGGGTCGCACCATTCAGCGTCAGCGTCTGAAGATCGAATTCCCCCGAAGTGTCGACCCCGGCCTCCGTTTTCAGCTCGCCGGCAATCTCATGATAGATCTGTGCCAGTTGGGATGAATTGGGTGCATTGTAATATTTCCCATTACCCTGGGTAGCATAGCTGGTGAGAGTCGTCTGATATGCGGGGGTCACCCCAAGGCCGATGATGTATAACTTGGCTCCAGAATCTTTGGAATAGGTAATCACACTCCCGGTCCCAACCCCGTCTCCGAGTGATAGAGTCCCGGCTCCCCCCTGAGGATCTCCACCGCTGTTGTACACACCATCCGTGAGTACGATTATCGCCTTAACAGCGTCCGCTCTGGCAGAATTTTTAATCAGGTTTGCTGAGCGCCATATGGCACTCCTCATTGCTGTATTCCCATCTGCATTATACCCGGTGATCGTAGTTTTCAGCGAGGTTTTCCCCGCGGTATTCGTTTGAGTGAGAACTTTATCAAGTGTTGATGTGTAATCCCAAATCCCATCATCCCACGTCGAGAATGAGACCAGACCCTCCTGATCCTGATCGGTCAGGTTGCCGGTGAATAATTTGGCAGCATTTTTGGCATCGGTCATTTTGGTTCCCGCCATGCTGCCGGACCGGTCTGTTGCAAGCACCACATCGATCGGTTTTGCATGGAGGGCCCACCCGTCACCATTGAGTCGGACCCGCACATCGAACGTATCGTTAACAAAAACCACGGGTTTTGACAGGGATACTACGGCGCTCAGGTAAGGATAATTCTTCCATTTTATCTCAACATCCTTTGACTGGCCGTTCCATATTGCGGTAACCAGACAACTTCCGGTTGCCGTTGATTTATATCCCGGCTGGGTGGCATTGACAAATGCCCCCGGGATGAACTTAGTGGTGGCATCCCCGTTCACATCGGTAACGACAAGAGTGTCAACAATGGAAGGTGCAGATGCTGCCGTACCATCCAAAACGATATTATGAGGGGCAGAGAAAGTTACGTTTTCACCTTTCACCGGGTTACCCATGATATCCATAACGGTTACACTGATATCGGATGTAATGGCAGGATTGACATCCCGGCTGGGGATTAATGCCGGGTTTGCTGTTGCAATAAATCCAGCTGCTTCGGCGTTATAGAAATAAACGGTCCGGTTTGTTGTTACTGTTGTATTGGCCGGAGTTGTTGCCGTGAGTCGATATGTTCCGGCTAACGGCTGGCTATAGGTAACATAGACTTTCCCTTCATAGTTGGAGGTATAAAGCCACGGTCCTCCAATACCATCTGAGGTTATACTTACGGTCTGATTATTTGCAATATTGCCAAAACGGTCATACAAAATATATGTTACATAAAAGTTTTGATTAACAACCTGGCTCGGGGGAGAGCCGGAGGGCGTGATCTCGACTTCATTAATAGAGAACGGAATACCCTTTGTTTCAGCAATAATCCATTCCCATTTATGAGAGATACTCCCGAAGGGATAGATATGGATATTATTCTGACCGGGGCCCGAGGTCAATCGGACATTTACTGAAAGTTTTCCTGAGGGGTCCAAATCCTGAGTGAGGGTATGGGAATATCCGGATTCAAAAAAACCGCTGTCATCGGGAGGTGGCCCGTAAACAGTCATGGTCACGGAATGATTACCGGGTTTGATGACATTATCAATCGGATTTCCCCAATAGTCAGTATAGGTCGCCACGAATGGAACATTAGTGCCGACAACACCTTCCTGGGCATAATCCGGATTGTAAAAATAGGGGGCGTCGTGATCGATCTTCTGGTCAATATTTGTCGGATTGGCATTGGTATATATACCATCTACCGCGGTAACGTTGATATGAGCCGTACCACTTTTTGTCTTGACTGTAAATGTGCTTACAGCTTTGCCGGACGCATCGGTGGGGATAGTCTGAGGACTGATTGTACCCATACCAGGATCAACAGTAAAAGTCACATTCGTTCCGGCAATATATGCCAGGGTAGATGTATTCTGGACTGATACTGTAATCACAGCCTGATCTGCACCATTTGCAACAGGATACGGGTTGCTGGTGCTGATCTGGGTAATAATCAGAGGATCGGCTGCAGACACTAATGGGCTCATGAGGAGCAGCAGCGCGATTATGAAAATTCCAGCCATCGCTCGCATAACTCACACTCTGGAAAAGGTAATAGTTGCGTTTACTATATAAATTTTTCTAATTTAAAAAACAATAATTATCGCTCCGATTGATGAAATTGACTAATTATAACCTTAAAAATTAAATTTCATCCCTTCTCAGGATATGCCGGTGTTTTCGTCCGCCAAGCATCCGCATAGCCCCGAAAAGGATGATAACAATAATTGCGCCGGCTCCGATCATCGTTATCAGACCCCAGTCAAGATTCTTCTCAAGAGTCAGGTTTACCGAAGCTGTCGCGTTTCCCTGAATTACTTCCCTCTGAGCGGAGAGCGATGCGTATCCGTCCTTGGCTGCAGTAATATTTAACGGGGTATTGAATTTTACCTTGGTAACCATCTGGCCACGGTCATCTGTTGCACCGACATCCTGACCATTGATGGTTATCAATACATTCGGGATAATTTTCTGATCCCGGTCCTGGACAAAGACAGAGAGCGCTGCGCTCTCGAACGGCAGATCAAAAGAATAATCCTCGGGCACATTCGAAACGACAATTGTCCTGCTTACCGGAACATAACCTGCTTTCCGGACATCAACAAGATAAGAACCGGAGACAAGTGAAGGGAAATTACTTCGCCCGTATTCATTGGTTGTCCCGGTTAATGTCCCATTGAAATAAATATCAGCACCCTTTAGTGGAATCTTCTTCTCGTCAAAGACATAGATGAATGCACCAATCGCAGCTTTTGAGATTTCTGCTGAATAGATCGCTTCAGCATCGGTAATTGTACGGGATTCAGACGTCGTCTGATATCCGGGCTTCTGAATTTCGAACAGATGGACTTTTCCCCGGGTGAGCGGGACAATCAGGACACCACGGGCATCAGTTTTTCCTGCAAGCGTTGAATCAATACGGACTTCGGCATCAGTAACTGGAAGTTTCGTTTTCTTATCTTTTACCATCACGGAGAAACGGTTCCCGGATAACAACCAGTACTGAACCTCCTTGTTCTCGGCAGCAATATCAACAAGTGCTGACCGGGGCTGATAGTTCGTTGCTTCAATGTTCACCGAATACAGGTTATTTGCAACAACGGCAAAACTTGCAGATCCCGATGCATCGGTCTGTTTTCCCTGGGTGACATTTTCTGCAGTGATATTAACCAATGCCCCCGAGACCGGTCCAAGGGTATCAGAATCATACAGATTGACTTTCAATACCAGGGTCTTACGAGTCAGGTTTACCAGAAGTGTAGTGGTATTTTTTGCTACCGCCTGTTGCCAGTCCTCATACCCTGATAGAGAGACCTGAATATTTTGATCATTTACTCCTGAATGAGACAGGAATACCTGCCCATTGGTATTTGTTTTTGCATAATTTCCCCCATTCACAAATACCGTCGCATGCGGTAATGTTGAATTATCAAGACTATCCCGCACTGTAATCTGCAGGTCCGTTGCCTGTGCTGAGCTGCAGAGGAGGACAATGCAGAACAGAGCAAAAAGGAAACGAGAATTACGATTATACATGATAAATTATCGCCACCTGCTCGTATATCAGCACATCGGTCTATATCTCGGTGACAGAAGGGACCCGGTCGAGGAGCATTCCTTCAACCATCACCGGCATCAGCCTTCGTCCTTCTTCGATCGCATTCTGGAGACGCCAGCCACGATCGGCATAGATTGTAAAGAGAGGTTCACCGGCTTTGATAAGATTACCTTTCTTGGCATGAAGGAGAATACCAGCCCCACGATCATGGGGGGCCCCGGCAGTCCGGGCAAGGGATATGAGTGAGCGGTTGTTCATCTCAATAATATATCCTGATGCCGGGGATTTTACAACAAACTGGTGTTCCCCGGGAACGATATCCGATGACTTGACCGTGGGATCCCCACCCTGGATCTCGATCATCTGCCGGAATTTTTCAAGGGCTTTTCCTTTCGTCAGGAGATCCTGGGCCACAACTACTCCGGATCCGCGGGGAGCTTTTCCGGCCATTTCAAGAGCTATGCCAGCTAGGGAAAGACTCTTCTGGATGAAGGAGTTTGGTTCGGTTGCACCCTCGAGGACCCGAAGCGCTTCAATAACTTCAAGTTTCGGACCGATACTGCGCCCGACCGGAATATCACCATACGTGAGGGCGCACTCAACTTTCATACCAAGGCGCTCCCCAAGCTCAATAAATTCACGTGCCATCTTTCTGCCGTCCTGCATGGTTGCCACCTTGGTATGCAGACCTACCGGGATATCGATGACAACCAGGTTTGCACCAACGGCAAATTTCTTTGCCATCACACTTGCCAGCATCTGACCGCGGGCATCGATCTTGAACGGGTATTCCTGCACTATTATCCGGTCATCGGCTGGTGCGATGTTGGTTGCACCGCCCCACACAATACAGCCCCCGATCTTCTCGGTCATCCGCTGGACCTCGCTTGCAGAAAACTCTACGAAAGCAAGACATTCCATCAGGTCTGCTGTACCACCTGCCCCGGTAATTGCCCGTGAACTGGTCTTGGGGATCTTCAGGCCGCTGGCCGCAATAATCGGGACAACAAGGAATGAAATTTTATTTCCCGGTACCCCTCCGATGGAGTGTTTGTCCACGATCGGACGCGATGCAAACTTGATCTGCGCGCCGGTTTCAACCATGGAGCGGGTGAGGTGCTCAATCTCATCCATATCAAAAGGATTGATATACGATGCGGTGATGAATGCTGTCAATTCTGCAGATGAGATATCATCATTCACAACATCCTTGATTATCGTCAGGTACTCTTCCTTGGATAATTTTCCGCCATCCATTTTTTTCTTAATGAAATCCAGGGATGCCGGCCTTCCTGCCTCACGGATCTCTATGTCCGATCCGTCTTCCAGATGAAGGCGTTCGTTCGTAATCCGGTATACACCAATTGTGCCCTGAGGGACAATAGTTGAGGTTGTTTCAACCACCGCGGCTACAGACACACCATTTTTCGGATTGATTACCTGAACACGGTCACCGTTCATTACACCGATACTGCGGGCATCCAGCCGGTCAAGCAGAACACCCCTGGTTGCAATATCCAGAATTTTCGCAATCAGTTTCACTGGTACCACACCTTCGTGGAGACAGACACATCACATGGTGGATGCATTTCACATTTACGTTGACCACTTCGAGCATAAAATGGTGGTATACCGGAAAAACGACGGGAGTAACACTGCTGAGTCGCAGGAATATGAAAGCGGAATCAATCGGCAGATAGACCAGCTGTCAGAAGCGAGACGGAAAAAAAGAGTGTTTAGATGTTAGTTCAGTGCCTGCGCACGACGATGAATGCAACTGCACCGAGGCCGATAAGGGCAATCAGTGCACCGTAGCCGGGTGACTTGGTGGTCGGGACCGGGGTGGGTGCTGCAGTTGTAACAACGGGTGCTACGGTCGTAACGACCGGTGCTGCAGTGGTAACAACGACGGTGGGTGCTGCGGTTGGGGCAGGTCCTTCAAGGACGTTGAACAGTGCAGTTCCGGTTGCGGTCTGGATGACTGCGGATTCCTGAACAATGTACTCGTCCGGCTTGAATGTTGAGGAGTCAACATCGAACGAGATCTTGTTCATGCCCGCGTCGCCCTTGGTGACCTTAACGGTACCGGTTGCGCCGCTGAACTCGCCGCTCTGGCTCTTCTGAGTCGGCTTGAATGATGATGAGTAGACCTGGACGAGGATTTCGTCATCTACCGCGAGGTTGGTCTGAGCGGTGATGGTGAACTTGTCGCCAACGCGCTTGTCGCCAATCGGGTCGATACGGATGACTGGAACCTCGATGAGGAACTGGAGCTTGGTGTAGGTATCATCGACGTTGGGGTCGTTGATTCCCTGGACGAGTGCTTCTGCTGCGTCAGATCCCTGGAGGCTGCTTGCGCCGAGGAGGTTAAATAACTTGGTTCCGGGTGATGCTCCAAGCATACGGTTGTAGACGTATACTGATCCAGCGGGTGCACCAACAGCAGACGGATAGACATCGTACTGGTTGTTCTGCATCGGGTGCTGGACAACGACGAAGTACTGGCCGGGGTAGAGGTTGCGGGTGGTTCCCTGGGTGATTTCATACTTGAATGAAGCGTCAGAGTTCACGGACTCGGTCTTGACACCGGTGATGTCAGTGGGGTAGTTCTTACCGAGAATCCAGATCTGGACGCCGATGGGGTTACCTTCAGCGGTACCGGTGATGAAGAGCTTGTCTCCCTGTGCTACGGTTGACTGGGATGCAGTTGCTGATACGAACGGCTTCTTGATGATGATTGAGACCGTGCCGTATGCTGCGCTTTCCAGGTGGTTACCCAGATTGTCGCGGGGCTGGCTGACTGCATAGATAGTGTAGGTTCCTGCGTCGAGTGCGACGGTTGAGGTTCCCCACTTCCAGGACCAAGTGTTGTCGCCGTTGACATCGATTACCTTGAAGGTAGCTGCGTTGCCGTCAACAACTGGGTTTGCACGCGGGTTGGTGGTCTGGATGTTTCCACCATTGCTGGGCAGGTTGGGGCCCATGATGAACAGGTAGGTCTTGTAGGACTCGGTGTTGGTACCGGAGAACTTGATCTCCTCGCCGAGGTAGTAGCTCTGGTCGCCGGCTGCCACGATGGTAACTGCGCCCTTCTCGACCTTCACATCGACCTCATCACTCTTGACGGTCGAACCTGGGGCCTGGTAATCTGCACCGTAGCCGCTGGCGGTGGTCGGGAAGTTCTGTTCTACACGGATGGTGTACTTCTGTGCCTTGGTCCAGTTGTTGGTAACGAACTCAACAGTCCTGACACCTGAGGTTGAAGTGGTGATCAGGGCGTAGTAACGGGTGCTGTTCCAGTTCTGGGGTGCGACTGCAGATGCATCGGTTGCGACATCGCTGTAGATAGAGACGCCGCCACCGTTTTCGTACTGGTAGTCACCAATCGGGTGGATACCTTCTGCTGCTGCAACCGGTGCGTCGGTGTAGACCTTCTCCTGGTTGAGGTTGACCATCGGTGGGACATCGTCGTATCCGCCCTTCATGGAGCTGGTTCCCTTGACCCAGACGTAGTAGGTGGTGCTGGGCTTACCGGTAACGGTAATTGAGAACGGCTTGCTGCGGACAACGGAGTCCTTGTTTGCCTCAATCTTGACGGAGTCAGAGACGAGGGTGACGGTGCCTGCTGCAGAGACCGTCTTGCCGGTGTAGTCTGCACCTGCATTCTTGTAGTTGTCCTTCATCTTGTTGAGAGTGGACTCAGCAGTGATGGTGTAGGTTCCTACAGGGTATGCATACTGGTTGTTGAAGTCAACTGCGTCAGTGACCCAGAAGTTGGTTGAGGTGCCGAACGTGTAAGGCTGAGCGCTGACGAACTGCTTGGTGAGCGGGGTTGCAGTTAAGGTTGCAATGTTTGCTCCGCCGGTTGCTCCGGTGTACAGCTCGCTCATGGTTGCGCCGGCTTCGTCCTTGACCTTAAGGTCAATGAATCCGTCGGTTGCTGCCTGGGGGGTCAGCTGGCAGGTTGCAAGGTTCTGGGTCTGTACTGGCCAGTCGTCCATTGCATTGGTATTCGGGAGACCGGTTGCACTCTGCGTGAAGTTCTTTGAGCTGTAATCTCCGGTTCCGACTACTTCGGAGTTGTTCCAGTACATAACCTGGAAGTTACCACAGGTTGCGCCGTAGGTCGTGACGATCCGCTCGGTGAAGTTGACAACACGGTTGACGCTGGTTGCGGTTAATGTGCCTTCGGTGAATGAACCGTTAAGAACACCGGTGGTGTTAAGGTTCGTGATTGAAGTTGAACCGTCGGGCATAATCGCGCTGGTGAAGTCTTCAGGTAAAACGTAGGTCTCCTTGGAGATGGTGTTGTTCCTGCTTGGATAGGTTGCCGCATACATGTTGGTCTTGATCTGGATACCAAGGTGGGTTCCCTGAGGAACTGACTTGCCGGTGACATCGCTTGCCTGGACAAAGTCCCATGCAGCGACTTCAAGGGTCGGGTCCTGGCAGTTGAAAACTGCTACCGGGGAGCCGGTTGCACCAGTCTGTGCAGTGGTTCCGTCAGACTGGAGTAGATACCAGTTTCCGGTGTATCCCACAAAGTCTGAGGGAGCAACCTGGAAGTTCCAGTACCGTCCTGCAAGGTTCACAGTCTTGGTCGGGGCGGAGGTGGTGATTGCTGCTGCTGATGCCCACCAGCCGATTGTCAGGTTAACAGGGGGTGCATCTGACTGAAGAGTCGGAGTTCCGCTGTTTGCTGCATTGATTGCGTGAGTCAGGTTGAGGCCTTCCTCACCAATAAAGACGGTTGCACCGAGGTCGATCTGCGATCCGTTTGTTGCTGCCGATACCGGCATTACTGCCATCAGGACAAACAGAGCGACTGCAACGAGTGCAATAGTTAATCGCTTAGTCATGAGTTCTTTTCCTCCAAAGTTTACATCATACATTTCAAGCCGCAGACCGCGTTCGACAAATGCCGAATAACGATTCTACGAGCCCCATACTCCGTTTAGACGGAATATGGAAGAGTATTTGTAAAAGAGCTAATATATCCTTTGTGGTCATTTTTCAGGGCAGTTAAGTCCATAAAACAACCGCCATTTTTGAATCCGAGTAATATTCTTTGATTTTTGACCGTGCATAGAGCTGATTTGTTGATCCGGATGGTGAATTGATGTACACACCGGGTTCTGCTAACATCGCGCACAGTACTGTGAATTATCATGTTTTTTATCTATACTATAATGTATTTTGTACTCATTGAAAATTTTACAAAACCCTTATGAAAACGATTACCGGTAACACAAAGAGTTCAAAGAGTTCTGGAATTCTCAGGCCCTCCTGCAAAGATTGTACTTTTCCTGAAATACTAAGTACGCGGCAAGCACAAGACTTTCGGGATGATAAAATTTCAGAACTCAAAATATCAATCCAACAAATTATTCCATCTTCCGGTTCAAATCATCATATCATGAGAGTGATCCGGGCACCGAGCATCGGCAGGGCACACGAACAGGTCATCCAGATGATCCTGGAGAAAGGCCGGGTGCTCAATACTGAGGATGATGAAGCCACTATTGAATTCGAGGAGATCGCCCTTCAGGTGGATACACCCCTTGCAGAACCCATGGTCAGCCCGCACTCCCGGTTTCAGCAGAAGTTTGTTGAACAGTACGCAAAGGATCTCCTGAAAGGTTCCCATGCATCCTTTGAATATGACTACCATGGCCGTCTCTTTGACTGGGGAGAGAAACTCACTGCAGACAACCAGCCGGTGCACATAGACCAGCTAGCCTATATTGTGGAAAAGATCCGGTCCTCACCAAACACCCGACGGGCGATTGCAATCACATGGAACCCGGTCATTGATGAGAGACTTGACGACTGCCCCTGTCTCCAGCTCGTCCAGTGTACCCTGCGGGACGGGAAACTGCACATGCGGGTGATCTTCCGCTCCAATGACATGCTGACCGCTGCCGGCGCGAACATGTATGCACTGGTGCAGCTCCAGAAGTCTATTGCAGATCAACTGGGCGTTCCCTGTGGCACCTACACTCACATCTCACTAGTACCCCATATCTATTACCTCCGCGATATCCACGACATTGAACCCTTCTGCGGCAAAGGAAAACTGATCCAGCCGGTGAAGGAAGTCTGTCGTGCCTGCCAGCACTGCGACCGGGCAAAAACAGTCTGATCTGCCCGGGGCTGTCCGTCACATTAATTAAGCAACAACAGCAAAAAGTAAGAGGCACAGCAGCCCGGTAGTGTAGCGGTCAATCATGGGGGACTCTGGATCCCCCGACAGCAGTTCGAATCTGCTCCGGGCTATTTCCTTTTTCAGAAATTTCAGCAAATGCAGCGGTTCATCGTACTATCCGCCGCTACCTCCCGTTATGCGATGAGCGCCGGAAGAATGCAGCAGAACAGGACAGCACCGAAGGTTCCCGAACCGCCAAGACTCACGGCAGGAATCCCCAGATCCTTAATTTTGCCGAGCTGCGCAAGATTGCCACCGATGAGAACACCGATGATCCCGCTGACCATTGCAGTAACCGATGAAGAGATGCCAACATTCCCTGAAAAGGCAAGCCCGATAAGGAGGGCTGTGAGAGCCGGGATGAGGAGGGGGACCTGGATTCCTATACCCGGGATGGCACGGGTCGAAACATATGTTATCAGCGATACGCCAAAAATGCCGAGAGCAAGCGGCATGATAAACGAAGAAGTCATCATCGGGTACGCTGCATAGAGGACATACAATGCAACGCCGACAGGTATGATAGCTCCGCCAAGATTGACGGATACAACCGTATCCCAGACCTCCGGGCCCGGCCACGGGTTGAACGGATCATCCATAGAGACACTGCCGCTTGCCATCCTGACCATCTCCGGCTTTATCGTGTAGAGCGGAATGTTAACAGCACTCCCGAACAGGATCAGCAGGACGACCGCAGCAGCGGATATCCAGGAAAAACCCAAACGGGTGAATGCCGCCCCGATGAGCCCGAGAAACATCAGGGGGATCAGGAGGATGACCAGAAGGATAAGAATGATAATGGCAGCAACTGACAGTGCGCCGATTGACTGGAACCGAATGCCGTTTGTCATGATAAACTCCAGAATTTATGGTTTCCGGCAGATAATTGCAGCATGGTCATGGTGGTAGGGTTCAAGCCAGACACTCTCCACAAGAGTAAGCCCGGCATCGGAAAGCCGATCAACAGTATCCCGGAACACAACTGCGGGTTCCTTCCGGATATCAACGCTCCGGGTCTTGAGCATCAGAATAAGATGTCCTCCGCGCCGGAGAAACGCACAATTCCGGATCGCTATCATGGCCTGGTCAGGCTGGGCAACATCCTGGTAGAGCAGGTCCACAGATTCCACCAGAGGGGCATACTGCTCGGGCCGGGTGGCATCGGCCATGATCGGAACAATATTGGACCTCCGGTGTGCCACCTCAAGCAGGTCCTGCATGGGCCGGGGAGCGAACTCGACAGCGTAAACAACACCGGTATAGTCTGCGACATGGGAAACCGTCGTCCCGTTCGCTGCGCCGAGGTACAGGGCGCACATTTCAAGTGTCAGTTCAA
>Ga0172367_10003955_pt1 | contig 18792 bp, 19 predicted proteins | sample Lak10m_FD_114542 | JGI IMG/M metagenome (GOLD analysis project Ga0172367, IMG submission 114542) | Freshwater microbial communities from Kabuno Bay, South-Kivu, Congo - kab_022012_10m | ecosystem: Environmental > Aquatic > Freshwater > Lake | place: Democratic Republic of the Congo: South-Kivu...
CCAAATGAAAATATGGCTGAGTCGCCCTGAATATTATTCAATCCATCCATTAAGTAGTTAACATTAAAACCAATATCTAATGCTTCACCTTGATAGCTCGTTTCAATTTCTTCTTGAGCTTCTTCTTGCTCACTATTACTACTAATAATGGTGAGTTTTTTTTCTGTTAAAACAAATCTGACACCTCTAAATTTTTCATTTGAGAGTATCGCCGCTCTTTGTAATGCTTGCTGTACTTGAACACGATTAACTTCAAGGTGATTTGAATATTTTGGTATAACTCTTTCGTAGTCCGGAAATTTTCCATCAATAACTTTCGATATTAATGTCACTCCGGAAAACTCTATTTTCACTTGTTGTGTTGAAAATTCAATTTCAATTTCAGCATCACTTTCTGCAAGAAGCTTACTCATTTCAATCACTGCTTTTCGAGGAAGAATAATCTCTTGTCTCGAATGTGATCCATTAATTTCAGTCTGATCATAAGCAAGTCGATGACCATCTGTTGCAACAGCCTTCAATGAGCTGCCATCAATTATTAGCAATACTCCATTGAGATAATACCTAACATCCTGCTGTGCCATAGCATACTGAACTGAGCATAACAATTTCTTTAAATTCTTTTGTTTTAATGAAAACTTTCTCGGTTCTATTAACTGATTACTAAGTTTAGGAAAGTCTTCAGAAGGCAATGTTTGTAGGCTAAATTTGCTTTTATTTGCTTTTATTTGAGCTTTATTATCTTTTGCTTCTATGGAAACTTCACTTTGATCAGGGAGAATTCTCAGTATCTCTTGGAATTTTTTTCCTGAAACTGTAATTGAAGTTGTAGTTTGATTTTCGTCTTCAATATCTACAGTTGTTGTAATTTGAATCTCAAGGTCTGTGGCAGTAAAACGGATTTTTCCTAAGTCCTTTTCTAGTAGAACATTAGATAGAATTGGTAATGTTTGTTTTCGTTCGACTATACCAATAACCACTTGCAATGGTTTCAGTAGTGTTTGCTTATTGATTTTTTTAATAAACATAATATATATACCTAATAATACTAATAAGAAGAGCTATTACTGTTGTTAAACACATTTATTATCTAAACTTCAATTAGTTAAACAAAAATAAATGTGACTTTTGCAAGAGTATTAAATGTTTATCAATGTGGATAAAAAATAATAAAACCCTTTATTTTTTGTTGTTAACATTTTACAAACAGGTTGTGCCTGTAATTATCCTTTTAGAGTTTGTATTAATATTTTATAGTCGTTGCCGATATTGCTATCGTTTCGTTTAAGTTCCTCAATAGTTTTACAGGCATGTATCACGGTTGAATGATCTCTACCACCAAAAGAAATACCAATTTCAGGTAAACTCATACTGGTTAATTCTCTGGACAGAGACATAGCCATCTGCCTTGGTCTTGCAATATTTCTGCTTCTCTTTTTCGATAAAAGTTCTGAGGTTTTGAGCCTATAGAAATCAGAGACGGTTTTTTGAATATTTTCAATTGATATCTGACGACTTTGAGCCACCAAAATATCTTTTAAAGATTCTTTAGCAGTTTCGACAGATATCTCTCTCTTATGAAATTTTGCATATGCTTCAACGCGTTTTAAAGCACCCTCTAACTCTCTAACATTAGAATTAACATGCTTTGCAATGAAAAATGCAACGGATTCATCAAGATTATAACCACCCAGTTGTGCCTTTTTTAATAGGATGGCAACTCTCATTTCCAGCTCCGGCGGTTCAATACAAATTGTCAAACCCCAACCAAATCTTGAAACTAACCTAGTTTCTAAACCGGATATTTCTTTTGGAAATGTATCACTAGTTAAAATAACTTGTTTGTGTGAGTCGATCAAATTATTGAATGCATAAAAAAACTCTTCTTGAGTTTTATTTTTACCGGCAAAAAATTGTATATCATCGATTAATAGGATATCGAGAGAGTGGTAGTACTGTTTAAATTCTTCAAACTTATTTGATTGATAAGCTTTTACTACATCAGCGACATATCTTTCAGCATGCATGTAGCAAATCTTAGCATCTGGCTTATTTAATTTAATATGATTTCCAATAGCCTGTGCTAAATGGGTTTTCCCTAGACCAACTCCACCATATATGAACAGAGGGTTATATGAGACACCTGGTAATTCTGAAACTTGAGTAGCAGCCGCAAACGCTAATTGGTTAGCTTTACCAATTACGAAGTTATCAAAAGTAAGACTGCTATTTAATTTACCGTACCCTCTAAAAGAGGTATCAATCTTAGGTTTAGGTTCTGCTTTAGTTTGTTTGATGGGTGCAATAAATTCAGTCTTTATTACATCTTCAATGTCTTGAATACGAAATTCAAAATTAGGAAGTTCAGAATAAACTAATGAAGCTTGACGAGATATCTCCGAAAAAAATCTATCCTGCACAATTTTTAAGGTAAAACTGTTAGGCGCAGTCAGTATTAATGAATTATTTTCTTGCAATAATCGCAGTGGTTTTATCCATGCTTTGAATTGTTGAGGAGACAAGCTTTTTTCGAATGAAACAAGACATGATTCCCATAGTGTATTTTCCCGCATATATTTTCAAATATTCCAAACCACAAAATCGAGCCGCATTCTACAGTTCACGCTTAAACTTATCCACAAGCTACACGGCTAAATTTTACTTGACATAAATAGCTTAAGGCATTGTAATGCTAGGTTTTACGACTCGCCGAGGAATTTGAAATGAAACGCACTTACCAACCGTCAGTAACCAAAAGAAAACGTACCCATGGATTTTTGGTTCGTATGAAAACACGAGGCGGTCGCGCAGTCATACGTGCGCGCCGTGCAAAAGGCCGTGCAAGACTCGCTGTATAATTTGGATGATGGCTTTACGGTAAAGCAGCGCATACCAACCTCTAAAGGTTATGCGCATTGCCTAAAATCTAGCAGCATCTCCAACAGCTACTACAAGATTTTCTTCTTACCCAACCAAGAACACTATTCTAGGTTGGGTATTATCGCAGGCAAAAGATTAATGCGCCGTGCTGTAGACAGAAATTCAAATAAGCGTGTTATAAGAGAGTTGTTTAGAAAGCACAACATCAAGTCAAAAGGTTTAGATTTGGTTGTTATGATCAGACGCACTGAAAAGCCTATCTTAACGCAACAAATATTAGAATTAACCTATCTGTTTGATAGACTTGAAGCCAGATGCGTTTGATTTTAATTAAGCTGATCCATGCCTATCAGTATTTGATTAGTCCTCTTACGCCACCAAATTGTCGTTTTTTACCAACTTGCTCACATTATGCTTGTGAGGCGCTTGGACGTCATGGTGTCATCAAAGGATCTTGGTTGAGTGTTAAGCGAATATTACGCTGTAACCCCTGGTCAGCCGGTGGTTATGATCCTGTACCATAAATTTATATCTAAGACATCATGGATACACAAAGACTATTCTTGTTCGTAATCTTTTCATTTTCTTTAGTATTAGTATGGGACGGTTGGCAGCGATATCAACATCCGCAAGAGATTGTCGCTCAGCAAACCCCAGGTAAAGTCGCACCAAGAGCTACTACTGACGTGAAGCGTGAAGTGGTTATTGCGCAAACGGTAACCCCAACAGCTGGGGGCAAAATAATTACAGTGACTACAGATATGCTTTCTGTAGAAATTAACACTGTTGGTGGTGATGTACAAAGGCTGGCATTAATCAACCATCCAGATAGTCAGGATAAATCAAAACCTTTTGTATTATTTGATAAGGGCGTTGGAACACACAATTATTCAGAGCAAAGTGGGTTGATAGGTGAGGGGTTACCCAATCACAACACAGTATATCAAGCTGATAAAGATACTTATTCCTTGGTAGAAGGAAGTGACACTATACAAGTAAAGCTATCAGCGAATTCCGTTAATGGAATCAATGTGATAAAGACGCTGACTTTTCATAAGGGAAGTTATGAAATATTGGTTACATATGATGTAACTAATGGATCGAAAGAAAAGCTTGAAACGTCCGCGTACTTTCAGTTAATTCGTAATAGTGAAGAGCCTGCGGGAGCAACTAAATTCGTCCCAACTTATACCGGAGCTGCGGTATTTACAGATACTGCTAAGCTGCAAAAAGTTGAGTTTAGTAATATAGACAAGGGGAAAACTGAGTATCAAAAGGAGTCTAACGATGGTTGGATAGGAATGTTGCAACATTATTTTGTTGCTGCATGGATACCTAAAGAGGGTGCTCACCGTGAATACTTTACCAAAAAGCTTGAAAACGGTCTTTATGGAGTGGGCACAGTAGTTCCTATGAAGTTGCTCGATCCTGATGCAAGTGCTCAGGTAAGCGCGCAGCTCTATGCGGGTCCAGCGCAATCGAGTCTGGACAAAGTTGCGCCCGGTTTAGGGTTGAGTGTTGACTACGGTTGGTTGACAGTGATTGCAAAACCTATGTTTTGGACAATGACATTGTTGCATTCATGGGTGCAAAACTGGGGCGTAGCTATCATTCTTTTAACAGTACTGATTAAATTGTTATTTTTTCCTCTTTCGGCAGCCAGCTATCGTTCCATGGCAAAGATGCGCGTTGTGGCACCTAAGTTGGAAAAAATAAAGAAGCAGTACGCTGATGACAGGGAAAAATTAAATCGGGCAATGATGGATCTCTATAAGACTGAGAAGATTAATCCATTAGGCGGGTGTCTGCCTGTATTGATACAAATCCCTGTATTCATCGCGCTATATTGGTCGATACTAGAAAGTGTTGAGATGCGTTACGCGCCATTCTTTGGGTGGATACAGGATCTCTCAATCGCGGATCCTTACTACATACTTCCACTCATTATGGGCGCTAGTATGATTTTGCAAAGCAAATTAAACCCCACACCACCAGACCCAATGCAGGCTAAGTTGATGCAAATCATGCCCGTCGTATTTAGTGTTGTTTTCTTCTTCTTTCCGGCAGGCTTGGTACTCTATTCGGTTGTGAACAATATCTTATCCATCAGCCAGCAGTGGTACATTACTCGAAGCCTTGAGGCGCAAGGAATTGCAGTTAAGAACTGATACTGTTGCTGCGGTAGCCACGGCGCAAGGCCGTGGTGGTATCGGCGTAATCAGGATATCTGGCCCGAAGTCATTAACTATTGCACAAGAAATATTAGGTAGGCCGCCTATACCAAGGCATGCGCATTACACTGATTTTCTTGATAGCAATAAGCAGCCTATAGACCAAGGCATACTTCTATTTTATAAAGCTCCTTATTCTTATACAGGCGAGGATGTCCTTGAGTTACAGGGGCATGGCGGTGTCGCCGTATTGCAGTTGCTGCTGCAGCACTGTCTTTCCCTAGGTGCCAAACTTGCACAGCCGGGCGAGTTCACGCAACGCGCATATCTTAATAATAAGCTAGACCTTGCTCAAGCTGAGGCTGTGGCCGATCTGATTGATGCAACCACAACGCAAGCAGCAACAAGCGCGATACGCTCATTAAATGGCGACTTTTCCAAAGTGGTGGCGAGCTTAGTATCACAATTAGTCGATCTACGGATGTTAGTAGAAGCGATGCTCGATTTTCCCGAAGAAGACATAGACCCAATCGATATAAGCAAACGCAACAAACAACTTGTAGCAATTCAACATTCAGTCCGTATGACTTTGGAAACTGCCAAGCAAGGAAGTTTGCTCCGAGAAGGCGCATACGTAGCATTGGTAGGTCAGCCTAATGTAGGAAAATCTAGCCTTTTGAATCGCTTATCTGGTGAGCAGGTGGCACTGGTAAGCGATATTCCTGGCACGACTCGAGATGTCATTCGAAAAGAAATCCAGATTAATGGCGTACCGCTGCATATTATGGATACGGCTGGGTTGCGTGAGTCTAGTGACTCAATAGAGATGATGGGTATAGCTTTGACGCACGAAACCTTACAAAAGGCAGATTTGATTTTGATGTTAAAGGATGCCAGTTTGGCTGAAAGTAGTGAAGATCAAATAATACTGAGTCAACTACCAAAAAATGTGCCACGGTTGGTGGTTTTTAATAAAATTGATCTTTGCGCCAGCGAACGATTAAGTGATTCACGGGTAGAACATGTCGCCGTATCAGCCAGGTCGGGCGAGGGAATTGACAGGCTGCGAGCTCGATTATTGGAGTTGGTTGGTTGGAGTAGTCAAGAAAGTGGCGTCTTTATGGCAAGAGAACGGCATTTAATAGCCCTAAGCGAAGCCAAGGGCAAACTTGAGCAGGCGGCTGAGGTTATTAATCTTCCAGAGCTTTTTGCCGAAGAATTACGCTTGGCTCAAGTAGCGTTAAATTCAATCACCGGAGAGTTTACCGCTGATGATTTATTAGGCGAAATATTCAGCAGGTTCTGTATAGGCAAATAATTATCTATTGTTTCACGTGAAACATCCTATTGGGGGATGTGTTGATGCTGTTGTATGATGCGCATCCTTTCCAAATGGTGGTTTATGAATTTCCCAAAGATATTCGATGTAATAGTAGTAGGTGGTGGACATGCGGGCACTGAGGCCGCTCTTGCTAGCGCACGTGCAGGATGTAAAACACTTTTACTTTCGCATAACGTTGAAACGTTAGGGCAAATGTCATGCAATCCTTCTATAGGGGGGATTGGGAAGGGGCATTTGGTAAAAGAGCTGGATGCGCTGGGTGGAGCAATGGCGGCGGCCACAGATGAGGCGGGTATTCAGTTTCGCATATTAAATTCCAGCAAAGGGCCTGCGGTGCGAGCGACACGCGCTCAGGCAGATCGATTGTTATATAAACAAGCGATACGTAGTCGCTTGGAAAATCAACAAAATCTTTGGTTGTTTCAACAAGCTGTGGACGATCTTTTGGTAGAGCAGGATCGTGTTACGGGCGTGGTTACCCAATTAGGTTTGCGCTTTAATGCAAAAGCAGTGGTGCTAACCACGGGTACATTTTTGTCTGGTTTGATACATGTGGGGCAAGCAAACTATCCTGCGGGTAGGGCAGGCGATGCACCTGCGATTAGTCTTGCTCATCGTTTGCGCGAATTAAAGTTGCCGGTTGGTCGCTTGAAAACAGGAACGCCGCCTCGCATAGATGGACGAACTATCAATTATGCGGTCATGCAAGAGCAGCATGGAGATACGCCCTTGCCGGTGTTTTCATTCATGGGGAATGTATCACAGCACCCCAGACAGCTACCGTGCTGGATAACAGAAACGAGTCATCGGACTCATGACATCATTCGTGGTGGATTAGATCGATCGCCACTATTTACGGGTGTCATTGAAGGTGTGGGGCCACGCTATTGCCCATCAATAGAAGATAAGATTACACGGTTCGCGGACAAAAATTCCCATCAGGTTTTTCTCGAACCAGAGGGTTTGACTACGCACGAGGTTTACCCTAACGGTATATCTACTAGCTTGCCTTTTGATGTGCAGTTAGAGTTGGTTCATTCAATCAAGGGCTTGGAAGAAGCCCACATATTGCGCCCAGGTTATGCCATTGAATATGACTATTTTAATCCAATAGGATTGAAAAATTCATTAGAATCCAAAGTGATAGATTCGTTGTTCTTCGCGGGCCAAATTAATGGGACTACAGGTTACGAAGAGGCGGCGGCACAAGGATTGTTGGCGGGACTTAATGCCGCACTACAAGCAAAAGAAATGGATGCCTGGTGTCCTCGCCGCGATCAAGCTTACCTTGGGGTATTGGTAGATGACTTAATTACGAGTGGAGTCACTGAGCCCTATCGAATGTTCACAAGTCGAGCTGAGTACCGATTGCAATTGCGCGAAGACAATGCCGACCTGCGTTTAACCGAACTTGGTAGAAAATTGGGTGTGGTCGATGATGTTCGTTGGCAAGCTTTTGAAGAAAAGCGGGAGGCGATTGCTTTGGAGGAGCAGAGGCTACGACAGACTTGGGTGAATCCTCGAATGTTGCCAAATGAAGAAGCGATGCGCGTATTAGGCAAGCCTATCGAGCATGAATATTCTCTTTATGAGTTGTTGCGTAGACCGGATGTGAGCTACTCAACCCTTATGACATTGCCTGGTGCGGGTGTTCCGGTGGCGGATTTTGCGGTGTCAGAGCAGATTGAAATCCAATCAAAATATCAAGGCTATATCGAGCGCCAACGAGAAGAAATTGAAAGATCTCAACAATATGAAGAGTTGGTTCTGCCCAATGAGATGAATTATCGTGATGTGCCCGGACTTTCAAACGAGGTGCAGCAAAAATTGAATCAGTTTAAGCCTCAAACCATCGCGCAGGCGGCGCGAATTTCCGGCATAACGCCAGCTGCAATTTCATTATTGTTGGTGCATTTAAAGCGTGGTTTCAAAATGAATGTCACTAGTCAGAGTGAAGTATGAGCTTGAATGAGGCATTGCGTACCGGACTTATCGAGCTTGGTATGGTTGTAAATGAAAGTCAGCATGAAAAGTTGGTACATTATGTAGAGTTGTTGCACAAGTGGAATAAAGTGTACAACCTGACTGCTATACGTGACCCGCATGAAATGGTTAGTTATCACCTGCTGGATAGTTTAGCTGTGCTGCCATATTTGTGGCCCAAAAGCTGGCTGGATGTAGGTTGTGGTGCGGGTTTGCCAGGCTTGGTTTTAGCAATAATGAGACCGGAATGGCAGTTCACCCTGCTGGATAGTAATAGCAAAAAAACCGGATTTGTTCAGCAAGCCATCATAGAGTTAGCGCTAAAAAATGTGCGTGTACATTGTGCTCGAGTGGAGGAGTTTGTCGCGCAAAAGCCATTTGATGGAATTACCTCTCGTGCATTTACGGAGTTGGGCGATTTTATTCAGATGACGCAACACTTGTTGGCAGTGGACGGGCGCTGGGCGGCAATGAAGGGCGTTGCCGGTAAAGAACTGCAAACGGTCCCAGCAGGGTATCAGGTAGATAGCGTCACCTCATTGCATGTGCCCAAGATAGAGGCGGCAAGGAGCTTGGTTGTCGTATCTCGTAACGGAGTAATAAAACCATGATAAGAATACTTGCAGTCACAAATCAAAAGGGCGGTGTCGGAAAAACGACCACTACGGTCAATCTGGCCGCAAGTTTGGCATCCTCACAAAAAAAGGTACTGCTAATCGATCTTGATCCTCAAGGCAATGCAACCATGGGGAGTGGTGTAGAAAAGCGCGATCTGCAAAGTAGTGTTTATGATGTCTTGCTAGGCAATAAGACGGTTGCACAAGCGCGTAAACCAGCAGGTACGGGAGGATACGACGTGTTGCCTGCTAATCGAGAGTTAGCTGGAGCAGAATTGGAGTTGGCCGATTTGCCTAGGCGTGAGATGCGCCTTAAGGAAAGTCTGCAAGCGGTCATGGAAGAGTATGACTATGTATTAATAGACTGCCCCCCCGCACTAAATTTACTCACGCTGAATGGGCTATGCGCAGCCCAAAGCGTGATGATACCAATGCAGTGTGAGTACTACGCATTGGAGGGCTTGAGTGATTTGGTCAATACAATCAGAAAAGTAAGGGCTAACTTAAATCCTATACTTGAGATAGAGGGTTTGTTGCGTACCATGTTTGATCCGCGCAATGCTTTGGCACAACAAGTCTCCGCACAATTAGAAACGCATTTTGGTGACAAGGTATATAAGACTGTAATTCCGAGAAATATCAGATTGGCCGAAGCGCCCAGCTATGGAATGCCAGTGCTATTTCATGACAAAGCCTCGAAAGGTACTCAAGCATACATGGCACTCGCGGGCGAGATGCTGAGTCTGAATCAATAATACGTAGCAGCAAAAGGAAAGAAAAATGGCGAAACCCAATAAAGGCTTAGGACGCGGCTTGGATGCACTGCTGTCAGGAAGTAAAAGTGAAAAAGATGATGTATTGCGTGATTTAAGCGTCACCTTGCTAAGCCCTGGTAAGTATCAACCCCGATCATTCATGGATGAAGCGTCCCTGAATGAATTAGCGGCATCAATTAAATCGCAGGGTGTGATGCAGCCTATTTTGGTGAGGCAGTTAGATGATGAGAGTTATGAAATCATTGCCGGAGAAAGGCGATGGAGGGCTGCGCAGTTAGCTGGATTGACACATGTGCCCGTGTTGGTGCGTAGTGTGAAAGACAATGTCGCATTGGCAATGGCGTTGATAGAAAATATTCAGCGAGAAAATCTTAATCCATTGGAAGAGGCGATAGGTATGCAACGCCTGATAGACGAGTTCGATATGACGCATCAAGGTGCTGCGGATGCGGTTGGCAGATCACGCAGCGCAGCAAGCAATTTGCTTAGGCTGCTGAAGTTGTCGCAGCCTGTACAAGAAATGCTGATGATGAGCCAGTTAGATATGGGGCATGCGCGGGCGCTCTTGGGGCTGGAAGGTGCGGATCAGATTTCGGCTGCGAACCAGATAATGCTAGAGCAAATGTCGGTACGCGAAGCTGAAACGTTAGTACAAAATTGGAACAAGCCGAAGCACGCAAAAAATGGTAATAATACATCAGATAAACAGGTAGATAGAGATGTTCTGAGATTGCAGGAACAATTAGCCGATACGATGGGAACTACCGTAACAATCAAGCAGGGAAGTAAAGGCTCTGGTAGGTTGGTAATCAGTTATACAAGTAATGATCACTTGGAAGAGCTAATAGCTAGAATCAAATAAGTCATTGACTCGGTAAGTTAGGCTTCGGTAGAATGCGACGCGTTTATAAGAGGCAAAGTTGAATAGAGCAGTTCGTCAAATAATATTAGTACAAGCGACGGTCACTATCATAATTGCCCTGTTGATATGGGTAATGCTAGGAAATCTAGCAGCTGTATCGGCACTAATGGGAGGCGCAATCGGTTTTGTCACAGCACTGGTATACGCTAAAAAAATGGTTTCTCCAGATAGCGGAGAAGCGAAAAAGTTAGTAAGGGCGCATTACAGCGCCGAAGCGTATAAGTTGGTGTTCACGATTCTGTTGTTTTCCTTGATATTCAAAGAATTTAAAGAAGTACAGGCGTTGCCGCTTTTCGTCGGCTACGTGGGGACCCTAGTGGTTTATTGGGCAGCATTAATTTTTGTGTGAAGATTATGAGCGCTGAAGGTCAAACAACATCAGAGTATATCCAGCATCACCTTACCAATCTGCATGCAGGTGAAGGTTTCTGGACTTTTCACTTGGATACCATGTTGGTGTCCATGGTATTGGGTCTATTGGTTTTTGGCACAATGTGGCTTGCGGCACGCAAGGCTACCGCTGGGGTGCCTAAAGGGTTGCAAAACTTTGTAGAAATGGTCGTCGAGATGGTTGACGCCCAAGTTAAAGACACTTTTCATGGTAAGAGTGCAGTAATTGCGCCATTGGCACTGACTATATTTGTCTGGATTTTTGCAATGAATGCGATGGACGTGATTCCTGTCGATTTGTTGCCGCTGGTTGCACGCTGGTTTGGTGTCGAGCATTTAAAGGTCGTGCCTTCAACGGATTTGAATGCGACGTTTGCGATGTCTATCAGTGTGTTCTTCCTGATTTACTTCTATAGCTTCAAAGTGAAGGGTGTCAAAGGATTTAGTAAGGAGATTTTATTCTCGCCATTTGGCAAGAATCCTTTACTGATTCCTGTGAACATTCTGTTCCGTATTGTTGAAGATATTGCAAAGCCTATCTCGCTGGCGCTGCGTCTGTTCGGTAACATGTATGCGGGCGAAATGGTGTTCATTCTGATTGCCTTGCTGCCTTGGTATCTGCAGTGGATGTTGGGTGCGCCATGGGCGATCTTCCACTTGTTGATTATCACGTTGCAAGCGTTCGTATTCATGATGTTGACCGTGGTGTATCTGAGCATGGCTCATGAGAGTCACTAAAAGTTTGTAAGTCGTTTTTGTATTGTTTTTTAACTTGTTTTAACTAAACCTCCAAGGAGATAAAGATGGAATTAGCACTGTTGTTGGGTAATGTATCGATCGCTGTTGCGTTGTTGATTGGTTTTGGTGCTTTGGGTACCGCTATTGGTTTTGGTCTGTTGGGTGGTCGCTTCTTGGAAGGCGCAGCTCGTCAACCTGAAATGATCCCTACATTGCAAGTTAAGATGTTCATCGTTGCCGGTCTGTTGGATGCGGTAACCATGATCGGTGTTGGTATCGCTCTGTACCTGTTGTTCGCTAATCCGTTCATCGCAATCGTTAAGGGTTAATTCTTTAAATCCCCTGTAATTGACCGAAAGGGATCACTATGAATATCAACGCAACCTTACTGGGACAGGCAATTACTTTTGCCATTCTCATTTGGTTCACCATGAAGTTCGTATGGCCACCATTGTTGACGGCCATGGAAGAACGAGCTAAGACCATCGCTGATGGTCTGGCGGCTGGTGAACGTGCTAAGCACGATCTTGAGCTGGCTGCAAAACGCTCCGCGGAAGTGATTCGTGAAGCTAAAGAGCAGGCTGCCGAAATCATCGGTAACAGCGAAAAGCGTGCTAGTGAAATTATCGAAGCGGCAAAGCTTCAAGCCAAGGCAGAAGGTGATCGTTTGGTTGCCGGTGCTCAAGCAGAAATCGATCAAGAAGTCTTCCGTGCAAAAGAGCAACTGCGTAGTCAGGTATCGTCTATCGCATTGGCTGGTGCAGGCAAGATCCTCGGTCGTGAGATTGATGCTAAAGCACACAATGATCTGCTCGACAAACTCGTTGCGGAAATCTAATCACCATGTCCGAAGCCAATACTATTGCTCGTCCCTACGCCCAAGCGGCGTTTGAGGTGGCACAGAAGCAAACCGACCTTAAGGGTTGGTCTGCTGTTCTACAAACATTGTCAGATCTTTTGGCGAATGCTGAAGTGAAGGCTGTCGTGTGCAGTCCGCGCGTCAAGCATAGTGAGCTGGAAGCTTTGATGTTGGAATTGGCAGGTAAGCTGAATAAAGAACAAAGTAATTTTGTTCGCGTGTTGGCGCAGAGTGGTCGTTTAGAAGTTGTTGCAGAAATGGCAGCGATGTTTGAAGCGCTCCGTGCCGAAGCTGAAAAGTCTGCACAAGTTACTGTCAGTTCAGCCTTCGCTTTGAACGATGATCAACAGCAAAAGATCGCTGCTGCTCTAAAGGTTCGCCTAGGTTGCGACATTAAGCTCAGCTGTAACGTAGATAAGGCTTTGCTAGGTGGGATTGTGATTCGCATGGGCGATAAGGTGATTGATGGCTCTGCCAACACCCGTCTGGCCGAATTGGCATACGCACTAGCTTAATGATCGAATAATCGAAATAAGGAAAACTCAGATGAAGCTCAACCCTTCTGAAATTAGCAATTTGATTCGCAGTCGCATCGAAAACTACGATGCTGCAACACAAGCCCGCACAGAAGGTACCGTAGTCAGTGTGACTGACGGTATCGTTCGCGTTCACGGGTTGTCAGATGTGATGCAAGGTGAAATGTTGGAATTCCCAGGCAATACATTTGGCCTGGCTTTGAACTTGGAGCGCGATTCAGTCGGTTCCGTTGTTCTGGGTGAGTACGAACATATCAAGGAAGGTGACACAGTCAAGTGCACCGGTCGTATCTTGGAAGTTCCAGTAGGTCCAGAGTTATGTGGCCGTGTGGTCAATGCACTGGGTCAACCTATCGACGGCAAAGGTCCTATCAATGCCAAGATGACAGACAAAATCGAAAAAGTCGCTCCTGGTGTTATCGCACGTAAATCCGTGGATCAGCCAGTACAAACTGGCCTGAAGTCTATTGACTCCATGGTTCCGGTTGGCCGTGGCCAGCGTGAATTGATCATTGGTGACCGTCAAACAGGTAAGACTGCTGTTGCGATCGACGCGATCATCAATCAAAAAGGTCAAGGCATCACTTGTATCTACGTTGCGGTTGGGCAAAAAGCTTCGACTATCGCTAACGTGGTGCGCAAGCTGGAAGAGCATGGCGCTTTGGGCTACACCATCGTGGTTGCAGCTACTGCTTCTGACTCCGCTGCGATGCAATTCTTGGCACCTTATGCCGGTTGCACGATGGGTGAGTACTTCCGTGACCGTGGTGAAGATGCGCTGATCGTATACGACGACTTGACCAAGCAGGCTTGGGCATACCGTCAGATTTCCCTGTTGCTGCGCCGTCCACCAGGTCGTGAAGCTTATCCCGGTGACGTGTTCTACCTGCACTCTCGTCTGTTGGAGCGTGCAGCGCGTGTGAATGCTGACTATGTTGAAGCTTTCACCAAGGGAGAAGTAAAGGGTAAAACAGGTTCCTTGACCGCATTGCCTATCATTGAAACTCAAGCGGGTGACGTTTCTGCATTCGTTCCTACCAACGTGATTTCGATTACTGACGGTCAGATCTTCTTGGAAACAGACTTGTTCAACGCTGGTATCCGTCCTGCGATCAACGCCGGTATCTCGGTGTCGCGCGTGGGTGGTGCTGCTCAGACTAAGGTCATCAAGAAGTTGGGTGGCGGTGTGCGTCTGGCGCTGGCTCAGTATCGTGAATTGGCTGCGTTTGCGCAGTTCGCGTCCGACTTGGATGAAGCAACACGTAAGCAGTTGGAGCGCGGTCGTCTGGTTACCGAGCTGATGAAGCAGTTGCAATACTGCCCACTGTCAGTTGCTCAGATGGCAGTCACTTTGTTCTGCGTGAACAAGGGCTACTTCGACGACGTGCCTGTTGCTAAAGCACTGGCATTCGAATCAGCAGTACATGCTTACCTCAAGTCTAACAACGCCAGCCTGATGGAAGCTGTTGAGACCACTAAAGATCTGAATGCAGATAACGAAAAACTGTTGTCCGCAGCGATTGAGAAGTTCAAAGCATCTGCTGTTTACTAAGTCGAGGTGACACATGGCTGGTAGTAAAGAGATACGCGCAAAGATCAAGAGTGTAGAAAATACACGTAAGATCACGCGCGCCATGGAAATGGTTGCCGCAGCCAAAATGCGTAAAGCGCAGGAGCGTATGCGTGCAGCTCGACCATATGCCGAGAAGATCCGTGCGGTTGCTGCTCACCTTTCTCACGCCAATCCGGAATATAAACATCCATTCTTGGTCAAGCGTGACAGCATCAAAAAGGTGGGGGTGATCGTAATCACTTCCGACAAAGGGCTGTGCGGTGGTTTGAACACCAACGTGCTGCGTCTTGCGATTAATCGCATGAAAGAGTGGGAAGCAGAAGGTAAAGCAGTTGCTGTCTGCGCGATTGGTAACAAAGGTTTTGGTTTCATGAATCGTGTTGGTGCCGAGGTTAAATCTCACATTACCGGTTTGGGCGATGTGCCGCATGTAGAAAATCTCATCGGCGTGGTCAAAGTGATGTTAGATGCGTACGTGAGTGGTGAAATCGATGCCATTCATATCAGCTACAACCACTTCGTCAACACCATGAAGCAAGAGCCTTGTATGGAACAGTTGTTGCCACTCAGCAGCGAAAAGCTGGGTGAGGCAAAAGGCAGCTGGGACTATATATACGAACCTGATGCCAAGCTGGTAATTGACGAACTGTTGTTGCGTTACACCGAATCGTTGGTATACCAAGGTGTGGTCGAGAACATGGCTTCTGAGCAAAGTTCTCGTATGGTAGCGATGAAGGCTGCTTCGGATAATGCGAAGAGCGTCATAGCAGACCTGAAACTGGTTTACAACAAAGCACGTCAAGCTGCGATCACCCGTGAAATTTCGGAAATCTGTAGCGGTGCGGCGGCGGTTGGCTAATTCGGCAACATACAGTTAATTACAGAATTAATTTAGACGGGGAAGCTCAAAATGAGTCAAGGAAAGATTGTTCAAAGTATTGGCGCGGTGGTCGACATCGAATTTCCACGCGATAAAATGCCTAAGGTTTACGATGCGCTGACATTGGCTGCCAACAGCAGCACAGTGGTAGAAGCAGGTCTGACATTCGAAGTGCAACAACAGTTGGGTGATGGCGTGGTTCGTACCATTGCCATGGGTTCTTCTGATGGCCTACAACGCGGCATGGTGGTTACTAACACCAACAGCCCCATCACCGTTCCAGTTGGTTCCGGTACGCTGGGCCGTATCATGGACGTGCTGGGTCGTCCTATTGATGATGCGGGTGATGTTCAGTGTGAAGAGCGCCGTTCTATCCACCAGAAAGCACCTAAGTTCGATGAGTTGTCACCTTCCGTGGATTTATTGGAAACCGGTATCAAGGTTATCGATTTGGTTTGCCCGTTTGCTAAGGGTGGTAAGGTTGGTCTGTTCGGTGGTGCGGGTGTGGGTAAGACCGTTAACATGATGGAACTGATTAACAACATCGCTAAGCAGCACAGCGGTTTGTCAGTGTTCGCAGGTGTGGGTGAGCGTACTCGTGAGGGTAACGACTTCTACCACGAAATGAAAGACTCCAACGTGTTGGACAAGGTTGCGATGGTGTTCGGTCAGATGAACGAGCCGCCCGGTAACCGTTTGCGTGTGGCGTTGTCTGGTTTGACCATGGCGGAAAAATTCCGTGATGAAGGCCGTGACATCCTGTTCTTCGTTGACAATATCTACCGTTACACATTGGCCGGTACTGAAGTATCTGCGCTGTTGGGTCGTATGCCTTCTGCTGTGGGTTACCAACCTACGCTGGCTGAAGAAATGGGTCGTTTGCAAGAGCGTATCACTTCAACCAAAGTTGGCTCCATCACTTCGGTTCAAGCTGTTTACGTTCCAGCCGACGATTTGACCGACCCCGCTCCTGCTACAACCTTCTTGCACTTGGACTCTACCGTTGTTCTGTCTCGTGACATCGCATCTTTGGGTATCTACCCAGCTGTTGATCCACTGGATTCTACTTCTCGCCAATTGGATCCATTGGTCGTTGGTGAAGAGCACTACGGTGTTGCACGTAAAGTACAGATGACTCTACAGCGTTACAAAGAGTTGCGTGACATCATCGCAATTCTGGGTATGGACGAATTGGCTCCAGAAGACAAACTGGCCGTGTCCCGTGCGCGTAAGATTCAGCGTTTCTTGTCCCAGCCTTTCCACGTTGCCGAAGTATTTACCGGCAGCCCTGGTAAGTATGTGACCCTGAAAGAAACCATCAAGGGTTTCAAGGGTATCGTTGACGGTGAATACGATCATCTGCCAGAGCAAGCGTTCTACATGGTAGGCGGCATCGAAGAAGCAGTTGAAAAAGCCAAGACACTGAACTAATTAGTAGAGGGATACCATGGCAATGACTGTTCATGTAGACATCGTTAGCGCGGAAGCATCGATATTTTCCGGCCTCGCGGAGCTGGTCATTGTTCCAGGTGAGGCGGGTGAACTCGGTATCTACCCGCGTCACGCTGCGCTGTTGACCCGTATCAAACCCGGTTCAGTACGTCTGAAATTGCCTAATCAAGCTGCTGATGAGCTGATTTATGTTTCAGGTGGCATGTTGGAAGTGCAACCGGATGTAGTGACAATTTTGGCAGACACAGCTACTCGTGGTGCTGATTTGGATGAAGCTCGTGCATTGAAAGCGAAGCAGGATGCAGAAGAGGCGATGCGTAATCGCACATCTGATATTGACTACGCACAGGCACAAGCTGAATTGGCTGAAGCTATTGCACAATTAGCTGCAATCAAGCAATTGCGTAAAAGCACGGGTCACTAACGCTAGCATTTGAGTGTGTTAAAAAGGCAGCTTAGGCTGCCTTTTTTTGTACCCAAATTAGGCAAATAAAAAAGGCTACCATCAGGTAGCCTTTTTGTTTGGATCAAAATATTACTTTTTCTTCTTCTCGATCATGTCGTGCATGATAGGTGCCAAAATGATTTCCATAGCATGACTCATCTTACCGCCGGGCACCACAATGGTGTTGGCACGTGACATGAATGAGTTAGGAATCATATTCAGCATGTAAGGGAAATCAACTCCCTTAGGGTTACGGAAACGAACCACAACGAAGCTTTCATCAGGTGTTGGAATATCACGAGCAACGAAAGGATTGGATGTATCTACGGTTGCGACACGTTGGAAATTGATGTCTGTGTAAGTGAATTGGGGCGTAATGTATTTAATGTAATCCGGCATACGGCGCAGGATAGTATCCACAGTCGCTTCGGCTGAGTAACCACGTTCTGCCTTGTCACGATGTATTTTTTGAATCCATTCCAAGTTAACCACTGGAACAACGCCAATCCCCAAATCCACATACTTGCCAGCATCTACACCTTTGGCTTCATCCTTAGCCAAACCATGCAGACCTTCGTAGAACAACAGATCAGAACCCGTTTCGATATTTTCCCAAGGGGTGAACACACCAGGCGTTAGATTGGTCAGGCCAAAATGCTTGTTATGTTCAGCTGCCTCAGGTTCGCTATGTACGTAGTAACGGCGTTGGCACATTCCGCTTTCACCGTATTGCTTGAACATAGCTTCGATTTTGTCGAAGTGGTTGGCTTCAGGGCCAAAATGGCTGAACGAATTGTGTCCGGCTTTGGCAGCCTCTGCAGCCGCAGCACGGAAAGCCATACGATCCAAGCTATGCAAGCTATCACCTTCGATGATGGATGCTTTAATATTTTCACGGCGGAAAATGTTTTCGAAAGCACGTTTGACGGTGGTAGTACCAGCACCAGAAGAACCTGTGACCGCAATCACGGGGTGTTTACTTGACATAGTTCCAATCTCCTCAGAAGTTAAAAATTTTTAGTACGCGATTCTAGCAGAGGATAAGCAACTCTGTAATCAGTGTGAAACTGTAGGAGTATTTGTGCCTAACTTACCGCGCAAAGAGTCAGCCACAAAAACAGCATCGGCATGGCTGGCCAAATGTGTAATGCGTAGTTTGTATGCATAGCCGTTAGCCGCAGGTATGGGGAATAAATCCACGTCATATCCCGCGCTACGCCAATCATCA
>Ga0172367_10003957_pt1 | contig 18783 bp, 26 predicted proteins | sample Lak10m_FD_114542 | JGI IMG/M metagenome (GOLD analysis project Ga0172367, IMG submission 114542) | Freshwater microbial communities from Kabuno Bay, South-Kivu, Congo - kab_022012_10m | ecosystem: Environmental > Aquatic > Freshwater > Lake | place: Democratic Republic of the Congo: South-Kivu...
CATCGGCGTCGGAGTAGATGGCGCAGAGGATCACGCCGGTTTCGGCATTCGCGTCGAGCAGGCAGGCGACGTGCTCGCCGACGTCGGGCATCCAGTAGCTCTTGTCCTTGTGCGCCTTGTGCACGCCCACCGGCAGGCGCATGGTCTCCAGGCCGTCCAGGTCGGCGAAGCGCACGCGGGCGCTACAGGTCGGCGGATGGATCTCCGACACCACGCCGATCTTGAAAACCGCTTGCTGTTGCTGCAAAGGATTCACTTGAGCACCACCTTCCCGCTGGCATCGACATCGGCCACCTTGAGCTTCTTGCCGGTCTTGACGGCGCCGATCTCGACGCGCCTCACCTCGATCTCCGTGCCATAGCCGCCGCCCCGCGCCAGGTCGTGTTTCGAGCGCGCGATCTGGTAGCGGCCCGAGAGCTTGCCGAAGCCCTCCAATTCAACGTTCATGCCGGCCACCAGCTTCGGGTTGCCCCACAGGTTGAGTGTCGCCGTGGTGGCTTCGTCGCCGGCGGCCGCCAGCGCCGCCTGGGTCTTGGCCTTGGCCTGCGCGTGCGACTCGACGCGGCTGTTGAGCTTCAGCGTATCCGCCGATGGCTTGGCCACCACCTGGCCGTCGCTATCCTGGTCGTAAGCCACTACCTTCTTGCTCTTGGGATCGTGATAGGCCACGCGCGCATGCCGGGGCATGTCCTTGACCTTGTCGAGGAAGGAATAACGCGACAGGTCGCTGGGGCGGATGACCTGGATGGCGGCCGCGCCGCGCAGCTCCTCCAGGCGGTAGAAGGTCAGCTTGCTGCCGCGCACGTTGAAGGCATAGCCGTATTCCCTGGCCAGGCGCTTGAGGAACTTGATGTCCTCCTCGTGAAGCTGCGTCGCGCGCTGGATCGGAATCGGCTCGATCTCGCCCACCACCGTCAGCTTGTGGCGCGCGGCGATGGTGCGGACGATGCCGGCCAGCGTGGTGTTCTCGTAAGCCTTGCCCTGGTTTGTGCGCAGTTCCTTCATCACGCCCGCCGCCAGCGCGCGGATGCGCACCTGGGAAGGCGGCCCCTCGATCTCGATCTCGTCCACCTCGAAGTCGCCGCAGTCGGCCAGCGGCTGGCCATCGTAGCCGATGCGCAGGTTGATGCGGTCGCCCTTGCTCGGATACCAGGCTTGCCACCAGCGGCCGTCCGTATCCTCCAGCGACAGCTCAAGGCTGTCCGATTCGTCGCCGTCGAGATTGTCGGTGTAGGTCACCGACACCTTGAACGGCGTCAGGTCGGCCGTGATGTCGCGCGTGTTGTAGGTCAGCACGAAGGTCGGCGCGGCGACCTTCAACGCTTCCACGGCGGCACCTCGTCGGGCGACAGTTCGTCGTCGTCGTCCAGGATGGGCACGCGCACCGGCAGCCCGCTTTCCAGCACGGGCGACAGGCGCAGGTGCTCGTTGGCCTCGGCCAGCGGCGCGATGCGGTTGGCGTCCCCGTAATAGCGGTAGGCGATCAAGTCCCAGCGGTCGCCGTCGACGGTGATGTGCTCGATGTACTCCATGTCAGCCCCCCATGACGCCGACCGGCCCCCGGCTGCCGTTCTTGGCCCAGCCGTCCTTGGCGTCCAGCACCGGCGGCTCGGGAGTCGCCTTGGCGGTCTTCTTCGGCGCCGCCTTGCGCCGCGCTTTGGCGGCTTTCTTGGCCTGTTCCTTGCGGGTTTCCAGCGTTTTGGGTTCGACGTATTCGCGCAGGGTGATCGCCGCATCCAGCGCGATCAGGCCGCCCGCCTTGTCGGTCTGGCGGCTCGTCGCCTTGAGGTCGGTGATGACGAACCAGCCCTTGTACGCACCGTTGCCGAGGACGAACTGGCGGGCCTCGCGGCCGAGCATGGCCGTGCGCAGCTTGAGCAGCTCGGTCTCGGGATCGCAGAACGAGATGTGGAAGGTCAGGTCGAGATTGAACTCGTCCAGCTTGTCGCCGACCCACTGCAGGCGCGGTTTGCCGCCGATCAGCGCGTGCTCGGCGTAGTCGACGCCGAACTGTGCCTCCATGCCGTCGAAGTAGGTGATCAGCTCGAACTGGACATCGCCGAGGACTGCGTACATTAGTTGGCCCTCCGTTCCTGCTGGCCGACGACGCGACGGATCATGCGCTCCAGTTCGGCCAGGCTGAGCTGCGCCGCTTCCATGACGGCGGCCTTGGCGTCGCCGCCGCCCTGGACGGTGATGCTGGGGCTGAAGTGGATGACCACGCCGCCGGCGCCAGCGCCGGCACCTGCCGCCCGGCCGCCCATGCCGCCTGCACCCTGCGCAGCGGATGCCGTGGCGTGGGCCAGCGCGGCCGAGGCGCGGCTGGCCAGCGGGCCGCTGCGCTGGATGCCCAGGGCGGCGCCCTCGGCGATGTTGTCGCCGAAGCTCATGAAGACGCGGCTGGGCGACTTGATGCCCAGGGTGCTGGCGAACCAGTCCTTGATGCCCCGCCCGAACTGCACGATGCTGTCGCGGGCCGCCGAGAGCCGCGACGTGACGCCGCCGACCAGGCCGTTGATCAGGTCGGCGCCGGCACTGAAGAAGCGATCCTTGAGCCCCTTGAGCCAGGTCCAGCCCGACAGCAAGACGGCCTTGACCTTGTCCCAGTTCTTCCAGATCAAGACGGCACCGATGGCGAGAGCACCGACGAGGAATCCAATCGGGTTCATCATCATTGCGCGGCCAAGCCAGAAGACGGCCTGGGCGGCGATGCGCAACCCCGAGGCCAGCATGCCGCCCAAGGTCTTGCCGAGCGACAAGGCCCAACCACCCAGCTTGCCGAACCAGCCGGCCAGCTTGGCGGCGCGATCGGCGCCCATTCCAAAGAATTGCAGAAGCAGCGAAAAGCGGGACGATCCCCCAGCCACCAGCGCACGGAAGATGGTGAGTCGACTGGTGAGCACCCCCCAGGCCGTGGCGATGGAATTGGCAGGGGCCAAAAACATGAAGTTGCCTAGGAAGCGCAAGGCAAAGATGCCCGTGCGGAGGGCAAGCATGCCACCCACCAGGCCGACGATGCCACGCAACACGCCGGGATTCGCCTTGGCCCACTCGCCAAATCCGCGCACGACAGGAGCAAGGCCATCGAGCATGTCAGAGAGCGCAGGCACGAAGGCATTGCCCACAGTGATAGCCACGTCGGTGATCTGCGTCGTGAAGCGTTCCCACGCCTTCTGCATGGTCTGCGTTCGCCTGATGTAATCCTCGTCGATGGTGCCCAGCGCCTGGCTGCTGCCCATGTCCTTTTTGTTCTGCTGGTACTTATCCCAGTTCTGGCGCATGGCCAGCAGGTGGTTGATGGTCTGGATGTCGGCGAATACTTCGCTCAGGCCAAAGCTTTCCATGAGCTGGCGCTGCGCGTTCTCGTCCCCCTTTTCCCCTGCCTTCTTCCACTCGGCCATGAAGGCGTCGCCCTTGCTGGTGATGAACCTGTCGGCGATCTGCAAGCTGGCCTCATAGCTGGAATAACCATTTGCCACGAGATTGCTCATTGACTTCTGGTAATCCACCCCGGCCTTCAGGTAGTTATCGGCAACGTTCTTGGAATTCATATGGCTCATCCAGTTGACCAGATTGGTCACTGCTTCGCTATCCGTTCCCGTGGCACTGCGCCCGACTTCCAAACTGGCAACAATCTGGGTCAAAGCCTCTTGTCCGACCATGCCTTTGGACTTGAATAAACCCGTCAGGGTAGGCAGTGCGCCAGCCATGGCCTTCAGTTCGAATTGCCCCAGCTTGGCACCGTAGGCAGCTCGGTTCAGCGCCTCTTTGAGCTGTTTCTCCCCTTTGATTTCCAGGGTGTTCTCCAACGAGAACATCATCTTGGCCAGGTCGTTCATCTCGGCGTTGGTGGCCGTTGCGGCTTTTCCGAGCAAGCTGGCGTAACTGCCGGCTCGCTTGGCATCCATGCCTTGGGCGACCAGGGTGCCTACGCCTTGCATGATGGCCTCGTGCCCCTGGTTGGTTTTCAATGCCGCCTCGCGCATTTCCGCACCCAGGGCGATTTCTTCCTGAGCCTTGAGATTCCCCGTGATGGCGATGTCGCGCAGGCCGGACTCGAACTTCGCCGCCTGTTTCACCGAGGCGATGAAAGGAGCACCGACGGCGACTGCCGTCGCCGCACTTTCCTTCATGCCGGACCAATGCTCGTCACGCGAAGCCTTGAGGGCTGCGCCCCGTGCCATGCTGGCGGCCAGGCGCTCCTGCTTTTGACGAACGGCATCGAGGGTGCGGCCCAGCTTCTCGTAATCGCGGTTGATGGCCGCCAGTGTGCCGCCAGAAAGCTTGCCCATGGCACGCTGCATGGCCTCGCCCATCTGGTCGTGCTGTTTTTTGAGCTTGAAAGCGGTTGCCCCCAATACATCCAGGGTTCGCTTGGCGCCACCGAAGGCCGCCATGTACGACCCTTGCAAGGCGGCACCGATAGCCACGCTGACCAGAAGTTCTTTTGCCATCAGCAAACTCCTTGTTTATACTGAAAAGCCATGAAAGAGCAATCCAAGTCCATAGGCGAAACAGTTGCCGTCCTGGTCCAGGGAACGGGGGCTGCCATTGCCTTCGCGGTACTTGTCATGTGGGCCTGGTCGTTGGCGAGCGGCAGCATTGTGGGCTTCGTCTTGCTTGCTCTCTTCGGGACGTTGTTCGTCGGCCCCATCGTCGCGTGGGGATTGCCCGCCATTGCCCTTGTTGCTGGACTATTTGCGCAGGGCATTGCGGCACTCATTTACCGGGTCCGCTCTCGCGCTTGATCTGCTCGGCGGCTGCCTCGACCCAACGGCAAAAGTCTGTCACAGACAGCCGCTCTATCTCACTGGGTTGAAACCGGAACCACCTGGCCAGCAGTGCCGCTCCCGTCCACACCGACTCCGGTGATACCCAATACGTCCAGAAATCGGTCCTTCACCTGCTGATAGTCGGCGGCGTCCATTTCGTCGAGGTCTTCCGGGAGCAGGCCGGTCATTCGTGCGACGCCCAGCAGTTCCATGTCTGCCGGCTTGCCGCCGGCCTGGTCGCTAACCGCCTTGATGTCGCGCACTTTCAGTCGACGGATGGTGACTGACTCGATCTTCTGTCCAGATGGGGTGACAAAGGGGTATTTCAGCTTGAGTTCCATGACGGCTCCTGATTGGGTTGATGGTTGAAACACGCCCATCATGGGGAAAGCGGCCGTCCGGTTCTTTTAGCGCAGATGAAAAAATGCCCGGCGCAAGGCCGGGCGAGCTGGAGGAGATGGCAGGACGCGGAGAATCAGCCGCCGATGTTGTCCCGGAAAGTCGCCAGGAGGTCCGTGCCATCCACCTTGAAGATGTTGGCGAGGTAGTCCAGTTCCAGGACATCCTTGCCCTTCACGACCTGGCGGATGTAGGTGGCCGTGAAGGAGGACGGGAACTCGGCGTTGTCGTGCTGCTTGTAGGTGCCCAGCGGGTTCTTCTTGAACATGACGGTCAGGAAGGTGGCCAGCGGAATCTCCTCGATCCGGCCGCCCGGCCCGTAGGTCTCGATGCTGGAGCGGCATTGCAGTTGCACGGCCTTGAAGGGGTTGGCCATGGCCTTGGCCGCTTCCTCGTACAGCGAGTTCCACTTGATCTCGCCCTCCAGCTTGTCGAAGCCGGCGGGCAGCTCGATCTTGCCGACCATGCCCAGGGCCTTGTGTTCCTGCATGATGGCGGTGATGTCCGGCAGCTTGACTTCCTCGGCGCGGCCGAGCAGGTTGGCGCCGTCGATGTAGATGTTGGCGTTGACGATGCGATTGACTTGGATTTTCGACATGGATCACCCCTTACTGGCCGAGCTTCTTGAGCAGCTCGATGTTGATGAAGGACTCGAAGCTGATCCGCTCGGCCGGCGTCGGCGGCATGAACTCCAGGTCGAAGGTCAGGTGCCCCAGCGCGATTTCGGTCGACGGGTTCTTGGTCGGGTCGTAGCTGCACTTGCCGTCGATCAGCGCCCCGCGTGCAATCAGGGTGCGGATGAAGGCATTGACGCTTTCCGTGATGGCGTCGATCAGCGCGTTGTTGATCGGCATGTCGATGAACTGGAGCATTGAGTACTCGACCGACTCGTGCAGAACATCGGCGGTGCGGCGGATGTTGATGAAGTTCTTCGGATGGGTGACCGTGGGCCAGGCGGCCGAGCGGTTGCCCCAGGTGCGGATGCCGGTGCCATAACTGTTGAACAGCGTCAGGATGCCGGCCTCGTTGAGCAGATTCACCTCGCTCTGCGCGTCGTTGATCATGGCCGAGAGCTGGCGCTCGACGCCGACGACGCCCTTGATCTCGGTGTTGGACGGCGACCACCAGTAGCCCTTCTCGATGTCCTTGGCGCACATGACGCCCGCCAGGCGCTGCGATAGCGGCTCCAGGCGCTCGGCGTCGGTGGCCGGGTCGTACACCTTGAGATGCGGGTAGCACAGCACCGCACGCTCGCTGGAGGTGTTGAAGTTGATGGTGCCTGCCGGGCCGCGCCCGGCCATCGCCTGGGCATAGGTGGTGCCGATCGGCGCGTCGATCAGCGCCACGGCGCGCAGCTTGCCGGCCATGACGATCATCTCGCTGGCGACCGTGTTCAGCGTGCAGAAGCCCGGCGCGATCAGAATCTTGGCGAAGAAGCCGAGCAGGTTGTAGGTGTCGAGCAGCGCTTGCATGCCGGTGCGCACGCCCGCGCCATTGACCGCGCCGATGATGTCGGCGGCCGTGACCTTGGTCGGGTCGGCGTACTCGTAGCTGACCTTCAGCGGGGCCGAGGCCGCAATCGCGCCGCCGGCCTTGCGCTTGATCTCGCCGGTGACCGGATCGGCCGTGTAATCGGTGCCCTCCACGTAGGTGGTGTCGGCGGCCTGGTTCTTGACCGTGGCGGCGCCGACCCAGGCCGGATGCGCGGTCTTGCCCGTGTCGCCGGACAGCGTCACGGCCTCGGCCGCCACGGCGGTCTTGTGGGTGGCCGGATCGAGCACGTTGATGACGATCACGGTGCCGGCGCCCTGGTCGAAGATCGCGTCGAGCGCCTGCGGGATGGAGAAGCCGGTGAGTTGGGGGCCGAACTGGGCGCCCTGGCGGTCCGACAGAACGACGGTCGGGGTGTTGAGGGCGCCGATCGGCGCGGCGCCGATCAGGCCGACCACGGCCGATTTGACGGTGCGGATCGAGCGCGGTCCCTTGTCGACCTCGATCGACTCGACCCCGTGCAGAAAGTTAGCGGGCATCGGAATCTCCTTTCGCCTTGTTGGTCTTGGCCGGCGGCAGCGGGGTCAGGTGGCCCAGCGCCAGCAGCGTGTTGGTGTAATCGTGCCCTTCCGGCAGCTCGACCTCGGCGCCGGGATGCAGCATCGTTTCCTGGCCGTTGTCGAGCGTGACGCCGGACAGCGGGCCGCTGTAGCGGTATTTCATACGGGGAACTCCTCTTGGATGATGGCGCCGTCCGGCGTCTTGCGGGTCTCCCCGCGATTGGTGTTGTCGCCGGTGGTGATATGGGTCAGCAGCGGCCCGGTGTCGACGTCGTCGTCCTCGACGACGACCGCTTCGGTGGAGACGTCCAGGGCGTACTGCCAGATGCCGGCCGATTCGCCCAGGTATTGCTCGCCGACCGCCCACACCTTGCGCCGGCAGTTGGGCGGCTTGTAGCCGATCAGCGCGGCGCGCAGCCGCATCAGCATGGCCACGGCGCCGTCCTTGCCGTTCAACTGGCGCAGGACGACGGTGACGTTGAGCTTGATGGTGGCCGGCTGCACCACGGCCGTGGTGTCGATCGGCTCCTGGTACTTGGCGCCCAGGTAGCTCACCAGGAGCGCGCCCTTGGGGTGGTTGAGGCGGTATTCCGAGGGCTTGTCCGGGAAGTACTCCACGGCCAAGTCCTGGAACGCCGTTTTCAACCGTTCCACCACGGCGTCGATGATGGTGAGCGTGACGGCCATCAGTAGCGCTCCAGCAGATCGTTACCGAAGACGCGCCGGGGCGCGCGCACCTTCATCTCGCCCGGCTCGGGCTGGGTCTCGCCGCTGGGCGCGCCGATGGTCAGCTTGCCGTCGCGGATGGACTCCAGCATCGAGAGGGACGCCTTGTAGGTGCGCGTGACCGCATCGGGCAGCTCGCTGCCTTCCGGCCGCCGTGCGTACAGCCAGTGGCGTGCGAGATTGACCGTCATGTCCTTGACCACGGTGGGCACCGGGTCCAGGGGCAGGACGTAGCGGCCGCGTAGATGGGCATCGACCAGCTCTTCCGCCTGGCGCACCGCCTCCTCGACCACCGGCAGGTTGATGCCGGCGGCCTCGGGGTTGTCGTCGGAGAGCCAGATCAGCGTCTGGGCCGGGATGGCCAGTTGCAGATCGGGCAGAGAGCAGTAGCGCATGGCCTGGGTCAGCGCAGGACGCGGATGATGTCGCCGGCGGCGCCGGCCGCGTCGCGGGCCACGCCCCAGGCGACGCCCGCGTTCTTGGTGACAGCGCGGCCGCTGGCGTCGGATTCGACCTCGGCGCCTTCGGCGATGGCCGCCCCGGCCTCGACCAGGATTTCGCCGTGGGTGGCGACGCTGGCCTGCTCGCCCTGGGCGAAGCTGGACGTGGGCACGCCCAGGACGCGCTCGCCGGCGCCGGCGACGTTGCCGGTGAAGTCGGCGAAGCGGAAGCGGGACAGGGCCGCTGCGGCGGCGATAGTCACCGCCAGGAGGATTTTTTCGGTTTTCATGATCGGTGGATTCCCTTCTGGTTGCGGTTAGACGGCCTCGACCTTGTCGCCCAGGCGGGCGGCCTCGGCCTCGGTCAGCTCCAGCTCGTCGCCCGGCTGATAGACCTCGTGGTCGTGCAGGACCGGGCAGGCGCCGACGCGATAGGGCGCCGGGGTGGCCTTGGGCTTGGGCTTCGCACCGGCGCCGCCGTCTGCTGCGGCGCCGGTGGTCTGCGGCTGCGGTCTGGAGGTATTGGGTTTGGCGGTTGCCTTGCTCATGATTCCCCCGTCATCAAGCGTTGGTGTCGCTGATCAGGTAGCCGGCATCGGCGCCCAGGAGGAAGGGGCGGAAGATGTCGGTGTTGCGGATCAGCTCGATCTTGCCGTCCTCGGTGCGGGTGTCCACGATCGGGTTGCCGCGCTTGCGCAGGGTGTAGCCGAAGGACGGCTCGTAGGGGCTGCGGTCGCCGCTGGTCTTGGGCACGTAGGCCAGCACCATGTTGTCGCCCCAGATGTCGCTGGTGACGCCCGCATCGGTGGCCTTGACGGCCTTGCCGACCACGATGTTCTCGATCTCGAAGATCTCGCGCAGGTCGGCGAGCTGCACCAGGCGCGGCCGGGTGTCGGACAGGATGGCCTTGAGCTGCGGGTGGCGCTTGAGTACGCGCCAGCTGGCGTAGCCAATCGTCAGGGTGTTGGGTTCCTTGACGATCTTGGCGCGCACGGCGGCCTTGGCGTCGGAGACCACGCCTTCGGGATCGCTGGTGGCGTCGGTGAAGCGGCTGGCGCCGGACAGCGCGATCTTGTTGCCGGCCGCGTAGTTGGCCGGGTTCTGCACCATGTCGGCCACCATGACCTCGTGGCGCAGGCGGATGCCTTCGACCACGGTGTTGGTGGCGCGGGCCTGCAGCGGGAAGGCACTCTCGGCGTCCTCGCGGTAGTCGATCGGATATTCCAGATCGTGCTCGTCCATCGCCACATCGACCGAGCCGATGTCTTCGGGGTTGATGCGGTTGGACTTGGCCCGCAGCGCTCGCTCGGTGGCGTAGACCTTGAAGTGCTCCTTGCCGAACAGCGGAATCTTGCCGCCTTCCTTGTCGACCAGCACGAACGGCATGAGCTGGTCGCCCACGAACTGCTCGTTGGTGTAGCCGGTGGCCAGGTTGGTGAGTACGGGATCAACGACCCGCAGATTGCTTAAACGTCCCATGGTTGATGTTCTCCTGGTTGAGTGGGGTTACTTGAGGACCGCGCGGGCAGCGGTGGCGTAATCCACCTTGTGCTCGGCCATGTGGGCCTTGATGGCCTGGTGTTGCTTGAGGCGCTCTGGATCGGCGCTCTCGGCGAACTCCGCGTCGTCCTCGGTCGCCGCGCCCGCCGCGCGCTCGCGCGTGGCCTGCTCGCCGAATTCGACCACCTTGGGCATGTCGCCGAGGAAGCCCTTGATCGCGGTCACCAGCGGCTGTTTGGCGTCGCCCTCGCCGAACTCGATGGACTTGCCCTCGGCGCCGGGCGTGGCCGCCAGATCGAGCACGGCTACCACGGCATCCTTGTGTTTCGGCGCCAGCACGCCCTTGCCCACCAGTTCCTCGGCGAAGGCTGCGTTGTCCTGGTGGCGCTTGGCCGCCTGGGCTTCGCGGTCGGCGGTGTCGCGCTGGGCGAGCGTTGCTTTGAGCTGGGCGTTTTCGGCCTCCAGCGCGGCCTTTTCCTCGGGGGTCACTGCATGGGTCTCCTCGGTGGATTCGGCGGGAAAAGCGCCCGCCGGCGCGGCGTCCGCGAATGCGGCCTTGACTTCATCGGGTTCGGGTTGGGCGGCGCTATCGGCCAAGGACTGGACGTTCCAGCCCGGCAGCGCGCGGTCGGCTTCCTCCTGGCCGAACTTGGCCAGGAGCCAGTCGCGCAGGCCGCGCCACAGGCCGGCATTGGTGCGGTCGTCCCAGTCGCCGAACTCGACGGGCTCCTGGAAGGCCACGCAGCCGTCATCGTTGCCATCGGCGAAGGACGGATCGTCCAGCCCCTTCACGCCAGGGGGCTGGGCGCCGAGGAAGCCGATGTGGCGCAGATACCAGACGCCGGGAACCGGGTTGCTGGGGGAAGTCGGCGAATAGAACTTGGACGAGACCTTGCCGTAGCGGCGCTGCCCGACCTGCTCGGCGAACGCGGCATCGACGTCACGGGGGACGGCGAACAGGCCGCGCTTCTCGGCGAAGAGCGATCCGGCCCAGCCTTGCGCCGGATCGTCGGTCTTCGGATGGCCGATCACCAGCGGCGCTTCGTGCAGCTTCGGGTTGTAGGCCCGTGCCGTCGCGGCGATATCGCCTTCCGAAAATTCGATGACATCGCCCGCCATCGTGACGTGGCGGCCGGGCTTGAAGATGTGGATGGACTTGGTCGTGTTCATGCCGCCCATCATCGGGCGGTGCAGGCGGACGGTCTTTTAATCGGCTTTAAGGATTGCCCGCACCCCGGCCGGGATGGGTTCGGGCCGCCCCGATTCTCGCCGCATAAAGCGTTTATAAAGCTTTACGCCGCGCCGACGCGACCCCGTGGCTATCACGGGGCCACCCGAAGGCGGCGAACGCCTCCAGGCGATTCAGGCGCGAGCGGAGTTTTCGAGATGCCGCAGAATGGTGTCGAGGACTTCTTCGTTCGCTTCGGGCTGCAAACTGCCATCGGGAAGAACCGGCAGGTACGGGCGTGCGGGAATGTCCGATCCGGGGTGCTGCACCTGGCGCACGACGATACCGCCGAAGGCCAGCGCCTTGCCCTTGACCGGCCGGATGGTGTGGGGCTTGGTCTTGCCGCCGAACTGGTGGATGGCGGCGTATTCCTTGTTGGAACCGATCAGGGCGTGGCTGGCGCCGTAGTCGGTGGTAATCGAGGCGGCGAGCTGGCCGCTGTCCTGCAGGATGGCGCCGCCCTGGCGTCGCTCGGGCGGGTTCTTCAACGGCGCCCACTTGGGGCGGCCGCCGGCGGCGAAGTTGCGTTCGGTCTCATAAGCCAGAGCCTGGGCGATCTTGCGCATCGCCGGGGCCAGGTCGCCGCCCGCGCGTTCCAGGCGCTCGATGGCCGCCAGGGTGTCGGCGTTGTTCACCGTGATGACGACGTTGGTCATGGCAGCTCGCGCTTGGCCAGCGCCGCCAGGTCGCCGGTGTACCGCGCCCGGTCGGGCTGCCAGGCGGCGGCGCCGGGGTTGTAGCTCCAGCCGACGGCCGGCGCGATCACCAGCGGCCGCCGGGTGACCGGGTCGGCGGTGCGGTAGGTGGCAACCTCGCGCAGCTCGCCCGTCTTCTGCGAGACGAGCTTCAGGACGCTGCCGAGCTTGCCTTCGGAGCTTTCCACGCGCAGGCCGGAGCGCTGCAGGTTGCCTTCGGACAGCGTGGTCACGCGACAGCGGCAGCGCCAGCCATTGGGCGGATAGAAACTCTTCCAGAACGGATCGTCGTAGCGGAACACCTTGCCGTTCAGCGCCCGGTGGCTGGGGCGGGTGCGCGTGTCCAGCACGGCGACGTACTGCCAGTAGGGCCGGTCGTCGACGTTCGCCATCTGCTCGGCATAGCGGCCGGCCATGTAGGCGGTCTGGAGGTTGGTGCGATAGATGGTCTCCAGCCGCCAGGGGCTGCCGAGCTGCACGCTGGCGATCTCGCCGGTGCCCTGGTCGATGGTTTCCCGCTTGCCCCACCAGCCCTTGGCCCGGAGCACTGGCGTCAACTCCTTTTCAAACCATGCAGAGGTCTTGCCTTCCTTGAGCGACGTTTCGACGGCGTCGCGGATGTCCTGGAGGATGTCGAGCCGAGCGACCTTGGCCACGGTGAAGGCTTTGGCCTGGGCCTCCTGCCAGACTTCCTCCCAATCCCAGGACAAGGCGTACCCCTTCGCCTGCAGGTAGGCGACCGCCTCCTTGGGCGGTAGCTTCATGCAGTACGCCAGGTCGATGCGCTCAGGCATGGAGGCGTCCCCAGACGTTGGCCACGAAGATCATGCGGGCCAGGCGCTCCTGGAGGGAGGCGTCGTCCATGTCCGGGTGCAGCTCGGCCAGCATGCCGAGCAGCTCCTCCGGGTTGGCGCCTTGCTTGATCCGGGCGAAGAGCGGGGCCAGCATGGCCTGCATCTCGGCGTTCAGTTCGTCGGCCGACAAAGCATCCAGGGCGGCATCCAGCGCCTCCTGGTCGGGGGCGCTGCCTTCGCCCTCGGCGAAGGCAGAGTCGTTGATGGGTAGCCCTTGCCCCGGCTGGGCCGGCGTTTCGTCCAGATCGCCATCCTGGAGGCCGTAGGCGCGCTTGAAGTAGGCCGGCGTGAGCTTGGCGCCGGCGCGCGTCAGCTTCTCGTCGCGCTCTGCCAGCACCTTGTCGACTTCTTCCTGCTCCCACATCGAGAAGACCGGCCGGGCGCCGTCGCCGAAGTTCAGCTCGCAAGTCCAGCGGATCAGGGTGTTGAAGGCTTCCTCGACGATGGATTTGTCGCCGTCGCGGATGTCTTGGGTGACTTCCAGGCCGGCCTGCGCCGAGGCGCGCGTGCTGCTCGCCTCGGTGGTCTGGTTCTGGCCAAGCAGCGCGATCGACACCTCGGAGCGGCAGAAGTGCAGGAGGCGCTCATAGACTTCGGCGCTGCCGGCTTTGCCGGCGGCTTCCTTGATCTCGACGCTGGAGTCGTCCGGGATCACCCCCACGGCGTCCTGCACCATCGCTTCGAGCTTGTCGAGCAGATCGTCGGCTTCCTTGTCCTGGGTGCCGCGCGGATGCTTGCCGATCACCCACGGCGCGCCGTACTTCTCGGTGAATTGAACCCAGAACTTCAGGCCGCCTTTCTTGAACGTGGTCGGCCAGAACACCATCGACATATCGGGGAAGCCGTAGGGATTGTCGTAGCTGGGGTCTTGGCGCGGCACCAGGAACTTGCGCTCGGGCAGTTCCTCGCCCTTGACGCTGTTGTCGCGGGTGCGGAAGCGCATGCGGTTGTCTTCGTCGAAGACGAACCACTGCGGCGGTTTGCCGACGACGTCGGCGGGCACGACCAGGCCGCCGACCTTCTGCCACGAGATTTCCAGCGGCTGGTAGCCATAGAGGACCGCGTCGAGCATCTCGGTGATGATGCGCTCAATGGGCAGATCGGCGAAGATGGCCTCGATGTTCTTGGCCACGCGGCTCTTGGCCTTGTCGCGGTCGACGCCCCACTCCAGCGCTTTGACGGCAGCCTTGCGGCGCCGGATACAGCCGCCGATATGGGCATCGGCGCGCAGCTCGCGGTACACCTTGATGTCCTTGCCCAGCGCCTTTAGCACCGGGTCCGGGTTGGGCAGGTACATGCCCAGGCCGTAGAAGTCGATGCTGCGTCCGCGCGTGGCGATCTGGTCGGACAGCTTGTTGGACGGTTCGCCGAACTGGACGAACTCGGTGGGGCTGACCCACATGCCCTTAGTCTTCATGCATACCCCTGGGTAAGTCGAGTGGCGCGACGGCGGCGGCGCGACTTCACCGTCACCGGGCCTTTGTTGATTTCACGGCTGGCGAAGTAGGCCAGCGCCACGGCCACGGCGGCGTCGCCGTGGCGCTTGCCCTTGTCCTCGCCGGTGGTGCGCGTGTCCGGGATGCGCGGCACGCCCTTGACGACCTGGACGGTGCGCAGGTCGGCCAGCACGTCGGCATCGCGCGGCAGATCGGTCAGCGTGCCGTCCTCCAGCGCGGCCTTGACCGGCGGCATGTGCTCCCGATACCACGATTCGGACAGCATCACTTGCTGGATGCGACTGGCGCCATAGCGCTGCATCGCCACCTCGGCCAGGAACTGGCCGTTGCCCCGTGCGTCGAAGGCGCCGCCCATGAAGCGCGGCAACCGGTCGATCAGGTAGAAGGCGATCTGCTCCTGCTGGCGGAACGGCACGTTGCGCAGTTCGACCTGAAAGGGCACGCGCCGCACCAGGTTCTGCTGCTGGATCAGCGGCACGTGCACCGTGAGGTCGCCGCTGCGCCCGAAGTCCTCGCCCAGGAAGCTCGTCGCGTCGGCCGGCAGCGCGTGGAGCAGGGGCGCCAGGTTGGCCTCCAGCCAGTCGCGGCACTCGGCGGCGCGGATATGGTCGGGGAGCAGCTCGAAGCCGGGCTTGCACTCCCAGCGTAGCACCTTGGTTTCGACCGACATGCGCGACTCGATCAGGGCACGTGACAGCCAGGCGCCGCCGGAGTTCGCCGGCACACAGTCGAGTTCCTCCTCGGCGCCGTCGCCGTAGAAGGCATACACGTCGGCCATCCAGGCGGCTTCGTCCTCGGCCGTCCATGCCTTGCCCAGGCGCATGCAAACGCGGCGATACAGGCCGTCCGCGATCGCTTCCTTGAAGGTGACGCGGTGCACGGTGCCCTTGCGCTTGCCGGCGCGGATGTCGGTCACCAGATCGTTGAACGGGTTCTCGACGCCGTTGTGGGTCGAGATGACGCGCACCTTGCCGCCCCAGATCAGCATGGCCAGGGCGGCCTTGAGCAGCTCGTCGAGCTTCTCGTGGAAGGCCGCTTCGTCGATGACGATCACGCCCTGGCGGCCGCGCAGGTTCGAGGGCCGACTGGACAGGGCGACGATGCGAAAGCCGGAGGCCGGGAAGCGGATGGTGAAGGTCTTGATGTGCTTGTCTTCGTCGTCGCCGTCCCAGAAGCCTTCCTCGATCTCGGTGGCGGCATGGTTGAAGGCCCGCGCCCACATCGAGCATGCCTGGATGTACTCGATGGTCATGTCCTGGTTGTAGGCGATGTAGTAGACGTTCTGGCCGCCGGCGGCGGCGCTGCTGGCGGCAATGAGCACGTCGTCGGCCGCCTCGCCCCAGGTCAGGCCGGTACGGCGGGATTTCTCCTCGACCTTGAGCGGCGACTTGTCGGCGATCCAGCGCTGCTGATAGCCCATCAGCACGGCCGGCGCGTCGGCCGTGGCGGTGTTGGGCAGGCGGGCCGGCAACTTATGTGCCCCCACGCTCGCCAGAGGCTCGCGGCCCCCCGAGGGGGCGGCTGCCGCCTTGGGACGGCCCGGCGCCGGCAGCGCCGTCGTCATCCGGCGATCCCCAGGATTTCGCGGCGCAGGGCCTGCACCGATTCGGGCGACAGGCCGCCCTTCTTGGCGATCTTCTCGACGTTGGCGGCGGCCGCCTCGGCGCGGGCTTGTACCTCCAGGCGGAACTTCTTCTGATTCACGCTGGCGCGGGCCAGGGTGGCAATGTTCTTGGCGGCGGACGACAGGAGGCCGATGCGATCCGCAGGGTCCAGTTCTTCGTTGGTGGCTTCCTGGAGATTGATGATGGACTCGAACAGTTCGGTCTGCACCAGCGCGATGACCGCCTCGGAGCGCGCGTCCTGATCGTCGGCCGCGCCCTCGGTCAAGAGACGCGCCGCCTCGGTACTGGCCTTGATGGCGGCAAAGCGGCGCTCGATCTTCTGCCCGTAGCGGTGGATCGCGCTCTTGCTGATGGCATAGCCCTTGTCCCGCAGCAACGCCTCCAGTTCCTTGTATCCGGCAAAGCCGCTTTCGGTGAGGGCGCGTTCCAGCCAGTGGCGCAGATCATCCGGTAGCTCGTCGATGCGCGAACGGCGGGCCATGTCAGGACGCCCAGAACTTGACGGGGCGGGCAATGCCGGCATCGCACTCCACCGTGTATTCCACGATGTCGACGCCGTAGCGGCCGATGTCGGCAAACCACATTCCTGACGGCTCCTTCTTCAGGTCGATCAATTCACGATCGGCCAGATAGTCGAGCTGCTTGCGAACCTCCAGCGGCGTGACATCGGGATAGATGCCGCGCATCACATCCAGCAGGAAGTTTTCGCTGCTGGTGTAGGGCGCCGCCTTGTGCAGGGTGTTCAGCAAGTTCCAGCGCATGCCTTCGCGGCGTGCCTTGTCCAAATCAGCCATTCGTCATTCCTTTCAATCGGCCTTTCAGTTCTTCCAGCAGTACCCGCACCAGACTGGTTTCGGAGTGAAGGGCATCCTGCTTGGCTTCAAGCACGGTCTGCCCTCGGATGTAATCTTCGCGGCGCACGTAGTTCAGCGGCAGTTCTGCCTTCCAGTCGAAAAAATCCCGCTCCAGTTGCTTCACCTGGCCGGCTGTCGCTTCGCCCTGGGCCGTATAGCGGTCGATGGTCTGCCGCAATAATTTGGCGCCGGCTTCCCGTAGCTCCTCCTGGGCCTTGAACTTCTGATCCAGTCTCTTATCGATCTGCCCGCCCAACACCTTCGCAAAGCCGAAGATGCAGGCGATGAAACTGAGCAGGAGGCCGATCAAAAAGGTGAGCAGTGCCCACAGCTCGATTTGGATGTTCATGCCGGACGGCCTCCATTGCGTTTCTCTTCGACGGTTTGGCAGTCGACGCACAGGGTGACGCCGGGCACGGCCTGCCGCCGCTTCTTGGGGATCGGGTCGCCGCATTCGCGGCAGTGGGAACAGGAGTCGCCTAGCGGATGCGCGGCGCGGTGCTGGGCAAGGGCGAACTCGCGGTCCGACATTTCGCGTTCGCTGGCCATGTCGGCGAGGCCCATCAGTCGGCCTCGCCTATCGGCCCGTGCCAGTCGATGAGGGCGTCGAGCCGCTCGCGGCAGGTGTCGTATCGGCGTCGGGCAAGATCGACCCAGCCGGCGACGTCGGTATCGGTGGCAACGGCTCCATCTGCTGCAGCAGGCCAGCCGGCGGACGCGGGCAGGGCTGGAGGACGGAGGCCGATGGCGGGTTGGTTGAGCAGCCGCACAGTGCCAGCGTTGAGGCAAAGACGGCCAGTGGTAAGGCGTTTGATTTCACGGGCGTGCTCCTGGGCTAGAGATTGACGGGTGGATTCGGCCATGGCCAGTCGCGCCTCCAGGGCGTCGCCACGGGCCTGCGCAGCTTGGTAGCGCGCGAGCGCGGCCTCGGCGGCCTGGCGCTCGCGGATCGCCGTGGCGGCCTGGTGCTTGGAGAGAGCCGCATCGCCTGCGGCCTGGGCTGTCTTGTGGCCAAGACGGTAGCCGGCGGCGCCTGCAGCGAGCGCCGCGACGACAGCCAGGGCCAGCGCCGCCAGCAGCGCGTTGATCCGGGTGGTGACGATGGGAGCATCAAGCATGGCGAGACCTCTTGCGGTTGGCGCGCTTTGTGGCCAGGCGACGGGCGACGCGCACGCCCGAGATGCGCCCGTGACGGATCAGCGGCAGCGGCGTTGTGCCGATGGGGAAGATGGGACGCGGCAGGAAGCCGAGCCAGTGCAGGAGCTGGTGAATCATGCGTCCCCCCAGGGAATTTCCTTCGGGGCACAGCTCCCTTGTCCCCAGCCGGCGGCGATGTAGCGCGGTTCGTGGGTGAGCAGGATCAGGCGCGGGTAGCCCCGGTTTTCGCGGAAGGCGGCAGCAACGCGCCCGGCGTTGTAGCGCTCGACCTGGCCGAACCAGCGGGCCTGGTCGGCGCCCTGCGCGGTGGCGAGCTTCTGGTCGCGCCACACCCAGCCCAGGCCGCCGTTGTAGGCCGACAAGGCCATTGCCATGCGCTCGCACGGGCTGGCGGCCTGCACGCGATCCCACAGGTGACGGTCGTAGGTGACGAGGGCGCGCATGGCCCAGACGGGATTGGTCGGCTGGTTGTCGGCGAGGGCTGGGTAGGCGCCCGCGATCCAGCGCGCGGTGGCGGGCATGAACTGCGCCATGCCCTGGGCGCCGACCCGACTGACCGCCTCCGGGCGCCAGCGACTCTCCTGGTGAATTTGGCCGGCGAAGGTGGCGACCGGCGCTTCCAGACCCCAGACGAGGCGGGCGTTGCGCGTGAGGTCGCGCTGGTAACGCTGGGCCTCGCGTGGAATGTTCCCGGCCCAGGCATTGCAGGACGCAACCGCTGCGGCGACGAGGAGCGCCAGGTAGCCGATCCAGAACCACCCAACGGCATTCGGTCTGCGCATCATCAGGCCCCCAGCGCAACGCCAATCATGGCGGCGGCGATGATGATGGCGCGGCGAAGCATGGCGACGGCGAACGGAATGACGTACCCCGCGACGAGGCGGTAGTCGGCGTCGCCTTCAGGTTCGTCGGTGCCGTGCCGCCAGTCGCGCTCCAGGTAGCTGTCGGGCCGGGCGTAGGGGAACAGCGAGCGGTCGATCCAGTACGCCACCCAGGCGGCGCTGGTGATGAGGCTCAGCTTGTA
>Ga0172367_10003958_pt1 | contig 18774 bp, 12 predicted proteins | sample Lak10m_FD_114542 | JGI IMG/M metagenome (GOLD analysis project Ga0172367, IMG submission 114542) | Freshwater microbial communities from Kabuno Bay, South-Kivu, Congo - kab_022012_10m | ecosystem: Environmental > Aquatic > Freshwater > Lake | place: Democratic Republic of the Congo: South-Kivu...
ATTGCTTTTTTATGCATATCTGGGATGTTTTTCAAAATTCGATTTTTGAATTTTGTTTGAAAAATAGGTAGTAAATAGTCAACAAGCGTTTTGTTTAATGGATCATTGATATTGTCAGAAAGAGTTACTGTTTCAAGGTAGTCAAGAATTTGATAGGTATAGGTGTTAATTTTTTTGGAGACTCTATCAGAAAGCTCTGTTAATGGAAGGTTTGATTCAGTATGAGAGTTTAATAGCAGAGTTGCCTCTTTTTGCGCTTTATCTCGAATAAAGTTTAGAGCATCTTTCATCAGCTCTTCTTTATTTTGTAAAAATTCTTCGCTTGTCATCAAAAGACTACACTGCACTTCTAAGGAAGAGGCAATTACCCCCCCTTTATTTGCAGAGCTATCTTTGATAATTAAAACCCCAAGCTCTTCTAGAGCAGATCGAGCTTCTGCGGTAAGGTAAAGGTTGGCTCCTTCAATAATGGCTTTTGAAGTAGGTTTGCCATCACTATCTAAAAAGGTTTGATAATTTTTATTATTCAAGGTTCTTGGACGACCGCCAGCTGGAATAAATATATCGGTTTTCACTTGATGGAGGTGACCACTATAAAGGTGATGGGTTTCATTTCCAAGAAGCCACTCTTGCTCTAACTTGCCACCTTTTTTTCTATAACATAGTGTAAGGGTTTGATAGTTAGACTGTTCTTTTTTTGTTTCTATATCTAATAGCAGTCCGCCATCAGATAATTTTTTTGGAGGGTAAAATCGTACTGGTTTTTCTTCCTTAAATAAGGCAGCAAGTTCTGCTAAATCTAAGCCTTTTGGGTCATAAATAGTTCCGGAGCCATCAGTGATAGCAAGAAGTTTTGCAGTTTTTGGATAGTAGCGGTAAAGGTTAAAAATTTGGTTTCCGGCCACATCACCATCTGGTCCACCTGATATTTTGACAGTAAAAGAATCTTTTTCAGGGTCTATTCCAATGTATGTAAGCATGTTATGCATGTAAACATTTACTGTCTGAGAGGTTACCCCATATTCTTTATGGTTAATCCCATATTTAGGTTTTGAAGAGATAAACGCAGCTCCTAAAATGTAGCCTGCCTCTTTGCTATAATTTGCAATCCATTCGATCATGCAGTTATGCATATTTTCATCTGGACCAAGGTACACATATTCAGGACGAAGGTAGTAATCTACTATATCTTTACATTTTAAGGTTCCATCGCTATTGCAGTTAATTAAAGAGAGCAATGCATAGATAAAAGCACGTTGAGAGGCGTATAGGTATACAAGTCGTTGATCGTTATAGTAGGTAGAAATTTTTTCTTGGATTTCTTTTTGGCAGAGCTCAGATAGATTGAGCTCTTTTTGGTATACCTCTGTTTCAAAACTTAAATCATCAAAAGGCTCAACAAAGATCACAGCCTTAGATCCCCCTTCTGGAATATCTTTATTTTTCTTTTGTTGAGTATAGGCAAGATTGTAACATTCAGAAAATATATTCACCCTTTCCCAGTTTGCCTGTTCAGCCTTTTTAGGAAAAATCGTTCTTAATCCCCCACGAGAGAGGTCTTTAAATCGCAAGTGAAAGGATATGAATGATTTACCTTTTATAAAGAAAATAGCAAAGGGAACTTCGGGAAATTTTTCTGTGGTATCGTAAAATAAAGAGGTCATAATAGCTGGGTTTAAGCGAAAGGCAAGAGAAGTTTTGTTTTTTTTATAGTAATTGGTTTTTAACGTATAATCGATCACCGAAAATGCCGTAAGAAGTATGTTTTTTCTCCTACTATCTTGAGATAAATTACCCGTGTCAATTTTACTCACTAACTCTAAAAACGTAGCTTTTTCTATGTCAAAGGCTTTTATATTGGATGTGTGAGGATGGAACTTTAGCTGAAAGGTTTTGATCATTTTAGTGGTTAAGTCAGGATGTCTTACCATCGCTTCTGTCACATTTTCTTTTGTGTACATATTTACATCGGCATGTAAAATGAGCTGGTGAGTAAGGTCAATAATAGATCGTAAAAGATTGCCTTCATTACCAGTTAATAGATTTGGTGTCACAAAAGTTGACTCTACAAGGTCTGCATCATCAAAATACTTAAGCATGGCAAGTTCAGATAAAAAATCTTCCATATCGGTAGCTTCCCATGCTGAGGTGTTATCTGCCCCGTGCAGCGATATGGACATAAGTAGCATGTTATCAGAACTATAAGGAGCCACATAGGCAGCATTTACCTTTTTTAACACAAGGTTGTGGCGATGGATAAGGCTTGCTAGCTTATATAAAAATTTGTACTTATGGGTATTTCTCCAGGCAAGGACAATTCGTGCCGAAGGGCCAGCTTTAGCCTGCTTTTTCCATTCCTTATTTAACCGTACCTCATACTGAAGATTATCCCGTGTGGTGGCTCGATAAAACATCTCTATGGTCAACTCAAGTCGATCTTTTGTGATAATCCTAAGATACCTAGAGTTAATCTTTTCAAGCAGCTCAGAAAAAGTGGCGTAGGTAAACTCTGTAAGCCTTGTTTTAATATTTTCATACATTTCTACTAACTCATTTTGAGTAAAGGGGCTTACCCCTTTTGAGTCTTCATCTATAATTTTTGTGTAGTAGATGATAGCAATCCTTACTTTTCCCTTTGTTTTATAACCAGGAAGGGGGGAGTCTGAGATATAGGTTTGGTAGTTTTGAATGCCAAAATAGGCGTAATTTTGTAAGATTTTTAAATCAGCCCCTGGCTCATCCTGACAAATGACTATAGAGCAGTCATTGAAATGTATTTGAACAAACTCCCCTTGAACCTTAAATCCCATAAGGTTATGTACAATTGTCATCACCTGATTATCAGTAAATTCCTCAAAGAATTCCTCCGGCATATGCTTTTCAAGCCAAAGGTAGTGCTCCTCAAAGGACTCTTTTTCAAAGAGTAAGGCATTTATCATCGATTTTTTCATAAAACGTTTATCCTGTTAGGCTTAAAGAACCCCTTAGTATCTAGATACACTCTACTTTACCCATCTCTACATATTTGTCCATATAGTAAAATAAATTTTAAATAATAATGGTAAAAAATAATATATTATGTTATAATTAGAGTATAATTAAAACTTTAACAGGAGAATATTCATGATAAGTAGTATTAATAACCTAATTAACCACATTGCACATCCAGTTAATAAACGTGCAGTAAAAAAAACATCGGCGGATGAAAAAACTAAAGCTGTAGCTGCTAAACACATTAACCAAAAGCCATTAACAGAGGCGCAAAAGAATCTTCTTCTAGGTATTACTTTGGTAGGTCCAAATAAACTTGACGGTCAAAAAACAACAGGGATAGAACTAAAAAATAGGAAAGATGGAAAACCAGTTGCAAAAACAACACCTCCAAAACAGCCAGTTGTTGCAACAAACATCGGGACAGGACTCACAGAGTATCAATCGAAAGCCCTTAGCTATTTTACTTAGAGGTTTTTAGCAATCTTAAGGAGTTAAGGCCTACAAGCACTGTGCTTCCTTCATGAAGGATAACAGCGACAAAGAGGGGAATGATTCCTGAAAGGGATAAAACGGCATTTGCTAAAATAGCAAGTAACGCTAAAAAGATATTTTGCTTGACTATTTTATGAGTTTTTTTTGCGTGAGAAAGCAGCCAAGTGATGGTGGATAGATCGTCGTTAAGCAGCACTGCATCGGCTGCTTCAATCGCTGTATGGCTGCCTATTTTTCCCATAGCAATACCCACATGGGCGTATGTTAGCGCTGGAGCGTCGTTTATCCCATCTCCAACCATGATAATTTTATCATTTTTACTTTGCTCTTTGATAATATCTAGCTTTCCCTCTGGGGTGATATCGCTGTGAAAGTGGGTAATGCCTACGCTAGAGGCTACAGCCCTTGCGTTATCTTTATGATCCCCGGTGAGCATCTCTACCGTAATGGATTTAGAAAGGGCTCTGATGATATGGTTAACATCTTTTCGAAGTTCATCTAGAAAGTGAAAAATTAAGATAGAGGTGTCAATCATTGCAAGAGCAACTACCTTTCCTTCCCGATCAATCGCATTTTGTACCTCTGCATGCAAATGTGGGGGAATTTTTTGCAAAAGATAATCAGAGGATCCAATAGTGCAGGGGTGCTTTATGCCATTAATTTCAGCAAATCCTTCGACTCCAGAGCCTGGAATGACTTTTAATTCTCCAATCGGATAGATGGCAATGTTTTTGGCTTTTGCATAGTCTAAAATAGCGGCAGCAATAGGGTGGTGGGCGCCATTTTCAAGCCCTGCGGAAATGGATAATAACAAATCAGAATCTAAAGAAGGGTGTAGGCTTTTTATACTTACGCAGGCTAATTTTCCAGTGGTGATCGTACCTGTCTTATCAAAAAATAATTTCGTGCAATCTGCTAAAGCATCTAAGATAACCCCACCTTTTAATAAAATTCCTTTTCGCGCGCAAGCTGAAATAGCGCCAAGGTAGGCGGTAGGGGCTCCAATAATTAGGGCGCAAGGGGAGGCTGCTATTAAAAATGCTAAGGATCGATAAATGGATCCGGAATTTGTAAGAAAAGGTATATTTACAATAAAAGGAAGTAGGCTAGCAATCAAGATGGAGATAAGAATGATAGATGTAGCATAAATATCGCCAAATTGATCTAAAAAGCGCTGCAGCTTTGGCTTGGCAGCTTGAGCCTCTGTGATAAGCTTGATAATTTTTGCTAAGGTGGAATCTGACGATGTTTTAAGTACTTCAACAGTTAAGGTGCCATCTGTATTGATACTGCCGGCTTGCACTTCATCATGCTTTTTCTTTGCAATAGGAACACTTTCCCCAGTTAGATGGGATAAATTAACGTAGGAGGAACCTTCTAGTACTTTTCCATCTAAAGGGATCACCTCGCCTGCACGAATTAAGATTTTTGTCCCTGGGTAAATTTCCTTTACAGATTTTTGATAGGTCTGCCCATTTTGATCAAATACAATGGCCATGGAAGGGGAAAGCTTTTGTAAAGAAGATAAAGCGCCCTTGGTTTTTTGTGTAACCATGTGCTCTAAAGTGTGAGATAGGGCAAATAATACAAGAAGTAAAGCTCCTTCAAGCTGACTGCCAATTAAGACAGATAAAAATGCGGCCAAAGTCATTAAAACTTCAATATTTATCTTTAACTTTGCAAGATCCCTTACTGTGTCAATTAAGGCAGGCGTTCCTACAAAAAAGTAGACAATGACTAATATTCCATTGGAAAGGTTAGAAGATACTAGTAAACATACATAGGCAATAATCAGTAGTGAAAAAGATAATAGTGAAGCTATCAAAGAAGAATAGGTGCCCCATAATCTTGAATCTTTCGTGATAAAAGGGTTTACCCTTTCTTCAAATCCTGAGGAAAGGTATTCATCAAGTAGATAGGTCTGCTTTGTGTTTTTCGTCATCCCTTTATTCTATCAAAAAAAAAGCTAAATAGGAAGATCTACATGCACTCATTTACAAAATTTGTAAAAATTGCAATGGCAGCAAACCCAACTTTAAGCCCATATGAGCTAAGCTCGTCACTAAAATTAATCGTTTTGTCTACAAACACCGATCTAAAATAAGTGGCTAACGCTGCAAAAGGGGCAATAATTAATAAAGCAGTAAGTTCGATGACATGAAAGGGGATCATCACGACTGCAGTTATTAATTTAATGAGGTTGGATAGGACACAATGAATATTGGGTGGAATTTTTTGAATAAGTTTATCAGCTATCACATGAGTTAATGAGAGCTCATCATCTTTATATAGTTTTGCATTTATTACATCCATAACACTTCGCCTTTTGTTAAGATTTAGTTTATACAAGATAAAGAAATTTAATACAAGCCTTTTTTACTAACTTCTAAGAATAAACATCTATCTTTGAAGTATTTATATTAGACATCTTGTGTAATCCTTCTACCTTTCAACCCTATGATACAGCTGTAGAAATCGTACGTGCTAAAGATTGAGAAAAAGCCGCTGTTGAAAAATTATAGAATTTCGCTGATCAGGAATTTTGTAAAAAAATAGGTGGCAAAGGTGGCTAAGAAAGTTAAGCTTATTCCTTTGATGGTATTTTCTAATATTTCGATTTTCTCAATTTTTGCCATTAAATAGGAGGCTGCCGCTGTGATGATAAAGGTTGTTACAAATAACCCATATTCATCTGAGATATAGAGTCCAAGCGGGATGGAAAGGGCGGTAATAATTACTCCACAGGCAGCACCTAGGGCTTGCTTTAGGGGGTGAACGTAAGATTCCATTGGAATGCCAAGCTCTTCTTCAAGCATCACAGCAAGCAGCTTATTATCATCTGCCATCATCACATCGATAATTTTTGTAAGCAAAGGCTCGGTAAAACCTTTTGCTCGATACATGTCGGTCAGCTCTTCTCTTTCTTCTTCTCGGTTTGTGCTTATTTCATTTTTCTCTTCAAGAACTAAGGCATTAATTCTTTCAAGCCTTGACCAGGCAAGGTGAAATGATCTACCTACTTTCCATAAAAAAATTCCAGACATATAAACAGTCAGTAGGATAAAGATTTTATCTGAGGGTATGGCAAGCATAAAGGCGATCATATGAATCAAAAGACTTGATACTGCAGTATCTTTTGCACTATCGGCACCTGCTGAGATATGACCTGGAACTTCAACGGCGTGAAATTCAGAGCTTGCTTTACTTCCTTTATTTCGTGCCATTTTTATGTGCTCAATAACACCTTCTTTATAATGCGTATTTCTTGACACAGCTTAGTCCTTTTATAAATATTTTTTTAAAGCATCTGGGATGTTAAATGTTCCATCTGCATTTTGGTTGTTCTCAAGAAGTGCAACCATTAAGCGAGCAGTTGCAGTTCCTGATCCATTAAGCGTATGAACAAACGTATTTTTTCCGGAAGCTTTATCAAAGTAACGGATTTTTGAGCGTCTTGCTTGATAATCTGTACAATTTGAAACTGAGGAGACTTCATAATAGCGCTCTTGACCTGGCAGATAGACTTCAATATCCACTGTTTTGTAGGCGCAAAATGACATATCGCCAGTAACAAGTAACATATTTCTATAGTGAAGATTTAGTTTTTGTAACACTTCTTCTGCAGAGGCTAAAATTGTTTCAAACATTTCATCACTTTGCTCAGGAGTTGTAAAAGCAAAAAGCTCTACTTTATTAAATTGGTGAATTCGAATTAAGCCACGTTCATTTTTCCCATGAGCCCCTGCCTCTCTTCTAAAACAAGGGGTGTACGACACTAGCTTTTTAGGAAGCTCTTCTTCATTCATTATCTCATCCATATATAAACCATTTAAAGCCACTTCAGCTGTAGGAATCAGATAATGATTAAAATCTTTGTCATGGATGCAAAATGCCTGTTCTGCAAATTTTGGTAGCTGACCAGATCCGTACATAGTAGATGCATTGACCATGTGAGGAACCAAGCGCATTTCAAAACCATTTTTTTTATGAGTGTCAATCATTAAGTTGATTAATGCCCACTCAATTTGAGCTCCAAGACCAGTATATACTGGAAAACCTGAACCAGAAATTTTAGCGCCCCTTGCTAAGTCAAAAATTTTATTTTGCTCGCCAAGTTGTAAATGGTTTTTCACTGGAAAGTCAAAAACCCTTTTTTGACCCACTGTTTTGATACAAACATTATCTGCAGGATCTAAAGATATTTTTATACGGCTGTCAGGAACGTTAGGAAGCGCATCAAGTCTTTTTTCATACTCAAGTTTTTGATCATTTGAAAGAGCTTGAAGATCTTTAATTTCAACTTTTAAAGTTCCAACACTATCAATAATTTTAGAAGTGTCTTCCCCTTTTTGCTTTTTTTCTCCAATTTCTTTAGAAAGACTATTGAGTTTTTCTTTTAATCCTTCAAGTTTGAGTAAGTTTTCAGCAAAGGTTTCATAGCTTTCTATTAATGGGTTAAGGGAAATGGCAGGATCTTTTGTTTTTAGAAGTTTTTCAATAGTAGCTGGGTCTTTTAGTATTTTTTTGATTGATAACATAATCACATCCTTTATATTTTAGTACAGGATAAATAGTTTTGCATAAAAAAGGAAGTTGTATTTTCCCTTTATCTGTGATAAAATCTAACTAAAAGTGAATTTTCGAATAAAAGGAATGTATGAACGGCCAGCCTATAAAATGTAGACAACCACTAATTCTTCGCTACCATAGACTTTTAGAAGTGTTTTCTAAAGCAAATGATGTAAGGGACTTTTATCTAGACAAACTTGAGGGTTTTTTAGTCTATTTTGATCTTGATAAAGGGGAGGAAGAGCTAAATTTAGCGGAAAAAGAGCTCAAAGAAAATAGTGATAGATACGTGGCGATTCCAAAATTGACCTACTATGAGACAAGAAAATTCATGGAAGGTTTTGTCATTGAAAAGGTATATGATATTGATACTAAAGAAAAACTTTTAGAGATCATAAATTCTCGTGGCGCGCGTGAAAATTTTCTAGAATTTGTCTATGATCATTTAACAGAACTTGATAAATGGCAGCAGTTTTATCAAGAAAGATCAAGAGTAAGGATTATCGAATTTTTACGTGAAAATGAGGTCGTATTTGTCTTTGAAGAGGACCTTGAAATGTCTGTTTCCATTCTTGAAAAGTTAAAGGAACATAAATTTACCGTTAGAGTGGCAAAAGATATCGCTCAGGCAAGAGATCTTTTGGAAGCTAAGTCAAAAATGTATTATTCAAGCGATGCCTTAAATCCAAGGCCAAAAAGAGGAAGGCCTCCAAAGCAACAAGCAAAAGAAGAGTTAGAGCCAGGGCTTGCTGATGATTTTTACACCACAGTTCCCTCAACACTTAGACCTTTTGTATTTTCTCCTGAGTATAGTAACGCTGCGGCAATGTTTTCTTCTAAATTTGATTCAGAAGAGACTCTCCTTGCCAGCATGAAAGGGTCTTCAAAAGCTCCTGTTGATAAAAAACTACATGCATTATCACAGCGTCTTGAATCGCTACGGCAGATATCAGATCGATTAAAGACTGTGGACCTTTCAGAGCCTTCTATGGACCTTGCAACTAAAGATATTTCTCAAGAAGAGTCAACTGATGAATCAAAAGGCTTATCATCGCTTCTTCAAGGCGTGATTCCAAAGATGAAACCAAAGAAAAGTTTAAAAGAGCGTGCTTTAGAGAAGAAAGAGAAGATGAAAGAAGTAACTCGTATTAAGTCGAAAAAAACAAAAGAATAATTTAATGTTTTGTGGCTGGAATACAATCAAAATCAACTTCCATATGAGGTGTATTTCTTATATAGATTTGACCATTTGCTTTTTTATCCTTTAGATAACTGGCCAAGCACATATTTGGAGGGATAACAGTATCCATGTGACTTCCGCCAATTGCTATTTTTTCCCCTTTAAGGCCGTTCCATCTTTTCCAGTCAAAATTTATATCCCATCCAAGGGTAGATAGACTTAGCTTTGTTAACCCTTTTACAATCTCTTTAATTACAGGAATTTGCATTCTTCCAGAAATAACTTCACTTAACTTATGAAAAGTGTGGTATGCTACAATTTTGCAAGGTTTTTCCCCCGGTGCACTTTGCTTGTCAAAATACTCTTTTACACAAGTTGCTATTGATCCACCAAGAGAGTGTCCAATAAGGACCATATTTTCTAGTTTGTACCCTTGATCAAGAAGCGATTGAACCACTTCGATTTGATCTTTCACATGTTGGCTATGGGAGGTAAAATCACCTGTAGAATTTGAGGAGCCTCTATAGTTCATTTCAAGTGCATCAAAATCTTCATAAATCTTAGTACTCTTCATGTAGCTTTTAAGATGGTTTTCATTTGCAAAGACACCATTACCATGAAAAAGAACAGCGATATGCTTTTCTTCATTTTTTTTGGTGTTATTTTGCAACATAGCTCCTTTTAAAACCGTACCGTCTTTCAATTGTAAGGATGCATTCACTTTGTACTCAGAATCATTTTGTGAACTTTTGAAAGGGTAGTTTGCAGAAGGAATAAGGAACATTCTTGTTGCAATTAACATTGCGTCGAAAGCGGCAAGGAGAGTCCCGCCCACTGTAAAGGCAATAGCTGCAGCAAGAGGTAGAAAAAAATACGAAGCTACGACTAAGGCTACAATCCCAACTAGTGCTACAATTCCAGTAATGATAAGTGTGTAGTTGTGCTTTGGCTTATCAACTTTCCATTCAGTACTTATCTGCAATACATTTGTTGAAACAGGAGCTGTCATTTTTTATCCTTAAAAAAAGGATAAATTATAGGTAAAAGGCATATTAATGTATAGAAAAAATTAGGAGGTAAATCTCATACATTCAAAGTTAAAGGTGTTGTGATCTTCATCACGTACCCATACGTTTGTTGTAATCCCGTGACGTTTTAAGTAGACTGCCAAATCCATATAAGGGGGAACAATTTTATCTTTTTTCCCTCCCCCAATTGCAATGTTTGTCCCCTTAAGTGATCTCCATTCTTTCGGGGAGAATTGATAATTCCAGCCCATGGATCCAAGAAGAAGGTAGACAATTTTTTCTGTCGCCTTTTTTAAGAATCGCCATTTAATGGGTCTTGAGCCAAGTTTATCTAACCTAAAGCTACTTTGATAGGCAATAAGCGTTGGAAATTCAGTAGCTTTTTTTTGTTTACTAAAGTGGGCTTTTACAGATACTGCAATAGATGCACCTAGGCAATGGCCTAGTAGAATAATATTTTTAAGGCAGTATCCTTTTGCAACTGCTGCTTCCACAATTTCGATCCCATCTTTTACATTTTGCTTTTGAGTTCCCATGGTCCCTTCAGAATTGGCTGTTCCTCGATAATTCATTTCTAATATGTCATGACTTTTAAATGCCTCTGTCGCTCTAACTTTTGCACAAGCCCCTGCGTTACTAGCAAAGTAGCTATTTCCGTGAAAGACAATTACCAGGTTACGATCCTTGTTTTCTCGTGTATCTTCTTTATTAGGTAAAAATGCACCAGCGAGTATGACCCCATCTTTTAAGGTAATGGAGGTATTGGATTGGTAGTAATGATCCCCCTTTTTCGCTTTTAGCAGCTCATTTGCCGAGGGAACAATTAAGGCCCTAGTGGTAATAATTGCTGCTGAAAAAAATAGTCCAAGGCTAAGATAAACTACGATAAAAATGGCAACCATCAGTGGGAAGAAAATGAAGGAATGAGTCATAAAACCAATAACTGCTAACATGCTGCCCACAATTAAAGGGATGGTAAGCCTTTGCCTTGGTCTTTTAACGGTAAACATATCCTGAATCTCTAAGGAAGGGGTGCTTTTTTTTCTTTTCATAATAAAATTATAATTTACTTATAGAGTAATTATAATGAAATACACCTCTAAAATTCAATAATTAAAATAAATTTTATGAATAAAATTCGATTTTCTTACTAATTTTGTCTTGAAAAGCGATAGAAAGGGGGGTGGTTAGACCAAGTTTACTTAAATGATCTCCAACTGTCTTTAAAGCAACATCTGGATGGTTGCACTCAGAGGAGAGGTGGGCAAGATAGATATGTTTTAGCCCCTCGTGATGGATTTTTTCGATCAGTTCAGCGCACGCTTTATTAGATAAGTGCCCTTGCCTCCCTAGAACCCTTTTTTTGTAGATCAAGGGCCTTGCGCAGGCATGGACCATAGCTTCTTCATGATTTGCCTCAATATAGAGGTAGTCACAGCCTTGTAAATGATGGGCTACTAAATTGGAAGCAAAGCCAAGGTCTGTGCAAATGCCCACTTTTATGCCATCAAAGGTTAAAGTAAAGGCGCATGGATCTAACGTATCATGTTGGATACTAAATGGAGTGATGGTGATATCTCCAAAGACAAAAGGCTCCCCTGTAGAAAAAATCTTAAAATTGGGTCTTGTGTCAATTTCAGCACAAATGGCCTTTGCAGTGTCGCCATTACATAAAATAGGGATGGTGGTAGATTTTGCAATCTGTTCTAACCCTTTGATGTGATCGCTATGTTCGTGTGAGATGACAATTCCATCAATATCCTCGATGGTCAAATTAATTTCAGAAAGCTTTTCCTGAATCTTTTTAAAACTCAACCCTACGTCAAATAAGAGTTTTGTCTTTTTTGATCCTACATAAATCACATTACCCCCAGAACCTGAGGAAAGGGGACAAATACCACGCATTGTAAAACTACTCCTTAGCTAAAGTATACAAAAGAGGGTGCAAAAGTGAAAGGGTTTCTTTTTGGTTAGTTTTATAAAGTGATTTATGATATATAAAAGAGATATGAAAAGGGCTTCTCGTACACCAAAAAAAATGCCATTAAAAGGTGAGCCACACCCTGAAGCAAAGGGTGTTTTTATCATTGCCGGAAGCATTTTTATTTTTCTTTGCTTATTTTCGTTTGTTGATGGTCATCATGAGCAAAATATCTTAGGCCTTGCAGGCCATTTAATCGCTCACAGCCTTCATTATCTTTTTGGTCTTGGAAGTTATATTCTTATTGCCTTTATGACTTTTTTTGGTTGGAAATTTTTGAAAAATAGAGATAGGAAGGGTTTTGTCACAAAAATAGCCTATCTTTGTCTTCATGTATTTTCCGTTTGTATATTATTAAATCTTTTTGCTGAAACTAAGTGGCTCGATTTTTCTCCTTTGTATGAACGTGTATATTCTGAATCAGTAATTATCAAAGCAGCTATTCCTGTTACATATACGCGCTATAATTTAGGCGGGGTTCCTTTCTATTATCTATATAAAGATCTTGTTTCGTTTAACTTACAACATTTATTAAGTGATGTGGGGGTGCTACTTACCTTTTTCAATTTAGCAATTATTGGATTTATTTTACTCACCGACTTAAGCTTTTTAAAAATTACAAGACGTATATTAAATTTCCTACCCTACATTTCTGATTCCGCCGTCATGGTTTTGAGAAAGATTCTATCTTTTATGAGGAAATTCTCATTTATGCAGGTAAAGACGACTAAAAAGAATGAAAGGCCACCTCTTGCAGCCTCGGTGTTTCCCCCATTTACAGGATTTAATGAAAGAAAGACAAAAAGTGAATCACCCTCAAAACCCACCAAAGGAGTTCAGCAATCCTTAAAAATGCTTCCGCAGCCGCAAAAGCAAAAAATCATTCAAACACACTCTTTTGCAACAGAGGCTAAAGCCGATCCTAAAGTTGAGTTTACGATGATGAAGAAAGCGGCCCCTTCAAAATCTTCTGATGCAAATTATAATTTACCACCAATAGACTTACTTTCAGATACAGTCCCTGTGGACCAAACTGGGTTGAAAAGAGAGTTACAAGAAAAAGCACGTATTTTAGAGGAGACACTAGCAAGTTTTTCCATCGAAGCAAAAGTGGGGCATATTCACTCTGGACCAACCATCACCTCATTTGAAGTGCATCCAGCAATTGGAGTAAAAGTTCAAAAAATCAAAGCGTTAGAAAATGACATTGCATTGAATTTACAAGCGCGCTCTATCCGAATTATTGCCCCTATCCCAGGAAAAGCAGCTGTCGGTGTGGAGATTCCATCAACTCTTCCACAAGATGTGGGTTTTAAAGATATGCTAAATGCCTACCGAAAATTGCCTACAAAGCACCATATACCGGTCCTTCTTGGCAAAACGGTTCGTGGGGAAGATGTGATGTGTGATTTAACTAAGATGCCCCACTGTATTATTGCAGGTGCCACGGGGTCTGGTAAATCTGTTTGTATAAATACGATGATCATGTCTATTTTGATGAATTCAACACCTGATAAGGTAAAACTTTTATTAATTGATCCAAAAAAAGTGGAGCTTACCTTTTTTGCAAAGATCCCTCATCTAATTGCCCCTGTAATTACTGAACCAGAAGGTGCTTATGCAGCGCTTAAGTGGATGGTAAAAGAGATGAAGATGCGCTATGAGATGCTCAAGCTTTTAGGGGTGAGAAATATCCATAGCTTTAATAAACGTAAAATCGATAAGGAATTTGAAGATAGCCTTGAAATGGAGATTCCAAAAGAGATGTATTTTATGGTGGCAATCATCGATGAGTTTGCAGATCTTATGATGACTTCCTCTTCAGATTTAGAAACCCCAATTGCGCGTATTGCTCAAATGGCTCGAGCTGTCGGTATACACTTAGTGCTTGCAACCCAAAGACCATCGCGAGAGGTGATTACTGGCCTGATTAAAGCAAATTTTCCAACTCGAATCGCCTTTAAAGTTTCCTCAAGAATTAATAGTCAAATCATCTTGGATGAAAATGGTGCCGAAAGTTTGCTTGGAAATGGAGATATGCTTTTTCTAGCCCCAGGAACTGCCGAGCTTCTTAGATGTCAAGGGGTGTATGTATGTGATGAAGATATTAAAAAGGTAGTCTCCCATATTCAAGACCGTTTTCCAACAAACTATTTATTTCAATCTTTTGATAATATTTCATCAGAAGAGCAAATGGTGCAAGAAAAGGAAGAGGGGATGGATCCGCTCTATCCAAAAGCTTTAGAAATTGTCCTTACTTTTAAAACAGCCTCTACCACTTTTTTACAAAGAAAGTTAAAAATTGGTTATGCACGTGCGGCCTCATTAATCGATGCATTACAGGAAAATGGCATCATCAGTGCAGGAGAGGGAAGTCGCCCTCGCCGAATCCTTCGCGATGATGTAGAAGAGCAGTAACTATTTTTTTAAGTAAAAAGGGCGATAAACGAGACTCGAACTCGCGACTTCCTGAACCACAATCAGGCGCTCTAACCAACTGAGCTACTACCGCCATATGAAAGGAAAAATCTTATCATTCAAAAGGCGATTATGTCAAGAGGAATCATCTAAAGAAATTAAATGCTCTTCATGGGCTATTTTTTCTCTGCTAAAACAGAAGAAAATCACGGCGCAACCGAAAAGAGAAAGAAGCTGAGGAGCAATCGTTGGCAGCTTTATAAGTAAGGGTGAAACCCCTTTTCCGTAAATAATGGCTTCAAGGAAGGGTTTTGAAAAGGCTTCATTGATTTTCCAAATCAGGCCCGATCCAAAGATGGGGTGAAGGGCAAAAGCAAAAAGTAGGAAAATTAAGGTTGGAATCATTGAAAGGGGAAAAAATCCATTATAAACAAGGCCCCAAAGGGGAAAAAAGGTGAATTGATGGATCAAAATAGGTAATATTGCAATTTGAATAAGTAGGGAAAAAAGAAAGCTGTGTAAAAAAAAGCGTAAAGGGTAGTAAGCGCACTTATCTAAAAAGGGCATCATCATCAATATTTTTTTATCCCTTTTCTTACAAAAATAATTGGTCAATTCAGAAATGAAAGAGCGCAGAGTTAAGATGGCAAATGTTGCAAGATAACTTAATGAAAAGGCAAGTTCATAGACTAGGTAAGGATCAATAAGAATAGAGATGATTCCTGCCACACCAAGGGCGTTTAAAGGGATGGGAACTTTTGATAAAAGTAGGGTGATAAGAAATATCGAGATTGAAAGCCAAGCACGAGAAATAGAGGCACCTTGTCCAAGAAATAAATAGTAGAGCAGAGCAAAAAAAAGAAGCAAAATCGTTGCATGTTTTTTTGGTAAAATAAGAGTAAGTGGCACAGAGAGGATAAATATGATCCAAGAAAAATGAAAACCTGAGATAGCAAGGGTGTGAAGCATACCTGCTGAAAAGAAGCTTTCTTTTACACAAGGATCATCTATGTAACCTGTAACAAGAGCTGAAAAATAGGTTCGCACATCCTCATCTTTTGTGTGGGTGGCAATCAGTTCTGCGGCAGCTTGCTTAAGGATATAGCGATTTTCAGTAAAAGATAGGGTGTTTTCTACCCTATCCCACGTATTTGGAGAAAGGGTGTATCCACCTGTGGCCTTTTTTAGTTTCCCTGTTATAATGTAGTGAGAGTTCATCATGGGCCGTTTGTATTTTGACAAAGGAATAATGGCTGACATTTTTCTATATTCGTCCCCATTTTCTGTTTTTAGATAGGGGATCTTTGCGATCATAAACATCCGATTATTTGACTCTTTGATTTCAACAGGCTTTACGTAGGCTGCAACTAATGAGTCTTCTGGTGCTAAGTTATGGTCGGTTTTAAATAGCAAGAAAGTAGTTAAGGCTAAAGCAACATAACCTATTTTAAAGCTCAGCTTTTGATGGGTACATGCAAACAGAAGTGGTAAATAAAGAGCCTTAGATAAAAGGGCGCCAGAGATTAAGGAGGCAAGGATGAATAATGCAGGGAATCTTTCCCAAGAAAAGGTAAAGCGATTCATGGCAAAAGAGTGTAGAGAAATTATTTCATATTTGCCACATTTTTTTTCCGTAAGGTGAGTTGGTTGAAAAATTTAAATTGACATTTATCAAGTTTAATCTATACATTATTAGTTAAAATTTAATGTACTAGGATTTCCATGAGAAGGTTTATATTTGTTATTTGGCTTATTTGCGCCCATCTTTTTTCATCAGAAGTTGTCAATCATGTAAATGTCATTACAGGAAAATTGCAACTTTGCTTTGAAGACAATCTGATTCGTGGAGGCATTCCTCTTTCTGTCTACCGAAGCTACAATTCAGGTCATTATACTAAGGACTCGCATGCAAAGTGGAATTTTACAGAAGGGTGGAGTTTTTTCTCTCAAGCGCAGCTATATTTGGATGATGATTTTACTAAGGCTCATATTGTCGAATCAATGGGTGGCTTAATGAGCTATGAAGAGGAAAAATCATCCAATGGTATAATTGAGATGAAACCTAATTTCTCTAAGGGTCGAAAATCTGTTGTGATGAATTACCGAGAAAATCCGATAAATAATCGATTAAAAATTTTCTCAGAGTACGGGATAGCTTACCTATACTTAGCAGATGGTGGACTTCGAATTTATAAAAAAAGTAAAAAGGTAAATAGAAGTATTGGCCGGCTATTAAAGCTTTATACAGGTCTTGGTTCAGAGTATCTTTTGCATTCAGAAACCACCTCTTCCGGGCAAAAAATTACATTTACCTATAGTGAAGATGGAAAAAAAGTCACCGTTTCTAATGGATTTTCCAGTGTTACCCTTCATCAAACTAATGACTATCCTATGTTTCAAATTAGTGCTTTGTGCTCCGATGGAAAAAAAATTCATTATTCAGGAAAAGCAATGAATAAGCGCTGCCATTTAGTTGCCATGAAGAAAGAGGGGATGGCTGAAACACGTTTTTCTTATAAAGAGGATGATTATTCGAATAAATTTTGGGTAGAAAATATTTCTATCTCTGATGAAGAAGTTTTAAATATTAGCTATGATTTTCCAAAGGTAAAAATACATCGAGGGATCATTAAAAGAAGTAAGTCAGTTCGGTTTTTTGATCAAACTGTGTATAAGGTGCAATCTATTTCTAAAAATGGGGAGAAGTTAAGCGATTTTTTTTATCAGCCAAACCTTACTACTGTTCGAGATTGTTACGGTATTGATACCAAATATCATCATAGTGAAGGCGCACTTGAAAAAATTGAATATCCAGATGGCTCTATAGAAGAATTCTTCTGGGAAGATGGAAATCTTATAAAAAAAACCTATTGTGATAAAGAAGGGGTTCTTCTTTATTCAAAAACTTTTGCCTATGACCAATTTAAAAACGTCATCGAAGAGACAATTACTGGCGATCAAAGCTATAGTAAATGGTACACCTATAATAGCAAGCACTTATGCATAAAGGAAAGAGAAGAAAATGGTCTTTCTTTTCATTATGAATATTTAGAAAACACAGATTTAATCACCTGTAAAAAAACATTCAATGGTGACTCTTTATTATTACAAGAGCGCACACTGTATGATGAAAATCACCTTGTAAAGGAAAAAATTTCTTCTGATGGTTTCTTGGAAACTAAACTTGAGTTTACGTTAGATCCAATTACAGGGCTTGTTACCAAAATTGATAATGGGCTAGATACCTTTTGCTATGAATACGATGAGGCTCGACAACTTATCAAAGAAAGTACTTCCTATGGAGAAACAATTACCACCTATGATACTTTAGGAAATATTTTGTCTAAAATTCACCCTCTTGGGGAAAAAGAGGAATATGTATATGATCAATGGAAAAATCCTACAGAAATAAAAGTTGTTGGATCGCCCAAAAAGACAATCACGTATGATAAATTTCATAGACCCATATCTTGTGAAGTGGATGGAAGGGTTAGCTATAGTAAATACGATCAAAAAGGGAATGTAATTGAGGAGATAGATTATAAAGGGGCCTCTACTACATACGCCTATGATTGTTTTGGAAGGTGCATTAAAAAAACGCTTCCTTTAGGGATTGAGACTCTATATGAGTACGATGGATTTGGCAATGTAGTGAAGGAAACCTCCCCTAATGGGCATATTACAAAAACGGCGTATAATATATTTCATAAGCCTACCCATATTCATTTTCCAGATGGCTCAGAAGTGTTTCATCGCTATAGCGCAAATGGTAATTTACTAGAGACAACTCTTCAAGATGGTTCTAAGATCAAATACACTTATGATTTACTAAATAGGCTTATTGCTAAAAAAGAAGGTGATTTAGAAGAGGTTTTTGAATACGAGGGGGTATTATTAAAGAAAGTGATTAGTTGTAATGGACTGATCACAACCTATGACCATGATTTGTTTGGGCGAAAAATTTCAGAAGATGTGGGCGGAAGGAAAACAGAGTTTTTTTATGATGAGATGAACCTTGTCTATAAAACCTGTCAAGAAGATGTGACCACCATCGAGCTGCACGATATTGAAGGTCGAGTGATAAAAACTCATACAAACGGTAAGGGGATCAC
>Ga0172367_10003961_pt1 | contig 18766 bp, 14 predicted proteins | sample Lak10m_FD_114542 | JGI IMG/M metagenome (GOLD analysis project Ga0172367, IMG submission 114542) | Freshwater microbial communities from Kabuno Bay, South-Kivu, Congo - kab_022012_10m | ecosystem: Environmental > Aquatic > Freshwater > Lake | place: Democratic Republic of the Congo: South-Kivu...
AACGGGTCTGCATCAAACACCGAATACTTCCGCAGCCGAAATGGCTGGTGCACCTGGAAGTAAAAGCAGACGGCGGCCATCGGGGGTGACCGAGTCTACGGGGTGTCCTGCTATCCTCGCGTGCAGAGAGGATTCACGCATGTCTAGCGCTATTTCTGTTCCACTGCTCGACCTCAAGCCGCAGTATCAGGCCATCAAGGCTGAGATCGACGAGGTCATCGCCCGCGTGGTCACTTCGCAGGTGTTCGTGCTCGGTCCCGAAGTGGAGGCGTTCGAACAGGAGATAGCGGCATACTGTGGCGTTCGTCACGCGATCGGGTGTTCCAATGGATCTGACGCCATCGTGCTCGCGCTGCAAGCGGTCGGTGCGAAGCCTGGCGAGGAAGTGATTTGCCCGTCGTACACATTCTTCGCCACGGGCGGCGCCGTCGCGCGCGCTGGGCTGAAGCCCGTCTGGGCGGACATCGATCCCGTCACATACAACCTGTCGCCGCGTCATACGGCGGAAGTGGCGCAGCAGTGTCGGCGATTGCGCGCGATCATTCCCGTGCACTTGTATGGGCAGGCCGCGGACATGGAGGCATTCCATGCACTCGGTTCTCGGCTCGGCGCAGCGGTGATCGAGGACTCCGCGCAGGCGATCGGCTGCAAGGATGCACAGGGTTCGATGGTCGGAACGCGTGGAGCAGTCGCCACCTGGAGTTTCTTCCCCTCCAAGAACCTCGGCGGATTCGGCGATGGTGGGATGTGCACCACGAACTGTCCAAACCTTGCCGACATGCTGCGCATGCTTCGTGTGCATGGATCGCGCGTGAAGTACATGCACAAGCATGTGGGCATGAACGGCCGTCTCGATGCGATGCAAGCTGCCGTGCTGCGAGTGAAGCTTCGCCATCTCGAGTCGTGGCATGAGGGACGCCGAAGGAACGCGGCCTTCTACGACAACGCATTCAAAACGGCTGGCGCGACGGATTCGCGCACGCCACTTGGGCAGGGGGGCGAACTGCCGCTGCGATTCCCCTTCCAGTTGCCGGCGCCCGCGCGGCACATCTTCAATCAGTATGTGATTCGCGTCCCGCGCGGAATGCGCGACGACTTGCGCGGGCACCTGAGCGAGCAGAAGATCGGCACGGAGATCTACTACCCAGTGCCGCTGCACTTGCAGGAGTGCTTCGAGCATCTTGGCGGTCGCGAAGGGCAACTGCCGCACAGCGAAGCGGCAGCGGTGGAGACCATCGCTCTGCCGATTTTCCCCGAACTGACCGAGGCGCAGCGCGCGCATGTCGCCGCGCAAGTCGTGCATTTCGTTCGCGCGAACTCGAAGTCCGCCATTGCGGTCTAGCCCGCAGCGGCAGACTCGCATGCGTGGTTTGGGCAACAGGAGTGGCATGCGCGGCTTGAGCGGTGACAGTGCGGTTCACGCTTGGGAGCGCGAACACGATTGGCGCGATGCCAACGTGGCGACTCGCGATCTCGTTGGTGAACCCGCGCATCTGATCGTGGCGATCTTTGCCATGGTGATGGAAACGCTGGGCACTGCACCAGCGAGCATCGGTTTCACGACGCTGTGCTGTGTCGGGATCCTGCGCGCCCCCGTCTTGTGGCCGACCTGGCAGCGCATGTGGCGACAGGGCTGGATCAAAGTGCTCGTTGTGTGGGTGTTGTGGTCGGCCCTTTCGATCGCCTGGTCATCCGATCGCATCAAGGGCATTGATCGTCTTTGGAACCTGAAGTACTTGGCGTGGCTGCCGCTGCTGTGGCCGCTGTTTCGCCATTGGAAGTGGCTGCTCGGTGGCTTCCTGCTTGCGACTGTCGTGATTCAAGGGATTCAGTTCGCGGGTGCGGTCTTCGGCGTGCCCGGACGAAAGGGGCCGCTCACACAGGGACTCCGACATCCCACGATGGCAGGAATGTGGAACGCGATGGCACTCAGTGCATGGCTCTTCATTTCGGTGGCGGGCAGTTGGCGAATCATGCTGCTGTCGGTGCCGATGGCGATCCTCAGCACCTTTGGCTTCTTCTGGGCGAGCCAGCGCGCCGCGCTCGCAGCGATCATTGTGGAGATCGTGGTCGCGAACGCCGTGCTTGCAGCCGTCAGCCGCGAGTGGATCCGCAAAGCAGCGATCCGTGCGGTGGTCGCGGTGGTGTTGATCGCGGTGGTCTACTCCTTTGCTGGGCGAACCATGGAAGTCAAGATGAAGCAGGCAGTCGCCGAGGTAACGGCCGCGGCGCAAGGATCATCAGTGGCCTCGATGGAAGTTCGGTACGGCATGTGGAGCATGGCTGCGAAAGCATGGACCGCGCATCCGATTGTCGGAAGTGGTCTCGGTAGTTATCTGATCGCCACGAAAGATGTCATGAAGGGAGTCCAAGCGAGTGGTGTCGACATCCACACCTTCGACACTTGTCACAGCACATACTTCATGGTGCTGCTCGAGACAGGGGCCATTGGACTTGGGCTCTTTATCTGGTGGAGCGCACTCTTTGCCTGGTGCTCACTGCAGTATGTCCGCCGTGAGCCGCTGCGCATCGCGGCATTCGGTGGAGCAATCATCTGGTACTCCGCCGCAGCGTTCGACGCATTCAACACCCGCGGGGTTTTCTTTGGTGGCGGCGTCATCATGATGGCGCTCAGCGCGATGCCTCTGCAGCGCTCCGCCGCGCCCGCTCTGCTCACTGAGATCGCATCGAATCGTCCATCGAACCACCCGTCGCAGTGATCATCTCCGCGACGATCTCCTCGATCGGGCGTGTGCGAGCGCCACCGATCAGGCTTCGCAACTTGTCGAGCGACGGCGTACGCCGTGCCATGTCCTCAAAGCCGCCGCCATACACCTGCGCGTACGGCAGAAGGCGAACGGTCGAAGCACTCTTGCAAGCGCGGATCACGAGCGCGGCGAGATCGCCGATCGAAACGGGGCGGTCACTGCCCACGTTCACCACCTCGTTCGTCGCATCGGCGCAGACCATCAGTCGCACGAGCGCATCCACCGCATCGTGCACACTGTTGAAGCAGCGCGTTTGCGTTCCATCGCCATGAACGATCAGTTCGCGCCCCGATCGAGCCGCATCGATGAACGCAGGAATCACCATTCCGTAGTGGGGCGATTGTCGCGGTCCGACGGTGTTGAACAGTCGCACCACCACGACGCCGAGGCCGGACTCCTTGGCGTGTGCGAACGCCAGAAACTCATCGAGAGCCTTTGTGCATGCGTAAGACCAGCGGCGGGTCGTGGTCGCACCAAGCCGCCAATCATCGCTCTCGCGTAGCGGCGCATCCTGCATCGAACCCATCTTGCCGTAGACCTCGGAACTGCTCGCAAGCAACACGCGCCGCTTGTGACGGGCGCACGCATCGAGCACATGCTCCGTCCCACGCGTGTTCGTGACGATGGTCGATACGGGGCGCTCCATCACGAGCCGAACGCCCACCGCCGCCGCCAAATGGAACACGCGGTCTGCGTCGGCGACCGCTCGGTCCACCGCGGCGGCATCGAGGATGTCGGCATTTTCGAGTCGAAAGCGTTTGCCTGAATGCTCCAGCAGCTTGGCGACATTCTCGCGGCTCCCCGTGGAAAGATTGTCGAGCGCAACGACCTCATCGCCCGCAGCAATGAGCGCTTCGCACAGATGACTTCCAATGAAGCCCGCCCCACCAGTGACGAGTGTGCGCACAGCCATTGTGAAGCGCAAGACTATCCGCAGTGCAGCGCGTTCAGCGGCGAACGCTGGCGAACGCCAGCACACTTGCACGCACAACAACGGTCGCGCCGATGTACGCAGCCGCGAAGATCGCCATCGACCAACGCGAATACAGGCGGTCGGGCGTCCATGCGGCTGCCACCGCTGCCGCCGCGGCGCCGCCGCCAAGGAGCGCAGATATCGCCGCGTGCCGCAGCGTGTGAAGTCCGCCGCCGCGCCATGCGGACCAGTACTCACCGCGCAGCGCACTGGCCGCCACGCACGATGCGACAACCAGCGGCAGACTCCATCCGATCGACCCGCGAAGTTCCGGCGGGATCGTGAAGTCCCAGCGTAGGAGATAGCCCAACTGCAGTGCGCCAGACATCAACGCCACATCCAGAAGCATCCGCGCGAGCGGCCACAGCGGGTGAAGCCGCGGCGCCGCATTGGGTTCACCCGACGCGCGGCGCAGCCAACGCCACGCGACGCCAATGAGCGCAGCAATGCCGATCACGACCGTCGTTCCTGCTGCGCGGGCCATCTTTGAATCCGATCCCAACACACCAGCGGCAGCAAATGCGAACGCAAGCACCCCGGCCACCACGAAGACGGCGGACGACCGACCGCCGAGTCGCGCGGCGAGCAGATGCGTGGAATGATCGCGTCCACCCTGCAGCGGGCTGATACCGCGCGCCAGCCTTGACAGCGAAACAAACATCATGTCGGCAAGCGGCACGGCACAGCAGCCAAGCGCAAGGGCCGCAGTGCTCCACACGCTCGCGGTACCGCAGGCGGGCGTTGCCATGCGACTGTCGAATGCAAGCAGCGGCAGCGCAGCGAGCAGAAAGCCAAGCATCAGCGAGCCACAGTCGCCCATGAAAATCCGTGCAGGCGGTGCGTTGTGAAAGAGGAATCCGAGCGCTGAGCCCGAAGCGAGCAGGGCCACACCGCCGAGCGCCGCACCGTGCGTGCCCGTCGGCAGACCAAGAGAAATCCCGCCGAGTCCGATCAACGCGACGGTCGCGGCAACGCCATCCATGTTGTCGATCATGTTGACTGCGTTCATCACGGCCAGAATCCACAGGAACGCAATCGCTGTATCGATGATGTCGATTCCCGTGATGTGCGCGCCGCCGATCGACCAGAGAAACGCACTCGCCGTGAGTCCCTGCAGCGCCAACTTCCAGCGTGGCGCCAAGTGCAGCATGTCATCGATCAAGCCCACCACGGCAGCCGCGACCGTGCAGAGCACGAGTGAAAGAAGTGCGTTCGCGTGCAGGCTCGTGGCGTCACGGAAGTCGCCGTTGACCCCGCGCGCGAGGGCGAGCGAGGCAAGGAAGCCGACGCAGATACCAACGCCACCAAACAGGGCGGTCGGTGTGGAGTGCCAGCGATCAGGTCGTACGGGCGCGTTCCAACCGCGTGAGCCCGCAAGTCGCCGCACGGCACCGACCGCCGCTGCGGCGCACGTCGCGCCGAGCGCCAGCATGATCACCAGATGCACAAGCGGATCAACGCTCACTCAGTGGATCGTAGGTGCCGCACGATCAGGCCGGGCCGCAGCGCGCACCCTCCGCGGCGCAGTACCGACGACTCATCAGGAAGCTGGTTCGCGTGCCGGACCGAGAATCTCGAAACCGCTCTCGATCCCCTGAAGAATGCGCGAGTACGGACAACGAATGTAGCCACGACCCGCAGGCGGCGCCGTGATCGCTTCAAAGCGAACCGTCACGACAAGGATCTCGTTGCCCTTCGAGAACATCACGCCGCGCCCACCGGCGACGACGAAGTTGGCGCCAGGGTTGATCGTCCAGTCATTGATGTTTGAATCCCACGGCTGTTCGAAGCGGATCGAGCCGTTGGTGTTTCGGAACTGGAATGTCAACTTCCGCGCGGATGGATCAGTCCAAAGGAAGTCGATGGTGCCGTCTGAGTCGTAGTCCTCCGCATCGGCCAGGATGAAACCCTTCGACGGACCTGTCGACTCGGTTACCACGACAGTATTGCTCAAGTTGACCGTTGCAGACAGCACAACGCTTCGGTCAGGATCAACTGCAATCACCTCGCGCCGACCGTCATCGTTGATATCGACAACTCTGAACTGCCAGTTGCCTGCACCGAGATCACCCTCCACCTTGTTCGTCACGGCACCACCCTGCACAACCCAGAACTTGATCGTTTCGCCATCTGCCGCAAGGAATGCCGGGGCATCCGCACCACTGTTCGTCCAGTCGCCCATGCCCACGTAGGTGTCACCCACACTGATCGTGCCGACCGTGATGATCTCCGTGACGCGCCGCCCCACGCGCAGCCAAGCTTTCACCTTGCGCGTGGCAGGCACAAGGAACACGACATCCGACGAACGATCTCCATTCACATCGCCTACGCCAAGTGGAATCCAGGTCGGGTCGTAAAAGCCCAGGTAGTCGATCGTCTCGCTCTCGGTTTCGAGCGCGCCATTGCCGTCGGTCAACATGATCGCGACGCGGTGCTGTGCTCGGTCGATCGCGATCACCGATGCGCGCGCAACCCCCCACGGTTCGATCGTCGGAGTGGCAGGAACGGTAGTTCCCGAACCGATCCCACCCGTCGACGGCGCGGATCCACCGGTGCCCGGTCCAGTGGTCGTAGTGCCCTCCGCATATCCCGAGGCTCCGGGTGCCTCAGGCGTTGGTGCTCGCACGGCAGCGACAACGTCAGGACTGGCGATGGCGTTCTCTCCGAATGTCCATCCAAAGAGAGAGGTGACGATCGGTACACCAAGCGCGTTGATGTTGTGGCGGCTGCCGAGCACTGCGCGTGAACCATTCGCACTGACCGCAAGCACCTCGCCCACACCCTGCGCCTTTCGCGCGCTGGGAGTCCAGAGGTCCGACGACTCGATGGTCCAATCACCGCCGACACCTCGGTTGAACACAAAGCCAGCGCCTGCGTTCACCCCATCAGGTGCCGCGGTCTCGTAACCGGGGCAACCCACGATGAGCATGTCTCCGTTCACCGCCAGACGCGCGGAATAGCCGAACGCGTTGTTCGCATTCGCCTCACGAGCGAAGACAACGCCATCTTCGACCCAACTGCCTGCTTCACGACGAAACAGGAACACCGCACCTTCGCCACTCGACAGGCCGCCGTCGATGTCCTCATCAAAGCCCGGTGCCCCGATGGCGATCGAGTCCCCTTGCACCGAGACGGAAGCGCCGAACGCATCGTTTGATGTGGCTCCGTCGTAGGCGAGGGTCGCTTCCGCGGTGGCGCCCCATGTGCCCGCATCGCCTTTGCTGCGGCGATACACGAATGCAGCGCCTGTGTTGACCTCATCATCACTGTCGGCGTTCTGGGCTCCAACGACCAAGACATCCCCATCGATGGCGAGTTGCGATCCAAACTGATCCTGCGCAACGGCATCTTCGAGCGTCAACTTCCGAACTTGTGTGAATGTGCTGTCACTGCCCTCGAACAGATAAACCGCGCCTTGGTTGGCAGCGCCCTGATACGGTGATCCGACCGCAATGCGAGTGTCGCTGAGTAGCCCTCGCTCGACCCCAACGGCGACTGATCCGCCGAAGTAGCCGATCTGCTCCTGATCTCCGGCACGGAGCACGCGATTGGCCACGCGGTAGGTGAGGATTCCGCCGCCCTCCTCATCCTCGAATGTTGCCGTGGTGCCCCACAGGTTGTCATCAGGACTCCTCTGAAAAACAAACGCACGACCCGCAAACACGGGCGCGCCAGGCACCGATGCAATCGGTGCGCCCACCACGATCGTTTCACCGCTGATCGCAACTGACCATCCAAAGAGTCCAATGGCTGGGGTGCCGACAACGAGCCCTGCATTGTTCTGCGGGGGTGGTGCAGGAATCTTCTGCACATGAACGAACGCGGCCGACGCGTCGTCATACTCGAAGATGTGCACCGCACCTGCAGCGGCGACCGAGTCGACCGTCTCGTCTGATGCGCCCACCACCAAGATCGTTCCGTCTTCATTCATCGCGCACGCGCTGCCGAATGCGTCACCAAGAATCTGCGGATCCGCGGTGATCGCTTGAGGGATCACCTGCCAGTCTGCGCCCAAGCCCACGACTCGGTCCTTCCCGCCGCCGCCGAGCGGCGCACCATTTCGCGCTGGCGGGTTGCCACGCGGCGCCTCGCCCTTGCTCGCACGCGCGCTCTGCGCCGCAGCGGACATCACCGCCGAGCACGCGAGCGACGCGGCGACGGCGAGCGTCAGCAGCGGCTTGGTGCGAGAAGTGATCAAGGATCGGTTCGAGTGCTTCATGTGCATGTTTTCATCTACGTACGCGCGCGTTCAATCGTTCTCATTCATGCGGCGTTTCCTGCGGAAGTCGCCGTGCGCCCGAGTGGCACTTCAGCAGAGACAAGCGTCTCTTCGCCAAAGGGCACAGAGCCGATGAAAAGCGTACCGCCAAGCGAGTGCACGGTTGCCGCTGCGAGTCCGAACGCTGCGTCCGCTGCGGGCACTTCTCGGCACCCAGCCTCATCAAGCGAGTGAATGCGTAGAACGCTTCCGTCGAGCCGCACCACCAAAGTGACATTGCAGCGATCGGCGTCAAGTTTTCGTCCATTGCCGTGCGAAGTGACCCACGCGCAAGCCTCGATGGCCCGACGCAGAATCCCAAAAACGATGGTTCCCACTGGGCCGGCCGCGTGATCGGAGGCTCTTGGATCGATTTCGACGCGGATTCGCGCGCCGGCCTCGTCGGCGCGGGCCATCAGCGCGCGAACCGTTTCAAGCACATCGGCGGCAATCGTTCTGCTGCCATCGGGCATGCGCGCGTTCCAACCGAATCGCTCCGCAGCGGCCGCAGGCGAATCAAGATCCGCGCAAATGCCGTCATCGATGGTGTGCGATGATTCATCGCGCGGCAGGCGCGCAGCCCACCCCGTCGCACGGATCGTCGGACCTCCTTGCCATGTTGCGTGCCACGCGCTGATGTCGGTTTCCTTCATGGATCCTCCTTCCCCGACAATGTCCGATACCTGCACGCGCAGGCAAACGGCAGGGGTCAGATTGGCAATATTTGAACGATTGACGGCCAAAAAAATGGCAGCCGCGGCGCGTGGATCCCCAAAGAATGGCTCAGCCTGCCCGCCGCACCGTCAGCCCGCCGCGCCGTCAGCCCGCCCGCCCGCCGCGCCGTCAGGCGGGCACGCGCGCGTCCGCGGGCAGCGTCTCGAGCACGTTCGAGATGATCGAGTCGGGGTGAATGCCCTCCGCCTCACCCTCGAAGTTCACGAGCACTCGGTGCCGCAGCGCGGGCAGCGCACAGGTTTGGATGTCATCGGTGGTCACTTGTGCGCGTCCGCCGAGCAGTGCCATCACCTTTGCGCCAAGTGCGAGCGTTTGCGCGGCACGCGGACTGGCGCCGAAGCGCAAATACTTGTTCGTCATCGGCGTCGCAAACGGCCCTTGCGGATGCGTCGCCAACACAAGGCGCACTGCATAGTCCTGCACATGCGGCGCAATGCGCACATATCGAACGAGCTTCTGATGTGAAAGGATCGTGTTCGCGTCGAGTACGCGTTCAATCGCGGGACTCTCGCCTGCTGTCGTGCGGTTCAGGATCTCCGACAACTCCTCGCGCGAGCTGTACCCGACTTCTAGCTTGAAGAAGAATCGGTCGAGCTGCGCCTCGGGTAGTGGATAGGTGCCCTCCTGCTCGATCGGGTTCTGTGTGGCCATCACCAAGAACGGCTTGTCGAGCACATGCGTCACGCCGCCGACCGTCACACTGCGCTCTTGCATCGCTTCGAGCAGCGACGACTGCGTCTTCGGCGTCGCGCGGTTGATCTCGTCGGCAAGAAGAATCTGCGTGAAGACGGGTCCCTTTCGGAACTGAAAGTCGCGCGCGCCATCGCGCTCGACCACGATCGTCGTGCCCGTCACATCGGCGGGCATCAGATCGGGCGTGAACTGGATTCGGCTGAAGTCGAGCGACAGTGCCTGCGACAGAGACCGAACGAGCAAAGTCTTTCCAAGTCCAGGAACGCCCTCGAGCAGCGCGTGTCCGTTGGCGAAGAGCGCGATCAGCACGCCATCCACGACCGCCTTGTGACCGACCACCGCCTTCTGCACTTCGCGTCGCACGCGCTGAAAGTCCTGCTGAAACCGCGCTGCATGCTGTTCGATCGCCGCAATCTGCTGGTCGCTCATGCGGACATCGTAAGGCAGCGCGGAGGGTTGCCGCGCTCCCACATGAACGCGCCCACGCGAAGTCCGCAGGCGAAGCGGGTGCAGTTGACGCCCGCGCGGGAGATTCACTACCTTCGCTTCGCCGCCGCGGTTGCGACGGCACGCCCTCGTCTGGAGGAATGCGGTGCAAGTCCGCAGCGATCGCGTCACCGTGAGCCGTGTGGGGCCCTTCCCATGTGGCAAGTCGGGTCGACCAGATGAGAAGCGTGGGTTTCTTTTCCCTTTGGCCTTCCGTTTGGCCCTCCCTTTGGATCCTGCGCTGAACAGGCTCCGCATGCAGAAAGAGATTGTCCATGTTGTCCTTCATTTCCCGCCCTGGCGCGCTTGCGCCGAAGTTTTCCCTCGCACCCATCACCGCTGCGATCGTCATCGCGGCACTCTCCACGCCTGCGTCTGATGCGGCGCTCGTGGCGACCTTCGAGGTCGGCACCGGCAACAACCAAGCGTCGATCCAGATCGATCAAGATGATGGCGACACCTATCTATTCGCGTTCCGCTTCGCGAGCGAATCCATCAGCAGCTGGGACGCGCTGCTCGCGATCGATGCCGAACTCGATTCGTTCGCGCTCGAGTACCAGACCTTCTCATTCGGCGTGTTCCTGACAGGCATCACGATCGATGGCGACCGCGACTTCGGCACAGGCGACCTGTGGCCGATCCCGAACTACTGGCACTTCTGGATCGACACCCCGCAAGGCTGGTCCCTCGCACCGATCGGCGCGCAAGCGCGAACGCTCACAGCGGGCAGCGCGGACGCTTGGGTGTTCGGCACGAACGCAGCTCCGCAAGCGATCCCCGCGCCCGCCGCGGGCATCGGCGCACTGCTCATGATGGGCTTTGCGCGGCGTCGAGGTCGCGTCGGCTGACGGATGCACCTCAGGCCTTGACCTGCAGTTTGTCGAGCACGCTGTCGACCAGTCCGTACTCGAGCATCTCGGGCGCGCTCAGCCATTTGTTCCGCTCGCAGTCGTCGGCGATGCGTTCCTTTGTCTGACCAGTCTGTGAGGCGTAGATGCGGTAGATCTGCTCACGCAGGCGGAGGATGTGCCGCGCCTCGATCTCGAGATCGGTTGCCTGCCCCTCAAGAACGCCACCGAGCAGCGGTTGGTGCATCAGATTCTCCGCGTTGGGCAGCGCAAAGCGCCGACCCTTCGTGCCGCAGCATGCGATCACGCTTCCCATGCTCGCGGCCTGACCGACGATGTAAGTCGCGACGGGGCAGGGCACGAAGCGCATCGTGTCCACGATGCCGAGACCCGCGGTCACGCTGCCGCCAGGACTGTTCACATACAGCGAGATCTCCGCCTTGGGATTGTCGTTGGCCAGGAACAGCAACTGCGCGACGATCAGGTTCGCCATGGCATCGCTCACTTGCCCGCCGACGAACACGATGCGGTCGTTCAACAGCCGAGAATAGATGTCGTATGCACGCTCGCCGCGACCGGTCTTTTCGATGACGATGGGAATGATGCTCATGGTTCGGTCCTTGGGGTGGGGGAAGTCGGGAGGCGGTCGATGATGCGATCGATCAGTCCGTACGCGAGCATCTCGCCCGCATCGAGCCACAGGTCGCGGTCGCAGTCGCGCCCGATCTGTTCGACACTCTTGCCGGTCGCTGCTGAATACAGACGGTTGCACTGCTCTTCCAAGCGCAGCATGCGGCGTGCCTCAATCTCAAGGTCAGTTGCCTGACCCTCGATCGCACCGTGGTAACGCCCTTGATGCATGAGGTTCCAGCCGTGCGGAAGAGCGAAGCGTTGACCCTTGCTGCCGCAGCAGGCGATCACGCTCATCATGCTTGGAGCGGAGCCAACGATGTAAGTGGCGACGGGGCAGTCCACCGCCTGCATCGTGTCAATGATCGCGAGCCCGTCGCTCACGCTGCCGCCCTGCCCATTGATGTACATGTGAATGGGAGCGCCCGGTCGATCATTCGCCAGGAACAGCAACTGCGCGACAATGGCGTTCGCCATCTCTTGCTCGACTTCGCCAGAGCAAAGCACCACGCGGTCCACCAAGAGGCGCGACACGATGTCCAGTTCACGCTCGACTCGGCCCGCGCCATGCAGCACATAGGGCACCAGCAGCGGATCTTCTTCCATCAACAGCATGGCGTCACTCCGTCGGCGCGTGGGTTCACTTCTTCGCGCTCTTGTCGGGGAACGACGCGACCTCGTCGACCAGTCCGTACGCCTTCGCCTCTTGCGCGTCGAAGTACTTGTCGCGTTCACCGTCTTTCGCCACTTGCTCGACAGGCTGCTTGCAGTGGCGAGCGATGATCTCGTTCAGCAGGCGCTTTGCCTTGATGATCTGGTCTGCTTGGATTTGGATGTCGGTGGTCTGCCCCGTGACCCCGCCGTACGGTTGATGAATCATCACCTTCGCGTGCGGCAGGATCGTGCGCTTGCCCGCGTGGCCCGCACACAGCAGCACCGCGCCGCCCGAGTACGCGCGTCCGATGCAAGTGGTCGCCACTTCGCTGCTGATGAACTGCATCGTGGCGTAGATGGCAAGCGTGTCGTCCACCGCGCCACCAGGACTATTGATGTAGAAGTTGATGTCCTGCCCTCGCTTCTGGTTCTCCAGATACAGCATTTGCATCATCACGCGCGCAGCCGACGCGTGGTTGATCTCGCCGACGAGGAACACCACGCGGTTCTCGAGCAGCAGCTCGTCGATCGTCATCTCGCGCGTTCGCTGGTAGTTCGTGGCGATGCGAGGCATGGGGGGAACGCCTGCGGCGGCGAGATGGTCGGGGCTCGCAGGCAGTCCGCCGAGCGCGCCGAGACCGTACGGATCAGAAGTGATCTGCATAAGGGCGGCAAGGATAGGGCAATTGCGCAGGTACGCTCGGGGCGCGATGGCGCTGCGCGGACCTGATGCATCCCACCGAATCGTTGTGTTGCATGGGAAGGATTCCTTCCTGCGCGTGGAGTGGTCGCAGCGACTGCGGGCCGCGCTTGAATCGGCGCACGGGCGGGTCGAGGAGTTCCAGTTTGACGGCGCCACGACGCCGCTTGCAACCGTGCTCGATGAACTCCGCTCGTACGGTCTGATGGCGACTCACAAGCTGGTGACCGTGGACAACGCCGAGGCGTTCTTTGCAGCCGAGGAACGGCGCCGCGCTATGGAGCGGTACGCGGGGGATCCGATGCGCGAGGCGACCCTGCTACTGCGCGCCCATTCGTGGCGGCCCGGGAACTTTGACAAGTTGGTGGGAGAGATCGGACTTGTGCTGAAGTGCGAACCCCCAGGCGATGCCGACGCGATCCGATGGTGCGTGGGCCGCAGCCCAAAGCAGCATGGAATGAAGATCGACGGCGACGCCGCCGAGTTATTGGTCGAACGGGTTGGGAGCGATCTTGCCCGCCTCGACTCGGAGCTTGGAAAGCTGGCGGTTTCGGCACTGTCATCGAAGTCGGAGACGGTTGGGCGTGCGCTTGTGAAAGAAATGGTTGGCGCGAGCCGCGAAGAACAGGCGTGGGAGGTGCAGGGGGCACTCCTCGGCGGCGACTGCGGCGCTGTGGCGCAGAAGCTGTGCGACCTCATCCATGTTTCAAAGGCGCCCGAGGTCATGTTGTCTTGGGCGGTCATTGATCTTGTGCGGAAGGTGCACGCGGCTGCTGTACTGGCTGCAGATGGACATGCGGATGGCCAGATTGCACGGGAAATCAAGCTTTGGGGCGAGTCGACTGCCCCCGTACTGCGCGCCGCGCGACGGGTTGGGGTGGCGCGTTCAGCGGCCCTGCTGCACGAGGCGATCACAGCCGACTGGAGCATGAAGTCGGGCGTTGCGCCCGACCCAGAGCGGGCGCTGCTTGGCATTTGCGCTTTGGTGGCGGATGAATTCCGTACCGCGTGACTGGGGACTTTCGGGGGACCAAGCGGCATAACAACAAACTTCGGACAAGGTTTTTTGCGACCAATAACAGGTTTTTTCGATCGAAGACGCGTTTTTAGTTGGAAAAACGGGCAAAATTGTGTGACTTGGCTTGACAGGTGGACAGACTTGGCGGGCGCATCTATAGTCCCGCCTTCAGATTTCGCCCCCACTCGGTCGATATCTGAAAACCCGAATCGGTCCCCGTCACTGTGGCGGGGGCTTCCGACCTCGGGTGTCACACACAGGCTTCACCAATCGCGTCTCGTATCAAGAACGGTGAATCCATAAAAGGAGCACAAGGAATCATGACTCTTACCAAGTTTGTTGGAATCCTCGCCAGCGGCCTCGCCTTCACCGGCGCTGCCTCGGCGCAGGGCACTGACGCACTGAGCGAAATCGCTCAACTCAAGGCTGAGGTCGCTCAGCTCAAGGCACAGAACGGCGACAAGTGGCTCACCGAAGAGCGCGCCGCCGAAATCAAGTCCCTCGTGAAGGATGTCCTCGCGGACTCCGAGACCCGCAGCAGCCTTCAGGGCACGGGCGCGACGGCTGGTTACAACAACGGGTTCTTCATCAGCAGCGCAGACGGCAACTACAAGCTGAACGTCAGCGTCCTGGCTCAGGCCCGCTTCACCTGGAATTACCGGCAGGGCAAGAACATTGGAACAGTGCCCGTCGGTTCCACCACTGGCGCTGCGACCGAGTCCGGCACCGGCAACGGCGTTTCCACATGGGCATTCGAGAACCGTCGTACATCGTTCGGATTCTCAGGCAACGTTGTTGACCCAAGTTTCACCTACGCGGTGCGCTTGGCTTACAACAGCGCGATTGATCCTTACACCCCGACGGCGGATGCCATGGTTCTCCAAGAAGCTTGGATCAACAAGGACCTCGGCAACGGAGTCGGCATCAAGATCGGTCAGTTCAAGTCGCCATTTATGGCAGAGTCGCTGCGCGCCGATGGCGCTCAGCTCACCTCTGAGCGATCGGTCGTTGATTACTACTTCTCAGGTGGCTTCACCCAGGGCATCATGCTGAGCTACTCGCAGGACATGTTCCGCGCGATGGGCAGCTACAACAATGGTCCCCGTTCCCAGAACGGTAATTGGGCAACCGGATCGAACAACAGCATCTCGCTGGCTGGTCGCTTCGAGTTCAAGGCCATGGGAAGCTGGTCGCAGTTCGATACCGAGTCGTCGGCAAAGAGCGACGAGTCCGGTTTGTTGATCGGTGCTGCAATCCAGTACTACAACAACCGTGGCGCATCGGCTGGCACCACCTCGGGCGGGTACCTCCCATCCGTGACCTCTCCGATCTACGGTGGTGAGGTGGGTCTGGGTCAATTCATCACGACTGGCGCGATCAACTGGACGGTTGATGCAGCGTTCAAGTCAGGTGGGTTGTCGCTTAACGCAGCGTTTGTTGGTTCGAACTACGGGACAGCGGAAGGGTTAGTCGTCGGTAACACCGCCTTCGCCAACCCGGTCACCAATGAAAACTCCTACGGCATGGTTGTGCAGGGCGGCTATCGGTTCACCGACAGCCTCGAAGCCTTCGGCCGCTGGGAGTGGTACAACGTGGCCGGCGGCGCGAACGATGTTGGTAGTTTGACAGGAGGTGACGCCGTGGATGTCAACAACATTCTCACCTTCGGCGTGAATGTGTACGCAGGTAGCAACATCAAGTGGTCAACGCAGTACGGCATCTCGCTGTCTGATGTTGGCAACGCTTTGGTAAACCTGAACGGCGCCGGCTACCAGCCTGACGCCAACACGCAGTCCGCGAACCAGATGAACATCATCACCCAGCTCCAGATCATGTTCTGAGTTGGCGGTTCACACGACTGCTTGTTTCAAGGTTTGAACGTTGGTCGAGGCGACCCTCGACCAACATGATCGAGACGCAAGGGGCCAGTCCGAAAGGACTGGCCCTTTTTCTTTTCGAGGTGACGAACACAACTTCCTTCCACGGAGGCTGAAGGGTTCGGTTAGACTGGTCGATACTCCTGATGATGTCAGCGTGGACAACCATCTTTGCGCCCGTGGTGGCGGCGACTGCGTTTGGTCAGGCCACGCCTGTCGATCAGTCAGGCCGCCAGATGGACGACATGGCGCGACGGCTTGAGGCCCTCGAGCGCCGCAACGCCGAGCTCCAGAGCCAGGTCACGGAACTGCGGGCGCAGACAGGCGAGCAGTGGCTGACCGAGGAGCGCGCGGCGGAGGTTCGGTCGCTGGTACAGGACATCCTTGCCGATAGCGCCACGCGCACTTCGCTCCAGTCCACATCAGCAACGGCTGGGTGGGACAACGGATTCTTCATTGCGAGCGCCGACAACCGTTTTCGGCTGAATGTTGGCGGGCTGGTACAGGCGCGCTTCGTCTGGAGTGCGCTCGGCAGCACCTATGTCGCGCCGTCGCGATTGACCAGTCCAGTTCGTTTCGACACTGTCCAGAATCAGTACGGCTTCGATGTGCAGAATGTCGAACTCTGGGGCAGCGGGCACATCCTCTCGCCTGACATTCAGTACATGGTCAAGGCACTCGTGTCGCAGAATCAGGATGTTGGGGTTCAGTTGGCTGGCAACGGCGCGAACCAGTCTTCTCCCCAGCCATCGCTGGTTTCAGGATCCAACTCGGGCAACTTCCAGCTGCTCGATGCGTGGGTTCGACTGAACCTGACCGACGAGTGGTCCTTCCGCATGGGTCAGTTCCGCGCGCCGTATGGTCGTGAGTTCCTGGTGCTCGAGCAGTATCAGATGGCGGTCGATCGCTCGCTGGTGTCGCTGCACTACGGGATGGGTTACACGCAAGGCATCGAACTGGAGTACCTGAGCAACGAAGCGCGTTGGCGCATTTCGCTGAACGATGGTGGGACGGACAACATCGTTGCACCCGCTCAGGTGGTGGGGTCGCAACCGCTGAATTCTCCGTGGTACGCGCAGACGGCAAGTTTCGGAGTCACCACGCGCTTCGACTGGAAGGGTGAAGGAAGTTGGTCGCAGTTCGATCAGTTCACGAGCCCCGAAGGCACCGAGCAAGGTTGGTTGGTGGGCATCGCATTGAATGCGCAGTCGACGAAGCCAGAGACGGGGAGCCCGATCCCGGCACCACCTGGATCTGGAGAGATTTCCCACTCGAACACATGGCTCGGCGTCACGACCGATGTGACGATCCAGTTTGGTGGTGCGTCACTTTTCGCGAGTGCCTATTACAACTACGTGACATCAAACGCGGCCTACTTCGTTCAGAATGTGTCGAACACCACATCCTTGAATGCCGGCAATGTGAACGCACTCGGCTTCGTGGTGCAGCCATCGGTGTACTTGGCGCCGAAGTGGGAGGCGTTCACACGCTACGAGTACATGCACACGACGGCGTCTCAGTCCGGCAATGCACCCATCATTGACAGCCTGCTTGGCAACTACCTCTTCCAGCAGCGGCACATGTCACTGATGACCACAGGATTCAATTACTACATCGACGGGCAAGACCTGAAGTTCACGACGGACTTCGGCGTGGCGTTCAATCCCGTGTACCCCTCTTACGCGGCACCGGAGACGGGCTGGCGAGTGTCGGGGGGCGATGAGTTCGTGCTTCGCGCACAACTTCAGTTGATGTTCTGACGGGCGCGGTTCGTTAGTATTCAGTGATGCACGCAGGCGGCGGAGAGATGGTGCGCTTTGAGGTGTGGTCTGCGCCGGGCGCGGATGATCCGCGTGCCGCATCGCTCGCTCGCGCAGCGGAACTCGGCGGTGGGGTGGAGGTTGAGCGCGTCCTCGTCTATCTCGTCTGCGGTCCGCTGACGGACGGTGCATGCGACCGACTGGCCGAGCAACTTCTGAGCCACCCAATCACGCAGCAGTGGTGTTGGACCCGCTTTGGCGGCACGCCACGCGGGCCCGCGGCGCACCGGACGGAGGGACTGAAGGGATCGGTCACTGTGGAGGTTCATCCGCTGCCAGGCGTCATGGATCCTGCAGCGGCAAGCGTCCAAGCCGCTGCGCGTGTGCTTGTGGGTGAGACGGTGGATGTGCAGACGGGTTTGCGCTTTGACTTCCGTGGTGTCGGCAAGGATCTGGCGCGCGCCGCCATCGAGCGGACGGCCGCGAACCCCGTCGTGCATGCGGTGGTGCAAGGTCGCCATCATCCGCGTGCGTTTCCGCGCGGGAGAGCCCAGCCCATTCAGATGCGAGATGTTCCCGTGCGGCACCTCGATGATCTTGCGCTGGAGAAACTCTCGCGGGATGCGCACTTGTTCCTCTCGCTCGATGAGATGCGGGCGATTCAGGAGGAGTTCCGCAGACAAGGGCGCGATCCTCGTGAGATCGAGTTGGAAACCATCGCGCAGACCTGGAGCGAGCACTGCGTGCACAAGACGCTCAAGTCGACGATTCGCTACCGCGGTGCGCGGTGCGGGATACATGAGCGACCTGGGCATGAAGAGTTCGCAGGTGGTGCGAATGGCGAAGAGCGCGGCGATACGGTGCTCATCCGCAATCTGCTAAAGACCACGGTCGCGGCCGCGACCCACGAACTGATCGGTCGGCAGCCGCTCCTTCCTGGTCCGGGCGTGCGCGAGGATGTGGCACCAATCGACTGGTGTCTGTCCGTGTTCGTGGACAACTCTGGCGTGATCGCGTTCGATGATCTGCACGCCGTGTGCTTCAAGGTGGAGACGCACAACCATCCCAGTGCGATCGAGCCTTACGGCGGAGCAGCCACGGGCATCGGCGGATGCATCCGTGATGTGATCGGAACGGGGCAAGGCGCAAAGCCGATCGCGGCGACGGATGTGTTCTGTGTGGCGCATCCTGATCTCGGCGCGGTTCCACGCGGTTGCATTCCACCGCGGCGAGTGTTGACGCAGGTCGTCGCTGGCATTCGTGACTACGGCAATCGCATGGGCATTCCCACGCTCAATGGCGCTGTCTGGTTCGATGATCGCCATGTCGGCAATCCGCTGGTCTTTGCAGGATGCGTTGGCCTGAT
>Ga0172367_10003963_pt1 | contig 18760 bp, 17 predicted proteins | sample Lak10m_FD_114542 | JGI IMG/M metagenome (GOLD analysis project Ga0172367, IMG submission 114542) | Freshwater microbial communities from Kabuno Bay, South-Kivu, Congo - kab_022012_10m | ecosystem: Environmental > Aquatic > Freshwater > Lake | place: Democratic Republic of the Congo: South-Kivu...
ATGCGGTAAGAATTCAACGCGGAGACGGAGAGGAGCAAAGACGCAAGGCGGGGCAAGGGAATCTCCCGCCGCTGTAGGATGGCTCCACACACCAACTAGTGAGGCGTACACTCTATGGGAATAGAATCAATTCCTCTGCGCCTCTGCCCCTTTGCGCCTTCGCGTTAAAAACTCTTCTGAATTGTTACGGCTAAGGAAGATGCCGCCGAATCGCAGCTAAAAGGTCGACCTTGGTCACAGGCTTCGAGACATAGCCATCCGCACCCCGTAGTAAACCCTCGTCCCGATGTCGAGGATCCGCCTTCGCGCTCAGGAAGATAAAGGGGATCGAGCGGGTTTCTTCACACGATTTGACCTTCTGCAATACCTCGTAACCATCCACCACCGGCATCATCACATCACACAAAATGAGATCCGGGCGCTCCGCTGTCACACAGGCTAATCCCTCCTCCCCATCGGGTGCGGTAACCACCAAATACCCTTCCATTGTCAACCGATCCGCCAAGGCCAATCGCAACGTGGCCTCATCCTCGATCAGCAAAATCTTCTTCATGCGTTGTAAATCTTAGACCCGAACACAAGGCCTGAACATCGCGAGCATGCCAGTGCATAAATCGCATCCGGTATCGAGCAGATCAGATGGAGGGCAAAGCCTCTCCTTCCGCCAGATTCCACGGAAGTTGAACCCAAAACGTCGTGCCCCGACCCTCGTGACTCACCACCCCAACCCGGCCACCCTGCAGCTCCGCGCACTTTTTCACGATGTAAAGACCCACACCCGAGCCTTTGATGTTACCCACATTTCCTCCACGACGAAAGGCCGAAAATAGAGAGCCCAAGTCCGCTTCTGGAATCCCCATGCCCTGGTCCTGAACTTCAATGCGCCATTCCTTCTGATGATGCCGAACCTGGAGCCTCACCAATGTGAGGCCAGGGGAATACTTCAACGCGTTGGTGAGCAAGTTATCCAACATCCGGTCCACCAACACCTCGTCCAGCAAGGTGCGAGGTCCCGGAGGATCGAAATCGCACTGGACCGGTGGATGTTTCGGAAATGCACCCTGCGCCCGCGCCGCCACATTACGACACAGCGCATGCGTCCACCGGCCGCAGCTTGCAGGTCACGCGCCCCGCATCCAATTGCCCCTGCAACAACACGTCCTGAAGCATCCCCGTAAGTCGCTGAACCTCCTGTCGAATGAGCTGAAAATAGGCCTTGCGCTTCGCAACCTCCAAACGCTCGTAATAGTCTTCCAACATCTCGCTAGCAGCCAAGATCGCCCCCAACGGTGTTCGAAACTCGTGCGAAACCATGCTCACAAACGTGCTCTTCAACGCGCTTAACTCCCGCTCCGCCGCCAACGAACGCATCAACTCCGCCTCCGCCAACCGTCGCTCCGTGATGTCCCAGTTCGTCCCCACCACCCGTATCGGCTGCCCCATCGCATCACGCTGCACCCGCGAATGCGCCCGCAAGTAACGCACGCTCCCGTCCGGTAGACAGATTCGAAATTCTGTATTGAACTCCCGTTCCCCACTCAACGCCTTCTGAATCTCCAGGTCGGCTCGCTCGCGGTCCTCCAGGTGCACCGCCGATTTCCAAGAGTCATAAACCCCCTCAAACTGGTCGCGCGAAATGCCATACAGACGAAACATCTGCTCGTCCCACGTCAGCCGCCCAAGACCCACCGAATACTCCCAAATCCCTACCCCTCCCGCCTCCGTAGCCATGCCCAATCGCTCCGTGGTATGCCGAAGGTTCGCCGTTAATCCCTCCGCCAACCGCTCCGCATTGAACCGCGTGTTGATCGACGAATGCAGCAGTCCTGCCAACAGGCCGCTTAACAAAAAACCAGCCCCTGCCACACCCCAAACCGCAAACTGCTGCCCAGCAGTCACCGCCCGCCCCGATTGCGCACACACCAACGTCCACATCTGACCCCCATACGCAATCGGCACCCGAACCGTATATCCCCAGCCGTTGTCAGCCCCGCCGGATCCACCCCCTGCCGCGCTGGGTTGGCTATCGTAAAGCATCGCATCCAGCACGGGCTCCGGACCGTCGAACACTTGAAGCCGGATGCGACGGCCGCCCGACGTCTCCCAGCCTCCCAGAATCCCTCGCATCAGGTCGTCCATCCGATACGGGCTGTAAACCCAACCTTGCAAGGCCGATCGACGTTCTGCCACCGTGCTCAAAGGCATGCCCTGGCGATAAACCGGAACATACATCAACGTCCCCGCCTGCACATCATCCGTCGTCTCCTGTACCAGTTTCACCTTTCCACTCAACGCCGCCGTATTCAGGTCCGCTGCCCGATCCATCGCCGTCCCACGAATGCTCTCCGAACGCATGTCATAGCCAAACGCCCTCAGGTTCCGGTTGGTAAAGGGTTCCAGATAGATGATCGACGTGTAAACCTCACGATCCCCTTCCGGCCACACTCGGTAGCTCGGAAATCCTTGCGAACGAATCTCCGCCGTGTGGCGCTCCAAGTCCGCCTTGAGAATCCGATGCGTGTAACCCACTCCTTGCACCCCAGGAAGTCGCTGTCCCACCTGCAGGCTCTCCAGCATCGATCGCCACTGCGCACGCGTCGGCATGCCCACAGCCGAAAACAACCCGGCGCCGCTCCTCAAGATCTGCTCGTGCGCCTGAAGCCGTTCCCTCACCTTCAGACCAATTTCTTGACTCGCGAAATCACACTCCCGACGCAGTGCATCCCGCACATTCGCAATCGTTCGCCAAGTGGCTAACAGTGTCACTGTCAACCCCGCGACCAATACCACAAACGCCGGCCAGCGTCTCAACGTCGCCATCGGAACACTCGATGTAATATGTTCTTCCATCTCGTTCATGTCGCGGGCTCTGTGTCCCAGTCTTATCATTACAATCCAAAACACTCCCAAACCACTGCATCGCCCCAAGCCACCACGTTTCCATCACCCAGAAGGCCACCTTAACCCGAGATCCGAACTTCGTAGAAGGACATTCCACCCACCGGAATCAGTAATCTTTCGACATTCCCTGCCTCCAACTGGTTTCTATACGTCCGATTTGCATCGAATCCTTTGCGCGCGCTCCGTAGGCCGCCCCCCCCAACACCCTGTCGTTCCGTCCAACCCCGCCCCCTCCTCAAGACCGTAGAGGCCGCATTGTGGTTTCCGTGCCTATGATTTCTCTCCGCTACGTTGGATCCCCCTCCCGCGCAGCGCGGGTCGCAGCGCGATCTTTTGAGCCCCAATCGTCCACCCCCGTCGCGCAGTCCCGACCCCAAATCCGTGTCGCCAGCATGCAACAAGAGCGCTATCGTCAGGTCATGACAGCCCGCTCCATCCCAGTTCACCTCGCTTTGGCTCAACGCCGTTTGAGCGATATCGCATGGACACTGCTCGCTCTGCTTCCTCTGCTCAACATTCCGCACACGTTCGCAGCCGAGCCAACCCAAGGCATTCGATCGCGTCTGCAATTCTTCAACGCCAGCACGCACGCCGCAAGTATCTTCTGGTTGCAGTCCGCAAGCCAACGTGTGCCCAAAGGCTCGATCAATCCGGGCGACGACATCGTGATCCAAACCACCGTGGGTCACGAGTTCGCCGTCGTCAGTCAACACGATCAAACCACCCAAACCACCACGGCCAAACTCCCCGTCCAAGCGTTCGTGTTTCTGCCTGGGGCCGAAGCCCAACCCTCGACAACAACGCCCTCGACCAACCCCGACCACCCAATCCTCCCGCCTCCCACTTGGCTCAAGGCCCCGGCGTTCTACACCCAGTTCGTCAGCGCTCAAGGCTTCCCCATCGTCGCCTCACGCCAAGTCAATCCCTACGCACTCAAAGAGGCCGCCGTCTGGGTCGAAAGAATGCTCGCCGCCCGCACCGACCTGCGCGACGCCATGGTCCAGAGCGGTTCCCGTCTATGCATCATCGGTTGGAATGAATTTACCACCGACCTCCCCGAGTTCACCCATCTGGGAAAAGGCCAGTCGCATGAGCACCCCGACGTCAGCGCGAAAGACTTCTGGGACGCACGCGCCCGTGGTACCGGGGGCAGCGAGACCGATCCCTACGTTTCCTGCGCCGAAGAAAATGTCCTCGGTTACCCCGGCGATCCTTACGAAACTGAATGCATCCTCATCCACGAGTTCGCCCACAGCATCCACCTCCGCGGCTTGATCAATGTCGACACCTCGTTCGACCCCCGACTGCGCAGCGCCTACCAAGCCGCGATGAAGGCCGGACTTTGGAAAGGGAAATACGCCAGCGTCAATCATCACGAATACTTCGCCGAAGGGGTGCAGTCCTGGTTCGATAACAACCGCGAAAACGATCACGACCATAACCACGTCAACACCCGCGCCGAACTACTCGAATACGACCCAGGCCTGGCCGCGCTCTGCCGCGAGGTGTTCGGCGACGAATCCCTCCGTTACACCAAGCCCGCCACTCGGCTAACCGGCCACATGGTCGGCTACGATCCCACCAAAGCTCCTCGTTTCGTCTGGCCAGAACGTCTCACCGCCACCAAAAACAAAATCCGCGCAGCCGCCAAAGCCAGGGACGTCAACGCCAACGTTTCCCCCGCCCCAGCCCCAGCTCGCGAAACGCGCGAGATCCTAGGCTGGAAGGTTCACATCCATCGCGATTTGCTCGCAAAGGATCCCACTCTCACCGCCCGTGCCGTTGAATTGTTAACCGCTCAGCTCGACAGCATCGCACGCACCGTTCCCCAAGCCGCTGTCGCCCACCTCCGTCGCGTGCCTCTCTATCTCTCCCCCGAATACCCCAACACCGGTCCTCGCGCCGAATACCATCCCGGAGCACAATGGTTGCAAGATCATGGACGCGACCCAGCCATGACCCGCGCCGTCGAGTTCACCAACATCCGAATCTTCGATCAAGAGGTGCGTCGTATGCCCGTCTTCGTGCTCCACGAGCTCGCTCACGCTTATCACCACCAAGTTCTCGGCAACCATCATCCCGAAATCCAAGCCGCCTACGCAGCCGCCAAAGCGTCCGGCAGCTACGACCGCGTCGAACGACAAGATGCGGAAGGGCGTCGACGCTTCGATCGAGCCTACGCCCTCACCGATGCCCAGGAATACTTCGCCGAAGCCACCGAAGCGTTCTTTGGTCAAAACGACTTCTTCCCCTTCCATCGAGAGGAACTCAAAACCCACGACCCCACCCTCTTCGCCCTGCTCGAAAAGCTCTGGAACCACCCGCCACAACCGCAGCCTTAAGTTACGCACGCGACGCATCATCAAGTCCCCGCCAGGCAGGGACGTTGCGCCCTCGTCCGACCGAAGCCAAAGGCGAAGGCGGATGCGACGTCCGCGTCCGGCGACAGCCGGACGCTCCGGAGCCATAAGTCTCCTAGCCTCCCCAAAACCCGGAACCTAAGCCGTAACAATTCAGAAGCGTTTTAACGCGAAGACTCAAAGGACCAGAGGCGCAGAGTCATTAGTAATATCCGAGCTCCACCGCCAGCAAGTTCTTCTCATAGAGCACCACACCCACGCGCTGGATATGATCGAGCAGCGCCGGATGGGTCAACGAAGACATCAGAGAAAGATCCATCTCGTAGGGCAAGAGGAGTTCGTCTAGTGCAGTATCAATCCGAACCAACAGGCTAAACGACAATCCCGGTCCGCACAGCGTTAGATCAATGTCCGACCCAGGCCTGAACGTCCCCTTCGCACGCGAACCGTAGAGCACCGCCTTCGTAACCTCAGGAAAACCGGAGAGGACGGCTCGAATTTTTCCCACAGTCGCTTCACTCAAGCCGTGGTCGTGGTTCATCCCCGCTCCTCCTTCAAGGTCTTCAACCGCTGTCCCAAACGAACAAATTCCAACACGTAACGAGAGAGGATATCCGCTGCTATCTGGTCTGCCGTCGCCGCATCGTAGGCGTGCACCGACAGGTTTCGGCTCTTGATCATTTCCATCCACACTTCACCGTTCTCGATCAATCCACGTGCAAATGCAGCCCGTGTCGCCTTCACCGAGCCATATAGCTCAGTGACCCCATTCTCCTCCAAAAAGTCTTTCAAGGTGTTCCATGCCAACTCATGGGTAAATTCAAATGCCTGGATCAGGCCTTGCTGTTCCAGTTCGGAAAGCCTTCGCTCACTCGCCAGCGTCGCCGCCCTGCGGAGCTGAGCAAGGGCCCGGGTATAGTTGTCAAAGCGCTGAACCCAGCGGACATCAGAACCACTCATGCATCAGAGCCTAACGGACTCCAAGCAAGGAACAAATCAGAAAACCAAAAGCCCTCCCGAGCTCTCGCAAGGCGATCGCTGCGGAAGGATATCCGAAGGAACACTCAGCAAACACAACTGGGCTGATGAGCAAAGGGCCCTCGAATGCTGCCTGGGTGAGTCGATCGCGCCTTTCCTCCCAGCCGGGTTGACGGCGCTGAAGCAGGATCAGCACGCTGGAGTCGATCGCGGTGCGTATCATTAGCCTAAAAAGGACGCTGGCACTGCCCGAGGATTCGCAAAGACGCAAGGCGGGACAAGGGAATCTCCAACCGCTCTAGGATAGCTCCACACACCAACGAGTGAGGCGTACACTCCATGGAAACAGAATCAACTCCTCTGCGCCTCCGGCCCTTTGCGCCTTCGCGTTAAAAACTCTTCTGAATTGTTGCGGCTTAGCGTTACAAAATCTTCTGAATTGTTACGGCTCAGCCTAATGTCGTTGCGTCGTCTGACGGGATCGCATCTTGCGCTCCCACTGTCGACCCGGCTCGCCCGACTCGATCAAAGCCATGACCTCAGTCGAGGTCTCACCGCCCAGTTGCCTCATCTTCAAGTAAAGCAGCGCGGGCACGATCGCCAACAACGGCAGGACGAGGACGCCGGTCAACGAAATCAGTTGCGAACCGATTTCCATTTCCACGCTCCGCTCCGCGTCGTCATTCACTCCGAAAACTCGACCCAAAACGCGGTCAACACCAAACGGCAAGAACAGCTGAAAAACCATCGCGACCGCGATCATGCTCCGCGAACGGTCCCTGAGCACCCGTGCTCGCAGGAGAGCATCCCGCCCTTCAAGCCCTTCCATCAACACCACCGGTGCCCACAACGAGTAGCGCACCAAGAGCAGAAACCCCGGGACCACCAACAAAATAAATCCAAGCGTGATCCTCAACGCCACCAGCACGCTCGTTTTCAAGAATGGTTTCCAACGTCGCAGCAACAGACCCAGTGCCAGCGTTAGGTCCAGAGGCTTCAGTGGTGCCACCGCAAGTTGGCCGACCAGGAGCGCGATCACGCCCGAGATCACAGATCCGGTTACGAAGGTCGCGCCGGTGTAGAGCAGGTCAATCGGAACCCACGGCTGAATTCCCCCCCGGCCAAACCCAGACCGGATCCATCAACCGCAGCACACTGGCGGTCACCCTAAGTAGAATCACCGGCGCGTGCGCCACCAATGAAAGTGTCAGGACCTGCGGAAAATACTCACAATACAGCGCAAACGCTCGCCGATATAATACTCCCAACCCGTCCGCGTTCGCTCGCAACGCGCTCGCAAAAGCCGCGATGCTCTGCGGTCTCAACGCTGGATCCTTGTCCAGCGCCGACATCACCACCCGCGAAATACGTTCCGGAATCTTGCGGTTCCGTTGTCTCAACGGCGTCGGCTCATCATTCAAGTGAGCACGAATAACCGCCGCTGCATCTCCCGCAAACGGGGGCTGACCGCAAAGCATCTGATACGCCACCACGCCCAGGCTGTAGATGTCCGTTCGAAAGTCTAAAGCCTCCCCGCGGCATTGCTCCGGCGACATGTAAATCGGTGTTCCCAGAATCGATCCCACCCCAGTGAGCGACGCCGTCTCGACCCCCAGATCTCCTGCCCCTCTCTCATCGCCACCAGACAGCGGCCGAACCGATGGCGTAATCAGGGTCGCCGAATCAGGGGCCACAACCGCCCCCACAGCACTCCCAGGTTCCATCTTCGTAGCCGGTGGAACCGGACCCGATGGGTCCATGTGAGGTCCCTCAGTTCGGAGCGTGTCATTCATGTTCTCCGTGAGTTTCGCAATGCCGAAATCCAGCACCTTCGCCCGATAGCCACCCAACCGATTCGGTTCCAACCAGATATTATCCGGCTTAAGGTCTCGATGCACAATCCCTTGCTTGTGCGCCTCCTGCACCGCAGAACCGATCCGCCCCACACCCCACCTCGAAACCCCGCGGTGGCGCGATTACGGTTTTATCCTCAAAGTTCACACCCGCCTGATCGTGAGCGCTCAGGGGCGGCACGGCTCCCGCTTCATGAAGTACAGACGGACGGTTCCTTGGGTCGTTCTCCGTCATCGTCGTTGTTTCATGCCGTCGTTATACCGACTCGTTCACCCACCATCCGCCTCTTAGCTTCAGGGCGCCACACGCACGCGTAACCGACGAAACTCTCCCTCGGATGCCAGAGCGTCCACCGTCACTCGGCTCTCAAAGAACGAGCCCCCCGACGTCTCCAGGGTTTGCCAGAGGGATCGAGCCGCGAGTGTGTTGTGCTCAAACAAAACCCCACCCAAATTCGGTTCCCACGAAAGTTGAAGCGAGCTCAATCCCTGAATGCGCGCCAGCTTGAGTCGAAGTGCCGGCGCGGTCTCTGGATCTCCTGCCACCACGGGCACCGAAACCGTGCGTGCGTAACCCCAATTCAATGGAAACGTGACCCCTCGGTCGCGCGTAAAGCACAGCCACCCATAAACAGGGGCACTCTCGTCCCCCATTCGAACCGCCACATAAAACCGTCCGACCGCGCCGTTCCATACCGCAGCCAATGGCCCCGCCAAAGCCGAAGGCTCGTTCCGGGTCATAAGCGACTGGCTTTCCGAAGCCCAACGCCGACCCACCGGGGCCGCCCCAATCACATCACCGCGCGCTAAGATCGGCACGAATCCATCAAATACCCCCAGTGAAGTTTCTGAGACCAAGACCCGGGCACTTCCCTGCGGAACGAGCATGACGTCAATGCTGTTGACGGACAACCACCCCAGCTGCCCGAACACGAATCGACTGGTTCTTGTCTCCACGATCTCAAAGTCGATTCCACCATCCCGATTCACATCGATCCGATTCGTCGTGCTCGTGATGCTATCCGGCGGCTGAAACTGCGACGGCCCACCGGGAAAGACACCGGAGATCGGGAAGCCAAACTGTGCGTCCGCCCGGGGAACCCACAGCATCCACACCATCAAGGCATGCAAGAGCACACAAACCCGCCACCCACGGGATCGGTCGGTCACCCCACATGGCCTCAGTTCCGAACTGGAAATAGCGAAATCATGCACAGTGCGAAGACCCTATCAACGGCCCTAAAAAGTCCAACCCAGATTTCAACCAGCACACAGCAAAGGAGCACCACGCCGTCCCGCCCGTCCGTCCACTACACGCGAGCGGTAACCAACAAGTCCCGGATCACCCGACCCTCACTCAAAGCCAATGGCCGACCCACAGGTGTGACCAACTCCTTCGCGGGATCGATCCCCATAGCGTGCTGGATCGTCGCGTGAATGTCCTCCACTCTCACCGGATCCATGGGTTCCTTGCTTGTCCCCTCTGGATCGGTGCTCCCCTTGACGAACCCGCGCCGAATCCCGCCCCCCGCGAGCACGAGGCTGAACCCATACGGCCAATGATCACGCCCTTCCAACGCATTGAGCTTGGGCGTCCGACCAAACTCCCCCCCGCAAAGCACAAGGGTTGAATCCAGGAGATCCTTCTGCTTTAGATCACGAATCAACGCCGCCAGCGCCGGATCCAGCACTCGAATGCGATCGGACTGGAGCGAGTGGTTGTTCACGTGCGTGTCCCAGCCGGACAGCGTGACTTCCACGCATCGGACCCCACTTTCAATCAAACGAAGCGCCGCCAAGCAGCCACGGCCAAAAGGTGTCTCGCCATAGGCCGCGCGTTGCACCGCAGAAGCCTGCATCACATCGAACGCCGCGAGCTGCGCCGAACTCATGATCTTGAGCGCACGGTTCATCGTGTGCCGGTGTAGCGTGCGACCCGATTCAAGCCGGGGCGATCGCCCCACCGCAAACGCCCTCTCGATTACCTCCAGATCCTTCATTCGTTGAGCCAACCGGCTGTCCGGGACCGCAGGGTGAATGTCCTGCACCGGTCCCTTGGGGTCATTCACCAGAAACGCATCGTGCTGCGCGCCCAAGTACCCGCCACGTGACGGCCATTGTTCCGGAAGAATCGAGATGTGCCGAGGGATGTCAAAACCAGGGTCTTCAATCTCATGGCAAATCACCGCCCCAATCGCCGGATGCACCACGGTCGGATTGGGGCGATACCCGGTTTTAATCTGATACACCGCTCGTTCATGATCCGCTTCCTTGCTGACCACCGAACGTACCAACGTCACCTCGTCCAAGACCCCGGCACATCGCTCCAACCCCGCCCCCACTCGAACCCCTCGGATCGCGCTCTGAATGGATTTCCCTCCGTAGGCGATGGGTTTATCCGAGTGCGGATCAAAGGTCTCCAGTTGGCTCGGTCCGCCCGCCATCCAAAGCAAAATCACCGAACGCGCAGGTCGCGAATCCCGCTTGCGCTCGTCCGCCACCGCCAACGCCCGCGCCAAAGGGGTGAGCCAGTTCAATCCCGCCACCGCTCCGAGTCCCAACATCTCCCGACGCGTCCATCCTCGGCACCCCACACCACACGCTTGTTCCAACATCTTCATCTCAATGGTTCCAGGAAAACTCCGTCGAGTTGATCAAAGCCCAGCATAGGTCTTCCATCTGATCGGACTTTTTAACGCCTTCCACACTCCGTAGTCGGTTTTCGAAGTAGATCGCTTCATCCGACGTAGGACGCCTCGTGAGCAGGGTCAGGTAAGCCAGCTCAACCTGGTCCCTAGGACTGCGGCCTAGGGCACCGATTCGGGTGGAAGCGTTCATGACTAAATCTTCCTTCGTGCGCTCATGCACCAACTTGCCGTTCATCATCACCAACCGCTGCGGAATCGTCCCGGGTAACTCACCAAACTCATCCTCCCCTGCATCCCCATAGCGCGTCACGAAATCATTCTGTTGAAAGAAACGGATGACCCTTCGGAACACAGGCGTTTCCGAATCCTGCGTCCGCAAACTCGAAGCCTGGAGCACCGAAGAGCCCACCTGCTCCGGCCGGAGTCGGGTCACCGGAAACGAGGCGAACAAATGCCCAGCTTCCTCAGCCTCGGTTTGTCCCTCGGCTGCCGGTCGACTGTCGCGTTGAAACACTCGACTCGCAGCGACCAAGCGAATGAGCCGATGCACATCATGCCCGCTCGCAACCCACTCATCCGCCAACTCCTCCAACCCCGGAGGAAACGGCCCGTTTAACGGCAGGTCGTCAATCGGCCGATGCAGTGGTCGACCAAACATCAAGGCCCACACTCGGTTCACCATCATCCGGGCAAAGGACTTGTTCTCGTCGTGGGTCACCCACGTGGCAAGCCGATTTCTCAACGCACCTTCCTCAGGTAGCAAATGCGCGTTGAACGGCACCTTCGCCAGAACCGGTTCTTTCTCAGATCGTCCAAGGTAACGGTATTCGTAAGTCTTCCCAGTCTGGTCTCGAACCCCGGTCAACGACAGCTCCGACCCAACGAAAAACGCCGCCAGTTGATGGAAATCCTTCTGCTTCCATCGATCGCCAAACATGTCGTCATGGCACTGCACACAATCGATCCTCTGACCCAGGAAAGCCCTCGACACCCGTGCCGCCAGTTTTTGCTCGTCCGGCCCCTCTTTGTCGTTGTTCTGATCCACCGTCACCGTGATAAAGTTCACCGCCGGCCGCGAGGTCCAGATACCTTCAGCCGTGATCATTTCCCGCACAACCTCATCAAACGGACGATTGATCTGAATCTGGTCGCTCAGCCAGCTCACTAATCGGTGTCTCCGATACAGAATGAATGGCCCACCCTCCACTCCCACAACCGCTCGCGCAACACGCTCCGCAAAATGGTCACTGAAGCGTCGGTCCACCAACAGTCGCGACAACCACCATTGCACCCAGTCCTTCTCATCCACACCCTCCACCGCTCGGATCTCTTCCAGCGAAGGAATAGTGCCCGTCAGACCGAGCGAGAGCCGACGCAGCAGAGCCAGCCGGGAGGCCTGGGGCGCGGCGGCTTGATGGCTCGTCGTCCACGCATTCGAAAAGGCCGCATCCAATCGTTCAACCGCGCCAATGAACGTTCGAGAAGCAAACGCATGAGCATCATGTTGGGGAGGTGCGGGCAGGGGTTCACGTCGGAGCAGGCGAGAGGTCAGCACCAGCCCAACGCCCGTGCAGGCCATCAGAAACAATAGATTTCGGACCCAAGGCCTCATGATTAACTCTCGCCTCAATACATTTCGCAGCTCATCCTAATCACAATTCGAAACTTCCGGCTACTCTAGGCTGTGAGGAAGAGCACGAAAGGACAGCTTTTGTTTCAATGTTGAATTCCGACCCAGAACGGGGGCTCACGATCGAAACCCGAACGATGGCCCAGCCTCCCCAGTCCTCGGCGTCTGAGCCCTTCGCGATCCGGGCCGCTCGCTGGATTCACACCGCAGCGAATTGGATCTTTGGAGTCCTCTCTATCGTGTTCGGTCTGGCGATATGTTCTGTGGTTCCAGGCCTCAATTTCGTGAGCCTCGGATACCTCGTTGCCGCCAGTGGCAGGGTCGCCCGATCCGGACGTTTCCGCGATGGTTTCATGGGCGTCGCAAAGGCTGCCATGCTGGGCCGATTCGTCATCGGCACTTGGCTCGTGCTGTTGCCCGTGCGGATTCTCTCCGGCCTCTGGCGCGATGCCGAACTGATCCATCCGCTCAGCAACACCGCAAGACTCTGGCATGCCGCCGTGGTCTTAGCCGCCGCTCTGGCCTGCCTTCAGATCGTTTGGGCATGCCTGCGCGGCGGAAGGATCCGTCACTTCCTCTGGCCAGCCCCGCTCGCCCTGTGGAGGTGGATTCGGACCTCCAGACAGCGCCCTCAGATCGGCAACGCCCTCACCAACTACCTCATCGGACTGCGCTTGCCCTTCTTTTTTTGGCTCGGTCTCCGAGCGTTCATCGGCTCCCTCGTGTGGCTAGGATTCCCCGTCGGCCTCTTGATCCTCGCCGCACGGTTCCCCGCCGACCAAGGAGGTGGAGCGCTCTCCCTGCTCGGGGGGCTGCTCTTACTTCCTGTGGTCTATTACCTGCCCTTCCTTCAAGTCCACTTCGCAATGGAACAGCGGTTCTCCGCGCTTTTTGAACCCGGCCGAGTGCGGAAAGCCTACAAACGTGCCCCCTGGCTCTTGCTTGTCGCGCTCTTCGTCACTCTGTTGTTCGCGATTCCGCTCTACCTCCTGAAAGTCGAACTGCCACCGCGCGAGCTTTCCTGGATGCCAAGTCTGATCTTCGTCGTCTTCATCTGGCCCGCTCGCCTCCTCACCGGTTTTGCCTTCGCCCAAGCCTCCAAACGCCAACTCCCACGCCACTGGATCCTCCGATGGACCAGCCGCATCGCTTTGGTCCCAGTCCTCGTCGCCTACGTGGTGATCGTTTATCTCACCCAATTTCTGTCCTGGAAAGGAACGTTCAGTCTACTCGAACAACACGCGTTCCTAGTTCCCGCCCCCCTACTCAATCTCTAATCCCACGCCCTTCATTTCGAAGCTCAGGGCAGCCCCGCAGCCGATCGTATGAATCGAGCCAGATCCTGCTTCTGTTTCTTCAGATCCGGTAGGTTCAAATACATCATGTGCCCCGAGGTATACAGGTCGTGCGTGATGTTCTTGAAGAGGTCGTTCGGAATCGTGAGGTGGTTGAAGGTGTAGCGACTCGCAAAATAGGGCGTCGCCATGTCATAGTAACCGCTCGAAACGTGGACTTTCAGAAATGGGTTGGTCGATAGGCTTTCCGCTAACGTGCCCGAAACGTCCGCAAATCGGTTCTCCGCATTCCAATTCCACCGACCCACATTCGCCAGAATATGGTAGGGCCGGTCCTCCACAAACTTGAGGTCGTTCCGCACGTAGTCCTGAAACGTGCTCGCAAAAGCACTAAAGACCGCGTCCGCACTCGGATCCCGCTCCGCCCCTTCACTCAAAGGATCCCGAACCCCGCTGGTGTATCGACAATCAAATCGACCCAAGACCAAGCGCCGGTCGCGCAGCAGTTCTGCATTAAACCGACTCAACGGCACGCGCAGATTTGACGCGTCCACAAACCCCTCCGAGAGCCCCGTCAATCGAGCCATCTGCTTCACGATGGTTGCACGTTCCGCGGCTGGAAGGTCCGCCCCAGCGAGCAATGCCCGGTTGTACGGCCCGATCGCAAAAGCCTCCGCCTCCGCCAGCACTTCCCCTAACGGTTTGCTCAGCAGGTCCGTCGGAAGTTTCTTGTGATACCACGCCGCAGCCGCGTAGCTGGGCAGGTAAAGCACATGCGGCAGATCATTGCCCTCCCCGCCCCAAATGGTCTGAAAGTTCAGCACGGTCGATACCAGCATGATCCCGTTGAGGTTCATCCGATGCGTCCCCAACAACTCACCGCTCAGCGCCGCCGCACGTGTCGTCCCATAGCTCTCTCCAATCAGAAACTTGGGCGAAGGCCAGCGCGAATGCTTGGTCACATATGACCGAATAAACTCCCCAATACTCCGCGCGTCCTCGTTGATGCCATGAAAGTTCTTCGCGTCGTCCGGCTTCGCCGCCCGACTGTACCCCGTGCTCACCGGATCGATGAATACCAAGTCCGTCTCATCCAACAAACACGATTCGTTCTCCACCAATTCATAAGGAGGCGCCACCGCAAACCCGCCCTCAGCCAGTTTAACGCGCTTCGGCCCAAGCAGTCCCATGTGCATCCACACCGACGACGACCCCGGCCCGCCGTTAAATGAGAAAGTGAGCGGACGTTTGGCCACAAGCGCCCCATTGTTGCCCTCAGCCTTTGCGCCGACGTCTTTCGTGTAAGCGATATAGAAGATCTCAGCCGTCGTTTTGCCTTCTCCATCCTTCAACTCCAACAAGTCCGCCGTCGCCGTGTAGTCCACCTTCTTCCCACCCAAAGTGATGCTGTGCCGGGTCGAGGATCGTTTCTCCACTTTGTCGTCCTTCTTGTCCTTGGCCTCAGCCTTCTCCTTCGCCTCACCCCCCGAAGCCTTGCCGTCCTTCTTGCTGTCCCCGACCACACCAACCCCTCCCGCAGCCATGCCGACCAGAGCAAGCCACAGCAGTCGACGAACTGCATGGAAACAACCACCCGAGCTGGAAAACGTTGGAAAATGCACAGTTCGAAGACCCTACCACCCGACCTAAAAAGTCCAACCCCGATTTCCACCCCCCTCGGAGCGCCGACACCCCCACCGACTTCCCATGCCCCGCTGCCCTCGGAGCGCCCGCACCCCTGCCAACTTCCCATGCCTCGCTGCCCTGGGAGCGCCCGCACTCCTGCCGACTTCCCATGCCCCGCTGCCCTCGGAGCGCCCGCACTCCTGCCGACTTCCCATGCCCCGCTGCCCTGGGAGCGCCCGCACCCCTGCCGGCTCCAGAAGCCTCAAGACCCTTGGCAGCCCCACCCCTAGGACCGCGGCGTTCACGCCGCTTCAACGTCCTCCAACCCAGCGCGTCCACCTTCTCGAAACATCCCTCGAACCACACACACCTCACCGCTACCCTGCGCCCCCCTCCCTCACCGCGCCGCGCTAAAAATCCCCGCTGCCCTGGGAGCGCCGGCATCTTTGCCGGCTCCCCGCCTCCTCACCACGAACCTCAGGTTTTCCCTCCCCTGCCTTTGACTTCTCCCCCGCACACTTTAACACTGAATCGTCCCCAATCGGTGGATCCCCCACTCCCCCTCTGTGCTCTCTGTGCCCTCTGTGGTGAGAATCACTCCCGACACGCGGATCCCCCCCGCACCTCCGCGTAAAAATCAGGAAGCCCGCATTGACGAGTCACGGCCCTCACGGAACACTCGCCTCATGCTCACGATCCCTCAGCTGATCTTGCTCCTAAGTCTGGTTCTCGCACGCACCTCGTGGGCTCAAGAACAACCCACCGCTTCCCACCAACTCGCACAAGACATCCCCTATCGCACCGACAGCGCGCTGTCCGACCACGCCAAGGAACGTTGTCGACTGGATGTATATTGGCCCACCCGCCGCCCCGGTTTTGCTACGGTGATCTGGTTCCACGGCGGTGGCCTCACCGAAGGGCGTAAGTCGATCCCGGCAGGCTTGAAAGGAAAAGACGTTGCCGTGGTGGCTGCGGGCTATCGACTCGCACCCCACGTCAAAGCCCCCGTCTACATCCAGGACGCCGCTGCTGCCGTGGCGTGGACGTTTCGGAACATAAGCCGCTACGGTGGATCGACGAACCTCATCTTTTTAAGCGGACATTCCGCCGGCGGTTACCTGAGCGCCATGGTCGGCCTCGACAAACGATGGCTGGCAGCCGAGGGCCTTGACGCAAACCAGATCGCCGGCCTCATTCCCCTCAGCCCCCAAGCCATCACCCACTTCACCATCCGATCCGAGCGCGGCATCGGGCCGAAACAACCCGTGCTCGACGAATTCGCCCCGCTTTACCACGTGCGCAAGGACGCACCGCCCATACTCCTCATCACCGGAGATCGCGAAAAGGAACTCTACGGCCGCTACGAGGAAAACGCCTATCTCTGGCGCATGCTCAAGGTCGGCGGGCACGCGGATGCCGAGCTACGTGAACTCCCCGGTTACGACCACGGCAAAATGGCCGAACCCGCGCTCCCGTTCCTTCTCGAATTTATCGCCCACCGAACCCGCCCCACTCCGTCATCCGCACCCTGACAATCTCCTTATTTCCCCCGCCCAAGCGCGCGGCATTCATGCCGTTTCAACACCTGGGACTGTCGGCCTCCGGAAGCCCCACGGCCCGCAGTGACGCCGCTCGAGCCTGGGTCCCATAGCGATCACGATGGACGCTCGACTCATTTTCTGAGCGCCTTTGCTACTAGGGGCAAGGAATTCCAACCTCCCTAGAGCCGGAACCCGTCAGATGCAACAACGAGAGAGCGTCCATGATCCCACTTGCTGCTTCCCCAACGTGAGCAGCGAAGCGTCGTTCAAAGATGGTCCGATACGAGCCAAGCGTCTGCTCTATGTTGGCTAGCTCGGCCGTCGTGGATTCAAGCATGCTATCGATACTCCTCTGATCGGAACCCATTTTTTCCATTCGGGCTAATATTCCAGCAGAATGGTTACGCTCCTGCTTGAGAACCTGCTCCAATTCCGTTTTTAGGGCGGTGTAAGATAATGCGTCACTGAACAACTGCCCATTCAATGGATTCGGAATAGCGTTCACAGTGAGTTGATTCAGTATGTTCGAGTAGCCCGAGTTGCTGTCCTGAACTAAAGCTAGATGATGGTTTCGAACACTCTCAGGAGTTTGCGCAAAGGAATCACCGGTTAAAACGGGCACGGGAGGCACACCCGCTATCTGATTAGTAGTTTGCTTTAACTGCTGAAAGGCAGCTTCTTTCCCAGCGCAGTCAAACCCACCCATCAATGCCGCGTACGAGTAATCGTGGAAAAAGAGCAGTTTCTGAAGGCCTTCAATCCTAGCGAGGCCGTGGAATCGGAGTGGAAACCGTCGCTTCTCGGATTCAATGAAGTCAAATGTATCAATCGCGAACATGAACCTAGGATCGTTTCGTATGTCGTTCGGATCAGATACTGTGGCAGTAGGATTTCGTTTTACCACCCGAGACCTAGACCCAACGACTGACGTTGAGAACACGTCACGGGAAGCGGACGAACTCCTTTGATCGGCGGGGAGGGCCTTTCGGTTTTCGAACGATTTGATAAAAAGCAAAAACAGGAGTCCCACCAAACCAAACACCCAATATTTGACTGTCGTCTTGTGAGCCACAGAATTGAAACGCTTGCAATACAACTGAGGCTACTTCTCCTCGCCCCAACAGGCAACAGGCCAAGCATAATCGTAGTCAACCCAGCCGAACTTGCAAATCGCATGTCCAGACTCCCCCAAACTAACCTGGGTGTTGAAGATTGCGGTGAAGGGAGACACTGGATTGCAGTCCTTAGCGACTCTAGCTCCTGAAGTCTCCAACACTATTCGGTAGGGTGAACCGGGGGGAAACACCCCACTCTTCACTGGAGTAGATGCGTGCCACACAACGATCTCGAAGTCTTCAAGTCTATTGTAAACCGTGCGATAATACACCCCATCTGGACCAGTGTGAGAGATGTTACAGGAGTAGTTTTCACGAAGCAAGGCACCGACGATGAAAGGAGCTGCCGACTCTTGTATGGATCCGTCTGACTGGAGCGTTCGAGTATAGAAGTAATACAATCCAGTGATAGGATCGCGATTCACTTTGCGGTGAGACCCGAATTGCGAATTTCTGTAATACCCGTAATCGTCGTTTCTCCATGTGTGGACAGAGAACGCAGGAGTGACTGCAGTCTTGCCTACAAGAGCACCTCCCACCGCAAGGAAATCTGAGACGGCTCCCAGCCCATCCGTGAATGGGATCGCCTCACAGGAGGATCGCACGAATAATGCTAAAACAAGCGCAAACCAAGACCTATTCATAATTCTGGGTAGAAAGAGGCTACAAGTTAGGGTTTACTGTCACTTCAGCACAGTGACTCCCCCCCCCCCCCGCTCTAACTAAATTTATTCACCTTTTTCAGTGTATGTGCCGCCCCGTTTTTTGGTGAGCAATTTGGAAAGCGGAAGCAATACGCCGGGTCTCCCCCCG
>Ga0172367_10003964_pt1 | contig 18755 bp, 16 predicted proteins | sample Lak10m_FD_114542 | JGI IMG/M metagenome (GOLD analysis project Ga0172367, IMG submission 114542) | Freshwater microbial communities from Kabuno Bay, South-Kivu, Congo - kab_022012_10m | ecosystem: Environmental > Aquatic > Freshwater > Lake | place: Democratic Republic of the Congo: South-Kivu...
CTGCTTCAATACAGAAGCATACTGTTCAATAATATTCCAATGTTGATTCATATTGATATGATTAGGATTGACGGGATCTCAATTGGGCTATGATGGCCTCGAATTGCTCCAATTTTTCAGGATGATTTCTGGCTAATACTTGATATGCTTTAATTGCTTGTGTATATGCGCCTTGTTGAACATAAATATTTGCCATTGTTTCTGTTACAATAGAAGGCATGAATGACGGTGTTGCAATTGTTTTCTCTTCTTCAATTGCAGGTATTCTTGCATGTTCAAGTCTCTGGGCTAATTCTTCCAATGCTGACAATGTCTGTTTGGATTCCTCTGATCTCACATTCTGAAATTGTGTATTAATTTCACTTCGTTCATATTTCGGGAATTCGATAGACACCGCATCATAGTCAACGTGAATAATCTGATCATCATTCAGTTGAATAAGGGGTAAGAGTTGTTCAATGACAATTTCAGGATATCGAATCAAAGAAATTGCATGTGGTTTGGATTCAGGGAATAATACTTCTGCTCTCTTGCGTATCAATACTGCTTTTGATATATCACCTGATAATTCAATGGCATCGGCAATCAATAAGAAAATTTCTCTACCATGTGATAGAATTGATGCAGGAGATAATAACTGTTCACAAATGGACAATGCCCTTTGAATCTCTCCGGATTTCAAAATATCTCGGGCATAGACCAATCGTTGTTCTGTATAATCCGTGAATGAGCTCATAAGCAAAAAAGGCAGAAGTCTTCACTTCTGCCTAAGTAAAACATCAATGATTTATCAATCATCATTTCTGCCACCAAAGAGGCGCAAGATGAAGAGAAAAAGATTTATAAAATCAAGATATAAAGTCAATGCACCAAGTATCGCGCCTTTCGCGGCCAAGTCACTTCCTTGCAATTCCAATTCTGCGGACTCTTTTATTTTCTGAGTATCATAAGCAGTGAGTCCAATAAAGACAAATACTCCAATCAATGAAATTGCAAAGCTAAGCGCCGAACTCGCAAGAAAGATATTCACGATACTTGCTATGATGATACCAATCAAACCCATGAAAAAGAATGATCCCCATGAGGACAAATCCTTCTTTGTTATCATGCCATATACACTCATTGCTGCAAATGTTCCGGATGTCGTCAAAAATGCATTCATCACTGCAGCTTCATCATAGGCAAGCAATACTGCTGAGAGTGTGATTCCATTCAAGACAGAGTATCCAATGAATGATGCCATTGCCATCGGAACACTCATCTTATGAATAAAGGCAGAAAGTGCAAAAACCAAAGCAAATTCAGCAATCACAAAAAACCAAAAATACTCCAACATGGACTGAATCATCGATGCATCACTTGCAACGAAACCTCCAACCAGGCCGGTTGCCATGAGACCGCCAACCATCCAGCCATATACTTTGACCATATAGGACTTTTGAGCTTCGGCCAAAGCAGTAGCTTTAACTTCTTCCAAATACGAATTCATACTATTACCTATTATTGTGAATCCCGACTGATGACGTAATAAATCGTACATAATTTAGGAAATTATGCCGAATGGTGATTCATGCTCATAACATCAATTGGGTTGAAAGTGAGAATTGCCTTCCCAATAGATTCGGCATGGAACGTAAATTCATGACATTCAATAGATTATTGACACCAAATGTTATCCGCATTGAACTTGATCTTTCAATCAATGATATGTCCTTGGATATTCCAAAGTTCAGAATGGTATATGCGGACACATACTCTGCATCCATATCCGGTACTTTACGATTATTATGTACCGGACCATTCTTGTCTAATGCCTCATCTCCAAATCTTCCAATATATTGTGCTCGCAGTGATGCAGAAAGTCCGGTATTTTTATGCTCATAACTTATTCTAATGGTGCCTGAATGAACCGATCTAAACCACAAACCTCCATATTCCTCTTTGGTTAATGATCGAAATCGTCCGGTTTGAGGATCGATCGTACCGGCCATTCCATTCTCAATTGCATCATATACTTCCAAATCGCGTGTATCTAAATATTGATATCCAATTGAATAACCAAGTTCAGAGGATTCATGACCGGGAATGGCATGACTCATCCGCAAAGTCATCTCCAATCCTTGTGTTGAGGCTCTTGCAATATTTCGATAGGAATATACTGCTTGATTTGTCTGAGGATTATTACCTGTATAATAGAATTCAATGAGATTGGATAGCGTATTATGAAATACTCTGCATTCTGCAAAGCCATGAAGTGGATTGTCATTCGAAAATAGTGTTAGTGACCATGCATCTGCTATCACCCCTAAGTCCATCGAAACAGAACGTTCAGGTTGCAAATCCAATCCCAATCTTCGAGCACCGATCAAATCATATCCGGCACCCCCAAGACGATTGGAAAATTGCACATATAACTGCCTAAAATCCGGTACTTTAAATCCAGTTCCAATGGATGTATGTATTCGAAAACCTTCATCCAATTTGAGATTGACAGCTAGTTTTGGATTGGACAACTTTGCAATTGCACTAACTATATTGGACTCTTTAAGCCCTTCTTGTGAATATGCAGAATTGTCTACATATCTTGCGCTTAATGCATAAGAAATCCATGAAGTTGGATTCCCTTCCCATTGAGCAAATCCACTAAATGTCGCGAAATAGGGATTATCCGGATAGCGAGATCCACCAATATCATCAATGGTATATTCCATGCCGAAAGTGAAACGATTACGCTCATTCCATATCACATCATATTGAAGATAAGATCGCAATAAACCTCTTGACAGATCATCCACAGAACCTGCTTCACCTTGTATTGTATCAAAATTATAGCGCTCTTTATAAGATGCATAATGCAATTGCGCATTCAATCTTGCTTTGCCATGTGTCCAAATTGCATATCCTGTTCCCTGCAAATCCTCCTGTCTCACACTGCCTGCATTCGATGCAATCTGTCCGAAGAATGACTCTATGAATGCACCTCTACTTTCACTCGAAAAATATCGCATGTCTGCACCAATATGCACTCCATTTGAAGGATACCATTTGGATTTCACATGTATGGTTTGATCAGAAAACCCTTGATATGGGACGCTCAGTGAATCTTGATTCAATGTGAAAGGTCTTGCATTTTTCATGCTGAAAAATCCCGAGAGATCAAGTACGCCTGAACCATATTGCAATTCTCCACGCAATTCGGATGGACCTTTATCCAAGTATTGTCCGAAAACCAATCCTGAAAAACCCATATCCGGTTTCTTGGTGATGATATTAATCACTCCTGCCAATGCCTCGCTTCCATAGAGTGATGACATAGGACCTTTCACTACTTCAACTCTCTCGACATTTCCAACTGAAATCCTTGAGAGATCCAATACTCCCGCAACTCTGCCGATCATGGGCTGACCATCAATCAAAATCTGAGTATAATCCGCATTCAATCCCATCATTTGAATGCCGGTTCTGACATTATTTGTCAACATTATCCCCGATTGCTCACGCAATAAATCTCCGATATTCACCATGGCGGTACTGACCGTTTGTTTTTTGTCAATCACTTCAACTCGCACAGGTGAATCCTTCAACAACACTTCATTTCTTGTTCCGGTGACAACGACCTGCTCGTTGGATGAATATGTGCGTACAGTGTCTTTCTTCTGTTTTTTGGAAGTTGGAATATTGGGAAGTCTTGGCAATGTTGTATCTGCTTCCGTATGTGCATGTACAATGAAGCTGGTGCAAATACATAAGAGCAGAATAATGGAGTATTTCATGTATGTCATCTATAAAAAAACCCCTTCCGTGTTTCCAAGGAAGGGGTTGAATATTGCTTATAAAGAATCAGGAAAGTGGTACCGTATATGCATTTGTTTTCTTCAATGCTCGGCGTACCCATGCTCCTTGCTCTTCTGCCATGCGTCTAACCGCAAGGCGCTCTTTATTGCAAGGACCATTTCCTTTGATTACTTCAAAGAATTCATTCCAATCAGGATCGGAAAAATCCCACTTTCCGGTTTCTTTATTCTTAGTCAAACCTTTATCAGGAATGCTTAAGCCCAATTCCAGAATTTTTGGGACATATTGATTAAAAAATTGTTGACGCATATCATCATTGCTGGCCATCTTTACTTTCCAGCGCATGAGGATTTCTGAGTGTACGGATGCTTTGTCCGGTGGACCAAAGAAATGCATGATGGGTTGCCACCAACGATTCAATGCTTCTTGAACCATTTCTCTTTGCTTCGGAGTGCCCGTCGCAAGTGTCACCACATTATCATAACCATAACGAAGATGGAATGACTCTTCCATGCAAATACGCTCTAGTGCTCTGCAGTATGGACCATAGGATCCTTTGGAATTGGTCACTTGATTGATAATCGCAGATGCATCGATAAGCCATGCAATGACTGCTGTATCCGCCCATGTCTTCGCAGGATAATTAAACACATTGGAATATTTTGATTTCCCATTGATAAGATCATTAATCATCTCTTCACGGGTTTTTCCTAATGTTTCGGCTGCATTGTAGAGTAATTGTGCATGACCACTCTCATCCTGAACTTTGGCCATCAATGCCATTTTGCGCTTGAAACCGGGAGCACGAGTGATCCATGTTCCTTCAGGCAATGCACCAATGATCTCGGAATGAGCATGTTGCTCAATCATGCGAATCAATTGTCTTCTATATTCTTTGGGCATCCAATCATGTGGCTCGATCTTTTCGCCATTTTGAATCTTCTCTTCAAAACGAGCGAGAAGAACTGGATCCTCATCGAGCATTTTTGCACTGTTTTCTATGTCAATTATGCTAACGCTTCCGTACATGGTTCACTCCAATGGACTTTATGAATCATACAAATTTACCAAAGGAGCTCCTGATGACAAAGGATCAAACTCAATTGGTTTTGAGATTTCGACTATTACTTTTTGCATAACGGAAAGAGTAATGACCAAGTTCCGACATCATACTCGGAGTTGCAGGTTGCCCTTTATACAAGGATAATACCTGAAACTTCACATATTTACCTGACTTTGTCTTCAGTACCAAGGTCTTCTGAGGAGCAGGATTAATCGTTCTTGAAGCTGGTTCATACGTAAACATGCCGGTTCCATCAATTGCAATCGGAATGATGCGATTAGTGATAGTTGTATCATCAATCTTCAATTGATCATCAATCGGGGCGCTTTGTAGTAAATCAAAGGTTGTATCAATGATTCTACCCTTTGTTTTGCCATTGATATTGATTGTTCCGGAATTCAATACGATATCAATTGAACGGGTTTTACCACCTCCATAGAGATATGGAAGGCGAATATCCCATGCATCTGATCCTGACTGAGAAGCAGGGATGAAACTGTCCGCTTCAAAAGAGAAGTACAAATACTTGGAAATAAGCGTATCCGGAACTTGCCCTACAAAGGTTTTTGTGATGACTGTATCTCCGCCACCGATATTGACCACATTATCATCATCGGTACAAGAAACGAGTGTCAGAGCGATAATCGCAGACAAGAAAAAAGACTTCATCATGGTGTTTGGGGTGAAAAGTGGGAAAAAGAACACACAAATTTATTTGTTATAACACATATTGTCAAAACAAATATTTTTCTTGGCTAGTTCCCATAATTTTTGCCATCACACATTAATTATTCATTGCTCCTTCCAATACCCATTGTCGCATACCCCTTTTTTGAGCATCACTGATTCTATTCTGAAATGTGAGGAGATGTCCTTGTTTTCCCTCAAGAATCTGTATCAACAAGCTATTATCCGGTCTTCCGGGAATAATGAGTCCTGCTCTGGAAGTCAATTGAAAATAACCGGTTACATCAATTCCGGCCACCGCTGTTTCTGTATCGTGACACCCGGAAAATGCACAAGTCAATTCCAATAATGGCCTAACTTGTTGCTGATAACTCACATTAGTCTCCGGAAACACGATTTGATCGGGAGAAGTGATAATTGTATCTGAACATGCATTCAGAGTAAAAACTAGTACGATGATGCTCAATATTCTCATGTGACATTCAGCATTGTTTGGATATTCTTCTTTGGATCATTCTCATATCGAACAGATGCCAGAAATAAGCCGGATGGTGGCGCAGTGAAAGAAGCCGGAAGATCGGATTTTTTCTTGAGTAATGTGGGTATAATATCAGGAGATTGCTTTCCTCGTCCAATCTCTACCAATATGCCGATCATTCTTCGTATCATATTCCACAAAAAATGTGAACCGGAAATGGTAATGACAAGTAAATCACCTTGTACATTCACTTTGATATCGGTGATCTCCACTTTTGTGGATTTCATATCAGGATCATCTGCAGTGAAAGAACGAAAATCATGCATTCCTTTAAAGTGCCTAGCCGCTTCTTGCATCTGTTGTACTGACAATTGATCTTTCACCCACCACACATATCTCTTTCCGAAAGCTGTTCTTCTTGTTGATATTTGATACACATATGTTCTTTCAATCGCATCATGTCTTGCATGAAATTGCTTTGCAACTTTCTGCACATTCCGAATGGATATATCTGCCGGCAATGCATCATTCATTTTGAGCTGAATGATATGAGGTGCCAACATGGTATCCACATCTAAGTGAAAAACCTGTTCCAAGGCATGTACACCAGCATCTGTTCTTCCTGAACCATAGAGCTCAAATGCATCAGTATTGAAAATTGACTTTGAAGCACCAATCAATTCTCCTTGTACTGTTCGTGCATTTTTCTGAACCTGCCAGCCAGAAAATCGCGTTCCTTCATATTCACATGTTATTTTAAATCTTGGCATGATATGTTCTTTTGATGTGGTGATGATATGCTCTGTGTGAAATACTGATTCACTTCTTCTGTTGAAACTCTTTATGTGATGATTTCCTCAATGATTCAGCAAGTTCCAGGATTTTTTCTGCACCGAATTTTCCATTCAAAGCATAATTCCAGAATTGTTCAAATTGTCCTTTTCCCATAGCCAATTGCATTGCACCTTGGGACTTATGTTCGGCAATAAGCCAATTCACAATGATTTGATAATTCAATTTCTGTTGAAAGCCAAATGGAGTAAGTCTATTGAAATGATCAATCGGTGATTGTTCATTCATCAGTGTTTCCGGATATGTAGTTAGACCAAGAAAAGGTTCGGGAATTACTTTTGTTGAATCAGTTACACTGCATCCAACTATAATTGGTCTTTTCATTTTAGGCATCCCTTTCACTGCTCTCAAAGCCAGGATAGTAGCGGCTTTATGATGTCCATGAGTGGATATGACAGGAAGTAATGTAAAGATAAAATCATAAGAATGTCTGGATTGTAGATCTCTGATTCTTTGAATGACAGTCGCTGTGTCCCAAACGATATTCAGTACTGAATCTGCATTGAGAGTATATCCTGTATCTTGTTGATCCATAAAGTGATAATCTCGCAAGCCAATATATGCACCACCCGACATCAATTCCTTTTTTCGAATTGTGGGCAGTGCTTTACGACCTGATTGTTCATCAGTCAATTCCTTTCCATATATATCTTCAGCAAGCGTGGAATATTTATATCCACCTTCTCCATTAGTAACAAGCAGAATATCAGCAAATCCATTCAGATCATGTGTGATCTTGAATATAGTTGCCGCGAATGCTGTTTCATCATCTGGATGGGCTGTAACAATCAGAATTTTTGGACCATTTGCAAATAACTGCACAATGGACTGGCATCCAATCAGCAATAAGGATAGGCGTATGAGAATTGGGAATATATTCATGGTGTAAATTTCGACATTATACAGTGTAAATCAAAAGCGATAAAAACAAAAAAGCCCAACCTTGAAGATTGGGCTTTTCGGAATAAGCATACTTATTAATAATTCATGGAAGCATAGATATCTTTCAAGCGTTCGCGAAGGTGCAAAACTGCATATCTTTTGCGAGCAAGGAGTGTATTGATATTCACTCCGGTTTCTTCAGACATTTCTCTGAAAGAAACTCCATGAAATTCATTTCTTTCAAATACTTCGCGTTGCTCATCTGGCAATTCTTTCAATGCTTCTTGCACTCTTTCCCAAATGGTTTTACGAAGTAAATCTCCATCGGGATTATACGACATATCTCCCAAGAGATAATCGAGGGAATCATTGCCTTCTTCTTTTTGGCGTGGAGTGATTAAATCTGAGAATGTATCTGCACGCTTTTTACGGTAGAAGTCGATGATTTTATTTCTGACTGCAGTGAAAACCCAGGAAGCAAGATTCTCGATGGGTCTTTGAACATGTCCGGCAGCAGAAATGACATTTGCGAATACATCTTGCAAAATATCTTCAGCATCTTCCTGACTACGAACGCGTTGGCGGATAAAACTCAAGAAGCGCTTTCGGTCTGCCTTAAATAAGGCCTCGATTTGCAATACTAAGTCCATTCTCTCTTCTCCCGTAAGTGTGGTGGAAATCGCTACTTCATCCTTGGGTGCTCCAAAACGCTCATCATCAAAGTAGACATTGGCCGGAGCTTGAGTTTCATGGACAACACTCATCATTGTTGTGTCCATCTCATTTGTAGATCTTTCGATAAATTCTTGCATGATCATTCTCCTTGGAACATTGGATGAATTCGATGACCTATTGTCATTTCGAAAAGTAGTAGCTGATTGAACCATTCAGTCCTTTCTTGAGTGAGAAAAAATATTGTCTGTCATTATTACAGTATCTGACACTTTTCATTGACACTTTGACATCGCAATGTCATTTTGTCTGTTTTTCCTGTCAAATCTTCTGTTTTTAATCATTAATCTCTAACTATAGGGTATAAAGGAATTTTTATGCCAAACTTTTCTGCATTCCCCAGAGCCCGCTTATAGCCTGCATCTGTATGTCGTAAAATGCCCATTAATGGGTCATATGTGAGGACTCTTTTCAACCTTTGTTCTGCACCTAAAGTTCCATCTGCGACAATCACCATACCTGAGTGGAGTGATAGTCCCATTCCGACGCCTCCACCATGATGCAGAGAAACCCATGTTGCACCTCCAAGCGTATTCAATGCAAAATTGAGATATACCCAATCCGCAATTGCATCAGAACCATCCAACATGGCTTCTGTTTCTCTATATGGTGAGGCAACAGAACCACAATCAAGGTGATCTCTTCCGATGACTATTGGAGCTGATACCTTCCCATCTCTCACTAAATCATTGAATAATTTGCCGGCTTTGGCTCTTTCGCCATAATTCAGCCAACAGATTCTAGCTGGCAAACCTTGATACCCGATTCTTGATTGTGCATTCTTGATCCAGCGATGAAGTCCATCATGCTCAGGGAATAATTCCATTATTGCTTGATCAGTGACTGCAATATCTTGGGGATCGCCCGATAATGCAACCCATCTGAAAGGTCCATTACCATCACAGAATAATTGCCTGATATATGCAGGTACAAAACCCGGAAAATCAAAAGCATTCTCAATACCTGCTTTATCTCTTGCCACACCACGCAAGTTATTTCCATAATCGAAGACAATTGCTCCTTGTTCTTGAAAAGCAAGCATGGCCTTCACATGCTCACCGATTGAATGATGCGTCTTTTCAAGATATGTTACAGGGTCAGATTCTCTCAAAGCATCAGCTTCTGCTTTCGACATTCCTGCAGGATAATACCCATTCAAAGGATCATGAGCTGCAGTTTGATCTGTGACGACATCCGGAATGACATTTCTTCGTACGAGTTCCGGTAGAATTTCCGCTGCATTGCCAACGAGTCCAATTGATAGTGCTTTTCTTTCATTGACGCATTCTTGTACTTTTTGCAAGGCCGCATCCAAATCATGTATCTTCACATCACAATAGCCATCGTGAATGCGTTTATCTATGCGACTTTCATCAATTTCAATGCATAATGCAATAGCCCCATTGAATGTGGCGGCAAGCGGTTGTGCTCCGCCCATTCCGCCAAGTCCGGCTGTAAGGACAAAACGACCATATAAATCTCCACCAAAATGTTGTCTGGCACATTCCGCGAATGTTTCATAGGTACCTTGTACGATTCCTTGGGTTCCGATATAAATCCAACTTCCTGCCGTCATTTGACCATACATCATGAGTCCCAATTCATCAAGTCTTCGAAACTCATCCCAATTGGCCCAATTACCAACAAGATTTGAATTTGCAATGATGACTTTTGGTGCATGTTCATGTGTTGGTACTATACCAACCGGCTTCCCTGATTGAACCAGTAATGTCTCATCAGGATTCATTGATTTGAGTGAATCGAGAATTGCTTGCAAGGAAGCATGATTTCTGGCGGCTTTTCCATAACCACCATAGACGATCAATTTTTCCGGATGCTCGGCAACTTCCGGATCCAAATTGTTTTGAATCATTCTATAAGCGGCTTCAATTTGCCAATTCGCGCAATGTAGCTCAGAACCACGTGGAGATTTGATAATAGACATGTGAAATTCCTAGAAATAACAATGGGAGGCTGTAACCCCTCCCAATCATAAAAAGTTCATTATTTATCCATTGGCGAGGCAATGAGTGGAGGTTTTGGAAAATCACTTTCCAAAGGTTTGAATTCTATGTCTTCAAGCAGTATATCAGGTACAATAAGCGAAGCAGAAACGAATTGTGATCCACCGGTCAAGAAAGATGATACCACAGATGAAGCCAACAAATTATATGCTCGACTTTTTTTTCCGACCAATAAAATATCCTTGAATGATGCCGGTCCAATTCCTGCCAATTCACCACCTCGTACTCTCTCTTCCTTACCATCCGGAAATACTTTATATGCTTCAAGGACAGTCAATTTTGAATCACCTTGGGCAAATGGAAATTCACCCGAGGTTTGCTCATATAGCACTGTGTAGAGAATATTCTGATTCAATACCTTTCGAATGATGATACCATATGGCAATTCTCTGGCTTTGCAGAGAGACATCATCTTGGCTTTCATAGCTTTTGAATCTACTTCCTTTTTCTTATCAGTGGAAGTCAATTGCATAACCCCATAGATTGGCGCACCGCCCCGGGAATGACCATTTGAAGAGCGAATTCTCTTTGTGGGTGTACGACCTGCCAATAATGTTTTGAGATATCCTTTTTCGACAAGATTCACAGATTGTGCGGGGGTGCCTTCATCATCAATTGCATAATGTCCGACCAAAGAAGTGCCATCATATTGTTGCAATCCGGGATTATCGGTTATCGATAAAAACTCCGGTAATACTCTACCGCCGATCTTGTTTTGGAATGCAGTGTATCTGTCATTGTCTTGCACACCACGATCTGTCAAAGGAGGTCTTTGAACAATACATTGAGGTGCAAAAATCTGCGCAAAAAATTCATGCGCTGCTTGACCTTCCACCATGATTGGACCTGAATATGCTTCTTCCAACTTTTGCGAAGCATATGCTTGCTCAAAAGACTGAATGAGCGCAGTTGTAGCTTTTGATAATGAGTCTTTGGAAGGCAAAGCTCCAAATGAGCGTGCATATGCAGTATATGTTTCAGCTATTGGCATACCGTCTTGACATTGTCCTGAGGCTACAATTTCAATTCCTGTCATATGCTTTGTTTTGATGAATTCTCTCCCTTCAGTATTTACATACAATACTGTTTCAGGGAGATTCTCGATACTTACTGTGCTCGATGCGATAGATGGATGATTCACAAATGCGCGTGAAAGTTCGCTGACGAGTGCTTGGATATTTTCCAAATCAAAAGATGCAAATCCTTCGGCATCCTGAAATGTTAATGGTCCCTGCGGATTAAAGTCATGCGTTGTATCGGTACGTAATCTATTCTTGATTGCGGCTTCTTTTTTTGCATGTAATTCCGATGATTGTTTATAGCATGCATCAGTTGCAAGCCATAGTTCTCTGCGGAGAGTTGAATAGTCTAATTCAATCGGAATGCGTCTATTTCTAAATGATTCTTCATCATCACCACTTCCGAAGAAACCCAAGCTCACATCAAAAAAATTGGTATTGTCGAATTTGGGATTACCCACTCGGATACCAACTGTCAAAACAGCTGACATTCCTTTTCTCGTATTGATGATTCCACCTAGACTGGCTTTTGCGGATTCACTATTCCGCATTGTGAGCATATACTCCACATAATAGGGCTTCTGTAATGACTCAACTTGAAGCTCGGACAAGGCCCTTTTGGCTTCATCACGCATTGCACGCATCAAATCATCATACGGTTTGGCTTGCACGCCAAAAATTGCACTGCATGCCAAGATGAAAATGTGAACATGTTTTATTGACATATATTGTTCCAATCGGATATTCTAGAGTGCAAAGATACAAAAGCCACTCTTATTGCTTTTGATCTGTACCGTGAATATATTTTCTCAATGAAACAATCCGCCTAACCGGTTCAACTCCCTTTTGATACATGATGGACTCATTTTTCACCATGCCGATGCCCTTTGCAAGCCACACATGATTTTCAAAAGTGACATTACCGGGCGCATTAAAGAATGAAACATAATACAAGCAAGTAAAAGTACCGGCGGGAACATTGAGTTTTGATTCAGTTTCTTTTACTTCCACCTTTACACCATTTGCCGTATAGGTTTCTCCTTTTTTTGCAGGGTATTTATATGTGAGACTGAATACAGGCACTTCAGTGGTATCATCAGGATCTTGAGGCCAGCTATAGATACCTTTCTCTCGCACCGTATACCATGTTCCTCCTTTGGGAGTGGATATCGTACGAATAAGTGAACAAGGATTGCTATCAAGCATTGTAGATCCATGGACATAAAGGGTATCTCCCGAAGGAAATGAAAACTCTGCATTTGGCTCAAGAAATGTTCCTGTATTCACATCCTGATATGAAATATCAAAAAACCACGCTGAATTAGGTGCCAAAGGCATCATCAATGTGTCATCTCTTTCTCGTAAAGGATGTTTTATGGTCTTTGCTTGGGAAAACTGCCTTGTTTCCTTTTTTTCAATAGCATCTTCGGAACAAGAGAACTGAATCAATGCACAACAAATGAGCATTGCATTCACAAGAAATTGATTGATCTTTGATTTCATGGTATCCATCATATTTTCTTGGCAAATTACGGCTATGTTTCAAGCCGAGAAAGTGCTTTTTTTCCCGTATCTTTGCGCGCAGCATAACCTCTTTCATTGCAAATAGTTCAATGTCCTACAGCAAACACAATACGAATAAACCGGGCCTGAATTCCATTGCGGTTCATACAGGAACGATTCATGATGCTTTTGGGGGAGTGAATACACCTATACAGCCATCAACAGCAATTGAATATTTGAATGGACATGGCACTATTCCCTATCCCAGAAATTTTTCTATTCCGAATCATGATGCGGTTGCGGAGAAAATTGCAGCTTTGGAAGGTGGGGAGTCGGCTTTGGTTTTGGCAACCGGGATGTCTGCGATTTCAGCAGGCATATTGGCAATCGCCAATCCCGGTGACCATATCCTCATGCAGAGTAATATCTATGGTGGAACAAGAGCTTTTGTCGAGCTACTCCGAGAAAAACATCATATCAATGTGACATTGATTACTTCCATGACTCCGGAAACTTTGTCAAAAAACATGACAAATGAAACTGTTTTGGTGTACATGGAGACGCCAACCAATCCATTATTGGAAATCATTGATATTGAGCCAATCACTCAATGGGCCAAGGATCATGGCATTCTCTCAATGATTGATAATACATTCGCATCACCGGTGAATCAGCAACCTCTGGCATTGGGTTGTGATATCATCATGCACAGTGCAACAAAATATCTTGCTGGACATAGTGATTTAATGGCAGGTGCATTGATTGGTACTTCTGAATACATAGAGAAATGTAGAAAACTCTCTGCCATTTATGGAATGTCACTCAATGCAGTTGACTTGGCTTTACTCGAAAGAAGTGTTAAAACAATCGGTGTAAGAGTTCAGCAACAAAATGCAAATGCCATGGAGATTGCTCAATGGTTGCAAACGCATCCAAATATTTCAGCTGTTCATTATCCCGGTTTGCCTTCTCATCCAGGTCATGAAATAGCTCAAAAACAAATGTCCGGTTTCGGCGGAATGATGTCATTCGAGCTTGCCGGAAATGACACTGAATTCCGTGATGCCTTTTTGCAAAGGCTTTACATGATTTCCACGGCTACTAGTTTGGGTGGAGTGGAGTCTACAATGACCTTACCGGTACAGACTTCTCACAATCTATTGCTTCCTGAAGAGAGAGCAGATTTGGGGATTCATGAAATGCTCATTCGTTTCAGTGTTGGCATTGAAGATGTGAAAGATCTCATACATGATTTGGAAAAGGCATTGCAATGAAAGTCACTGAGATACCCGGAAAAATAGATTGGTTGATTTTTTTCATAGCTACCGCACTCTTATTGTTTTCCGTTCCCTTCGTGTATAGCGCAAGTGCATATGTGGCTTCCCAAAAATTTGGTTCAACCGAAGGAATTGTCATGAATCAAATTTTACGGGTTGGTTTATCACTAGGATTCATCATTCTTTTTACCCGTATAGATTATCATCGATATAAACACTATTCCAAATTGCTGTATATCTTGGGCATAGGTGCACTTGTCATCGTTTTATTTGTAGGAGCCAAGACCAAAGGAGCCGTCAGATGGATTGATATCGGTGGGATCAGTGTTCAACCATCGGAATTTGCAAAATATACATTGGTGATTTTCATCTCATCATGGCTATCTGACAATTTCAATAAACTCGATGATTTCAAACGAGGACTTTTGCCGGTTTTGGGAGCTGGAGCTTTGGTGATTGGTCTCATCGCATTGCAACCGAATTTCTCCTCAGCATTTGTCATTTCCGTGATCATGCTCACTATGTTGTATGTCGGCAATGTGAAAATGCACTATTTCCTTACGATTTTTGGCGTGGCAGTTTCACTCCTAGGTGTCTATGGAGTCTCTGCTGAATATCGCATGAAACGCATTATGTCATTCATCGGCATGGGTGATAGTCAATCCACGAATTATCAATTGGAACAAGCACTTATTGCATTTGCAAATGGTGGATTCTTTGGTGTCGGCCCCGGACAAAGCAATCAACGTGATAAATTTCTTCCAGAAAGCTATAGTGATTTCATCTCCTCAATCATTGGTGAGGAATATGGATTCTTCGGAATTCTCATAATGATGACATTATTCGCTCTTTTTCTCTATCGCGGACTTCGTGTAGCACGATTTGCACCGGATAGATTTGGAAGCATGCTTGCTTTTGGCATCACGATTACGATTTCTGCTTATGCATTTGTAAATGTGGGAGTGAATTGTGGCATTCTACCTACAACAGGACTACCATTGCCATTCTTGAGTTATGGTGGAACTGCAGTGCTATTTTCTGCCATGGCAGTTGGCATCTTGCTAAATATCGCTTCGCAATCAGGTATGTTTCCTGATACAAAAAAATCATCTTGAATTTACTGAGCATCAAATCATGTGTGGAATAGCAGGCATTGTCGAATATGCGATTTCAGAATCCGGTATTCATGAAAATCTCCTGAAATCCATGAGCGATGTGATTCAACATCGTGGACCCGATGATGATGGACAATGGATTTCGCCTTCTCACAAAGCAGGATTTGCATTTCGTAGATTGGCAATCATAGATTTGACTCCTGCAGGACATCAACCGATGTCAACTCCCGATGGTAGATTCACGATTGTATTCAATGGTGAGATTTATAATCATGCGATATTGCGTGAGGATCTTGAGAAAAAAGGATATCGCTATCGTTCACATTCTGACACTGAAACGATACTGTATGGATTTGCAGAATATGGTCCGGAATTCCTCCATACAATGATCGGCATGTGGGGCATCGCAATTTGGGATGAACAAGAGCATACATTATTTGTGGCAAGAGATCGCATCGGTATAAAACCTTTCTATTATCATCATGCGAATGGTCGTTTCATCTTTGGCTCCGAAATCAAATCCATACTCAAACATCCCTCGATTTCCCGCAATATCAATCATCAGGAATTCGCGAATTATCTCACATTCTCGATGTCGAGCGATGCTCATACCATGTTTGATGGCATCCATAAATTACCGGCAGGACATTTCGGAATTTTGAAGAATGGCGAATTCGTAAAGCATCATTATTGGCAACCATTGCAAAAAGGTGCTGAATACTGGGATCATGATGAAGAGTCCACAGTAAATGAAATCATGCGACTATTACGCCAAGCCGTGAAGGATCGCATGATGAGTGATGTGCCTTTTGGTGTCTTTTTGAGTGGCGGCATTGATTCCAGCACAAATGTTGCCTTGATGTCTGAACTCATGGATCGTCCTGTAGATACATTTACTGTCGGTTTTAAAGAATTGCAGAAATATAATGAGCTTGAGCAGGCAAGACTCATCGCAAGAACATTCAATACGAATCATCATGAAATCGTGATTGATCACAATGATGCACTTCCTGTTCTCGAGAAACTCGTGTGGCATGAAGATGAACCGAATGGCGACCCGGTGTGTATTCCATTGAATTTTCTCAGCAAATTGACCCGAGAATCCGGCACAACCGTGATACAAGTTGGCGAAGGAAGTGATGAACAATTCATCGGCTATTCATGGATGATTCGCGATCTCAAATTTTATGAAAAAGAATGGAAGCGCTTTCTCTCCTATCCGAGAGCAATTCAAAAAATGATTTATGAATTGGTGAAACCATTTCTCATGGCATCGAAGCGATATCTCATTTTGGATTATATGCGTAGAGCAATTGATGGTCATCCATTGTATTGGGGTGGAGCCGTGGACTATACACCATCGCATTTGAAGCAAGCGCTTGGACCTGCATATAATTACTTGGCAGATTCTGTAAGCGAAATGCCCATTCGCCTAGACAAAGAAATCGCCGAGATACAAGCACATCCTGAAGATTATGCCCAGCGCATTGCCAATTATGAATTGGCTCATCGTTTGCCTGAACTATTGCTCATGCGTGTCGATAAAATCACGATGGCACATTCACTCGAAGCACGCGTTCCATTTTTGGATCATCGCCTCGTGGAATATACCATGCGTATCAGACCTGAACTCAAGCGCAAATCCTATGAGGAATCAAAATATCTTCTCAAGAAAGGAGTGGATGCGCTTCTTCCCCATGAAATCATTTATCGCAAGAAGCAAGGTTTTTCAGCACCTGTTGCTGAATGGATTCGGGGTCCATGGTATAATTATACCGTCAAAACCATCTTGCAATCTCCTCTGATAAAGTCCGGTTTGCTCAATGATGCCTATTTCAGAGTGATGCTGAATGATCATAAGCAACAAAAAGGCAAACATGGCAAAGCTCTGTATTCAGCACTGAATGCCGCGCTTTGGCATAAGGTATGGATGGAGTGAGTTCAGACATTCAATTCAAAGTGCTTGGGGGTGCCGAGGAAATCGGCGCGAATTGCATACATCTTTCCATCGGCGGAACAGGCATCGTGATTGATTCCGGACTCCATCCCAAACATCGCGATCTCCGAGCATTTCCAAATATTGATTCTTTGGAACATGAAGAACTTGATGCACTTCTCATTACGCATGCACATACGGATCATATCGGAGGCATGCCCTATCTTCTCAAAAAGCATCCTTATCTCGCGATGCATACCACACCTCTGACGCGCGACATTTCCTCGATCATGCTGAAGAATACGGTCTCACTCATCAAAGAACAAATCGATTTGTCAAGAGAAATGCAGGATGCGATTTCGCTGTATGACAAAGACATCATCGAATATATTTCAACCGTATTTGAAACACATCTTTATGATGAGTCATTCGAGATTCTGGGTAAAAGAGGGTTATCAGAAATCTTATGTACTTTTCATGATGCAGGACATATTCCGGGTTCGGCGGGTATCATGCTAGAATGGAATGGGAAATCAATTTTTCATACGGGTGATATGTGTTTACATGATCAATGGTTGATTCCCAAAGCACGTTTTCCGTGGCATCATGTTGATGTGATGTTTTGTGAAACCACGAATGGATCGGAAGAATCTCATCCAACAAAAGAATCCATCATGAAGGAATGTGCACAGTTCATCAATGAAATCTCCAATGCAAATGGAAGCATTTTGATACCGTGTTTTGCGCTCGGAAAAACACAAGAAACTCTCATCATGATTCATGAATTGCAGATGAAAGGAATGATTCCTCATTTGCCGATTTTTACCGGTGGTATGAGCACAAAAATATCACGATTACTTGATCGCTATTGTTATACTTCCCCTCGTTTGAATCCCGGTTTTGAATTATCGGATATTCCGCAACATCCAATTCCTTATGAATCACTGAGCAAAGCCCCATTTTTTGGAACACCATCAATCGTGATTGCATCAAGCGGAATGATGCATGCAAAAACCACGAGCTATACACTCGCATTGCAATGGATGCAAAAACCGAATTATGGCATATTATTCAATGGTTGGCAAGAACCCGATTCACCGGGATTTGCGCTTAGCAATTCTACAGCAAAAGTACCATTCATGTTTGCCGGACATCGCATTGAGAGATCATGTGCAGTGAAAAAAGTACGCATGAGCGCGCATGCACGAAAAGCAGACATACATGGATTGATCAGAGACATTCGGCCCAAGACTCTGGTATTGATTCATGGCGAGACTGAATCCGTAGAACAAATCGCCGCCGAAACAATGGAGTATTTTGACGGCGATATACGAATCATTTTGCCAAGAGAAGGCACAGCTTATCAAGTGTGAGATTATGATGCAGTTGCAA
>Ga0172367_10003966_pt1 | contig 18745 bp, 4 predicted proteins | sample Lak10m_FD_114542 | JGI IMG/M metagenome (GOLD analysis project Ga0172367, IMG submission 114542) | Freshwater microbial communities from Kabuno Bay, South-Kivu, Congo - kab_022012_10m | ecosystem: Environmental > Aquatic > Freshwater > Lake | place: Democratic Republic of the Congo: South-Kivu...
TCATGAACGGCTGTATGCAAGATGAATTGAATTGAGATTTTGACATCTTGCAGTTGTGCGTCGAGAAAGAAGGATTGGTAGGAAAAATAAATACGCCAAAGTTGATGACATATATAGGCTTGGGGGTCTTCTTTGATTGACTGTAGTGATGCAGTATGGCGTCTGTTGCCACGCCCACCTTGGAAGAAATTTGCTGTCTGCTAGTTGTGGTTGAATTTGTAAGCGTGCATTCAACAGCAACGAAATCAACCGCGTCCAGAAGAGGCCCATAAACTTCCGATATGCGTGTTGCAACACCCTGCCTTGCCCAAGATGAACTCAGCCTTATGTCAATATTGGTGTCTGCTGAGAAAAACCTTGATGACTCAAAATAGGCAGCCCTGACAAATCCAGTGATTCTAAAATTACCAAGCCCACAGATACTAATTTTTACAGATGGATGGATTGCCTTGAGTTTGGCAATGGTCTCCAGCAGCAAGCCGTTAATTGCCGCCACCTCTCGCAATATTTGATCCCTGCTGCCGAGCGTGTCCTCTGGATCAATCATGTCAACCGGATTTGAAACCCACCTGGAATGGCGATTGAATGCGTCAGAACCGACATCGTCAGAACGGAAAATGCTCTTCAGGTCTATAATGACATGTGTTATTTCAGAAGCAAAAACAATCGCAGTGTCGGAGGCGATATTCAATTTGAGGTCATTCACATATCTGATAATTCCTGAGGGGATTGGCATGCCGGTGGCGTCTATATTCCTGTATGGAGATGATGGTGATGAATCTTCTCGCACAAATAGCATGGGTTTTGCACCAAGAGAGTTCGCCCAAGAACGTTTGGCAAGAATGTGATCCCTCATCAGCAGGTCTGCTGGGGTGAGGGTGTACACTGCCTCACTGTCAGAACAGAATACCGCAGGCGGTAGCGGACTCACCAACGCGCATTCTGGCCGGATCTCAGCAAGCGATGGAAGCATGCCTGCAAGGATTAAACTGCCATAGTTCCCTCTAAACTCAACACCAGTGACAATCCTGGTGATGTCTGTAGGGCTGGAGGGGTTGCCCACCCTGTCCCTCGCAACCACAAATCCGAATGGGCAATACGAAGAAAAACCCGTTAAGCTGTTTGGCTCATCGATCACACGCTGCCAAGCCGATGGGTTCGCAACAACACTTGCTTTCAGATCTTCGAAGATCGGCTTTGCAAGAACTATTCTGGATACTTCGGGACTATTCTCGGATCCATCACAGTACATTCTTACGATGATCTTGTCATCTTCTGTTGCAGCGTTCGCCAGCCCGTCAAACAGACACCTCAACCTGTTGATGGAGTTGCAAGAAAGCCCTGGATTGGGGCACGGATCAGATGTGGACCCCTGCCCTGCTCTGACTATAAATTCAGTGACATCGTCATCTTTAACCCTATCGCGCAACTGCACGTCTATGACCGACCCAAGATCATATGAACATGGGGTGATCGACACACCTGCGACGGTGCGCACCCCAATCATGTCGTTCATTTCTGAATAGCCACCCTCTATGACCATGTCTATGGGATCAAATTTTCCACGCTCCTTGTTGAGCAGGAACTGTCTTGCACGCACAGGTAGCTGCGTTGATGAGAAATTAAAATTGAACCTTACATACCTTCCCCATGTTCTTGGAGTTCCTGCATAGAAATTCAATTTGCCCAGCAAGGGCATGTGCTCGAGCGGAATGAGTTGATCAGATCCTGTATAGGTGGTCTTGTAGAAGCTGTCAGCTGTGACAAACGCTGACGTACTGCACATGCTGAGTATTGGTCTTGCACCTGAAGGAATGTTTTCTAAAAGATGCCTGCGTGTTGAATACTGGAGCGGGTTCATGTGCTTCGTCATGTCCGTCCAGCCAAAATCTGTAGCTGATGTGATTATCACGTGTTGCGCACTACCGTCTCCAACACACACCTCAAATCCGTGACATGGAACAGCGAGAGGATCGGGAAGCTCGCCACCTGAAGTTGGCCCGGTTGTCACCGAGATGGGTGGCTCGCCACCACGTATTTTTATGAGGTTCCAGAGAAGATTTCTGGCATTCTTCGCTTTGGTTATGGACGATCCAGCCATGAGCGATGTGTCATGGAACTCATTCTTCAATGTTGCAAGCGGCGGTGCAGGAGCACCTGTTCCAGCATTAGGATCAGGACTGTCGAGGAACTCCTCCTGCATCCATATGACACCGCCATTGAACCTATTCAATATTTTAGCAGTTGCTGCTGGAACTGCAGAACGGGCAAAAGGTATAACCAAAACTCCAATCCCCAATTCATCATAAAGGTCTAGAGAATCATCCTGCACCACAGAAACAGGCACGCCATTCTCGACACATGTGTGGATTGCGCCCATGAGTGGCCAATAGTATTGCTGCCACTTGGTGTTTGCGACGCCTCCCTGTATAGAAGCCCCAAAAGCAGCTTCCGGGCTGTGAACCACTGCGACCCAAGGCACCCTACTTCTCTTGGCTCTGGGCAAGCCACCGTCCTTAAGACTTGAAACCATGGATGCTAGCCTTCTGATGTATACAGAGGCATTATCCGAAGGCACTGAAGTGTTGTTGTTTTCCACCCCGGTTAGGGAATCAGGATTTTCTCCTGAATATCCAGCGCCAGAGAAATACATCGCATCAAAAATGTTACCGCATGCCCATGTTATGAGCAGTTTGTTCTCTAGGAAACCCCTGATTGCGTGGTCACGAACAATCCCCTTCCCGCCCAAGAATGTGAATCTGCCGCTCGCTGTCTGATAGGCGGAGTCCAAATTGCTTGTGCATGTCACCAAACTCTGCTGTGTGCCCGTTGGAGGTTGGAGCGCATCTGCCTCTGAGGGGCTCCACAGAGACAGCGGCTGCCACATCAGGGATGGCTTACCATCCCTACTCCGTGACATAAGCATGTCTGCAATTTGTGCCAACCACATGTCAGGAGGAGTTGATGGGTTGGTATTGTTGCTTGGCATCCGCAGAACAAGTATCTGCTCCACACCAAGTTCAGACTTGAAGCCAGCAGAGTAATATGCAGAGTCATGCTGATTGGCAAAAATTGAGTAGGAATGACCAGAATGTATGCCGGCTGGAATAATTGCAAAATCGGGATGCCCATAAGCCTTCATCGTGTCCGCGATGAACTTCATGAATTCTTTTTCCTTATTCCTCAACCATACTAAGTATCTTCGGACTTCAGATTTAAAAGTAACAGGTCTGGTCGAGTCTGATTCTATCCAGCCAACATCAAGATTGTCAAGGGAGAGAAGATCAGTTATATTTGTGGTGTTTTGACTGCTGAGCCAAGTCTGCAGGGGGGCAAGAGTTGGGTTAGCTGAAACTTTTGCGGCAGTGAGGGGAAATGGGAAAATCGATGGATCTGGCTTGGGTATTTGGCCTGAGGGTCTGATGTTTGTAAAAAGACCCTCATACGTTGCCCAGCTCACGGTATCCTCAGAGAAGTCTCCCCTGAACGGGTCTATCGGCATGCTATCCCAATACATACCGCGAACACCAAGCGGATATCCGTCAGAACCAAGGATGGGGTTGCCAGAACCATCCTTTGCCATGCCCTGCCTTGCAACCTCTTTGCACCAATCAGCCATCAAAAATCTTGTCGACGGAGATATGATTGACAGGAGAGTCATGCCAGAATTGCCATGCTCACTTGAAGTGATCAGATTGCCAAATATATCAGTAGCCTTGTGGAAAACCTCTGATATTTTCCATCCACCAGGAGGCGCGGGAAGACCAAACCTTATCAAACTAGTATTTGTATTGTTGGCCTGAACATCCAACTCGACAGAAGAGAACATTTTGAAGTACGCCACCAGGCGGATCCCGTGTTGCACCGACGCAGCCACGTATTCAGCCATGGGATCCATAGCCATTCCAACCGCTGTCGCCTCAGTTCCATCGTTTGCGAACAACTTCCACTGTCCAAAAGTAGCACCGTCCCTGCTCCAACTCCAATCTGGAGATGTTGTCGAGCTAGGCTTGGGGAACCACATTGGCTCGTCCGAACTCCGCAAAAATACAATTGCAAAATCAGGATTCCATTGTGCTGCAGCCCTGACCTGAGCATTTATGTTGAGAGCAGACTTGAAATCAGCACGAGCGCCAGCCAACTTGGCAGGAGTTGCTGCACCACAGGTTGGCAAAGAAGACGGCTCAAATGTCGAAGACCCAGTGGAGTGCTTACGCTTATAAAATGACAGGGATGCGGAAGAAAGATTTGGAGCAGAGCAGCTGCTCAGCAGACAAACCTCGCAGTCAGAACCGCTTGTGACAGCACCCCTCATGTTCCTGACATTTTGATCATAGAGCAAGACGCAGTTTAATCCGCTCCATTGGGTATGAAGGCTGAATCTTGAGTCTCTGTACCAAGAGGTATCTTTAAGACTGGGTGTCGTCGCAGATGCATTTGCATACCCTGCAACCTTGGTTCCTTTGAGCCTGTGGGTGGTCAAGCCATCTCGTCGGTTGACCAACCCAGTGTCTTCCACCATCTCGAACGTGGGCGGAGTCATGCCCTCTTCATATGGCATGCTGAACCACATGCCACAAGGACGCTTCGGATTCGGACGCAATCTGGCGATCTCTTCAGATCCAGACCTGACCGAAACAACGAATTTCTTCAGATTCAGTATCCTGTTATTCGGAGGATACTGCTCATTAGGGCTTATATCGGGGACTTCGGTCGGCGTGGGGACAGAAAGTCTGAAGAGCAAATACGCAGGAGATGAGCCGTCATCTGCCTCTTCTACCTTGACACATGTGATGCATGGCTTCATCTGCGCAGGAGTGAGAGGTGGTATGGTTCCATTCACAAGAGACTCAGGCGTGTCTGAAGAATCTGTTTCCTCAAAACTGAACTGATACTCATGACGGAAGGCAAGGCTCCAACGACGACGTGAGCCAACAGCGCGCTCTATGTCACCCAAAACCGCGTTTACGGTGGTGTTGTTGAACACCGTGTCGTCTATGCCCTCGGCAAAGCCTGCATATTTGCCTGTGAATATTCTTTCTGCGCTTCCATACCAAAATGTGAATAGAGGGTGACCCTGAGCAACCAGCATGGCATGAACCAACTTTTCCCACCACATCCAGCCGTGCACAAGCTCCCTGCTGCGCACGCCCCCTCCATACCATCGAGCTGACCAACCCTCGTTCGGCAGTTGCCTGTCCGCCTCAGTCCATATGAATCCAACTGGAGCATTATCTGGACGGGCAAAGCCGCCAGGCCACTCAACCCATGCAAGACAAGTTTGCGATGGATGGCTGTATGCGCACTGCTTGATCACGTAGATGCCATACTTGAGATCAGCGAATGGCTCCATGGCACTACGTGCTGGAGTGGCAGGAGATATGAAGTTGCCAGAACCTACGAGAGCTGGCGCCTTGATAAACGAACTGAATCCGTTTGCGTTTGGGACATTCTGCCTGGCGCCGTTACCCACCCATGTCAGTCTAGACCCTGGCAACTGAGTTTGGTTGAAAATCGCCTCAGGCCCAGACCTGTCTAGATCTGTGCCGCTTGACAATGTTCCATCCGTTTTCAGCCTCAAGAAGCCACCGTAATTACCAGAACTTCCCATCAAAACAAGCGGCCAAGAACCCATGTCATCTATTGTCCCCACTTCATATTGGCTAGAACCATGATAAAGATTGTTAATCAAACCTCGCTGCATATTAGAAATATCAACGAACTGCGTGTAGAGCCAGTACTGACCATAGCCGCTATAGATAATCTCAGTAGGAATGTCTCCGGAGCATTCAAAAAGAGAATTCTTACCCTGCCAATTAAGTTGATTTGATATTGTGCCATCAGAGTCAGGATGGGCAGCAATGAGTGGAGTTCCTGGAAGATATATTCTCTCCGCAAGGGAGATCCGCATGCCTTGGGTGCCAGACGAAACCAATTTCGACAGGTCTCCCCAAGCATATAGGGTTCCATCTGCTTTGAGCGCAACGGTGAATCTTTGGCCTGCTCCAACCCAAACACAGTTAGAGGTCGTGGCGTTCTGAAACTGGGCGGGCACAGTGCATTCACCGTCGTTATTTTCTCCCCAACAGGCAACAGTTCCGTCTCTGCGCAGGGCAACTGCATGGTGGTAACCGCCAGCCACCTGCTTGAATGGACCTGTTGGGATACCGCCAGTCGGCAGAGATTCTCCCCATTCGTTCCTGTCCCATGCAAATATAGAACCATCTGGTTTGATTGCATAGTTGTTGTAATATCCGCATGATATTGCAGAAACTGAATTTTGCGTGGTTTTTAGTGTCTTTACAGTTGGAGCTGTATTATCGCCAGCGGGTGCGTTTGGATATGGATATTCCCTGCTATTTTCTATCCACTTGCTGGTTTGGGCTTCAGAAGTGGCAGTAGGCCTTCCCGACCCCATCCTAACATATCCATTGCTCTGAGGCCCGCTACCCGTCACAGCATAGAAAAAATTGCCGCCCCATGTTTCTATATTCCCATCGTCAGTGAGAAGAAGATTGTGAAACCTGCCAGCAGCGATGTCGACATACGACTGGCCAGATGTCCCGAATATTGAATTGGATATCAAACTTCCTTCGGAATTTATATAGCCCTGACTGCCGCCTGTGGTTATATTTGCTGCAGACCTACTCCAAGACCCATTCAGGCTGGCATTGACACCAGAAGAAACAGTTGACCTGGCAAACTGGTAGTCGCCGGGAGCACCAGTATGTGTTGCCCAATTTATTAGGCCTGCCCAAGTGGTTGAACCCGAAACAGGATATGATGGAGCCGGAGTGTCAAAATTACTGTTGGGAAGATCGCCGCCACGGAACGGGCACCCCAAAGCATTGAACCTGAAAAGCCTATACCGCCTGTTTTGAGGGCTGGTTTGGCAAGAATTGCCCTGCAGAACAGGGTCGCCAGAAGAATCAAGAACGCAACTGTCCTGATCATCTGTGATGCAGGGGAAATACCCCAGATATGAGGACGCGTCTTGCTTGTACTCGAAGTCGATGTATGGAATATGATTTGTTATGAGCGTCGCATCTCCTGCGATGGGTCTAGGTATACTTCCCACCTTGGTCCAAACTGTGTTGGGATCGCTCAACTGAGCAGATGAATTGTCTCCCCAGGCAACTACAGATCCGTTGTCTAGCAGCGCCAAGAAATGAGATCCACCTGCAGCAATTTTCTTGACTGTACGACTACTTGAATTCAACTGTTCTGTGAAGGCGTCGGCAGCTTCTGAAGCAGTAACATCACAATGCTCTCGAGCAGGCCCACCCCATGCCACAACATTTCCACCTGTTGTCAAACCGGCAACAACACCATATCCAACTGCTATCTGCTTGTATTTGAGAGAAGCAAGTTCAGGAGGTGGTAGCAGATCATATCCTGCAAAATTACCTTGCGTGGTAACCCATCTCAAAGACCCGTCTTTCAGGGTGTAGAATATGATTGGCGAATGACCTACAGATATCGATGTGTAGTTTTCTCCATATTTCTCAGGGAACTGGCCAACCTTAAGGGTGGTGTCTGCATCCAATCTTGAAACACACTGGTAGCCATAATATGGAAGGCTACTTTCTGGACGCATGCAACCTTCTGCCTTGAGAGTAACCTCCATGGCCTTGGTTATGAGCGCAAAAACTTCATTTTCTAATATTGAAACCACAAGCTGGAGACGACTCAGCATGGGATGCTCCACCGAGCCATCCCATCGAGTCTCAACCAGAGAACGCAACCCTTCAGATATGCTATTAGTGCCAGTCAAACCAGACCCGTATCTGCCATTACCTGCTTCTAGTATAGATCTCACACCAGTAAAGCCGTTCCAAGATAGGTTGTCCCATTTTGGATTGCTGACCTGTCTAGTCACCCATTCATCCATCAGTCCATAGCCACGCACCACCTGCATCCAATCCCAAAGTGTGCCAGTCTTGTCTCCTCCGTACTCAACTATGAAATCATAAATGATGTAGTCAAGAAGGTTGCCATCCCTATTTAGGTCAAATTGCAACCTGTATGGGTTAGAGCCGATGCCAGAGGCATCAACATTTGCAAATAGCCTTTGACCAATCACATTCACATTTGGAACATTAGGTGACTGCTTCGCATACCAGCAAAGCTTCCTGATCATGTACTGTATGAACCCCCCACCGTTTGCGGTCGGCTGCCCACTGGCATCGAGAGTTCCGCAATAGAACTTGATCAGATTATCGTGGAAAAGTGATGGCAGACGAACTGTTCTGCTTGATCCCCCAGAATCCGTGTATGTATACAACTGCAGATCTGGCTGAAACCATACTGGATATCTCCAAGAATCAGCGTTAGATGGCTCAACGCGAGAACGAGAGTCTCCCTTCCACGAGTGGCAGAAAGGAATATCAACGGGATAATATCCCCTCTGGCCAGATGGTATTGGCTTGGGCTGGGGGTTGGATGCATCAAACCCGAAATAACCCCTGTCACACAAAAGACCGGGCATGATGATGTCGTTCATGTTGCCACCATCGATGGCATCTCTGACAGCATCGTAAAAAACATTATGCGTGATTGCCGAAGACCATGGAAGCTGAGAAAGCGGTGGCGTGCTGTCGTGACTGTTGATGAGCCACCTGTTTACTGCATAATTTTGAGGACGATTGCCATCTCCAGCAAAAGCTGCATCAGTAACCTTAAATGAATAATCACCAGAAGAAGCATCAACACATATGCTGTCTATTTGTGCATCTTTCTGGCAAGTGAATACTTCGCTAACATCTTCAACAACATGAGTTGATCCTGACAATTTCAATCTCTTGTATTTGAGATTGAGATTGTCAAAATCGCCATTATTAGGGGCTGTGGGGTGCGGACTCCCCCACCTGTCCATGACCACAAACGGCCTCACCCTCCTGCTGATGGTACTTCTCCCAGATGGCTTCTGGTATGGCCAGCCCCTCAGCCAAAGGTAGCCTCCCGTCGATGTCTCAGATTGGTTCCATCCAGTGTCCCACATATTGAAACCATTGAAATCATCAAGGGACATGAAATCAACTGCAGGCCAAGGGTCGAAATCACAGTTCAACCTGCATCCCGCTGCGGCGAACAGGGGGTCTAGTAGGTTTAGTCTGTGGGCTGCCGCAAGAAAGGGCTTGCCAACACTGAAAGAGGTTGCAGTTGCTCCAATGCTCCAATCGCCCTCGGTCTTGAATATGCGCAAAATATCGGTTCTATAATCAAATGAGGCGGCAGAGAAAAGATCTTCATATGCTGATATTGGATTGATTCCATAATCAGAAGACAAAACTTGGAACAAAACAGACAGCACCTGCCCAAGATCCCCACGATCAGACTTTACAAAATGGTTTGGATCGTGAACAACAAGCACATCAACTTGACATCCAGCCGTTGCCGCTGCAGCCAAGGATACAGCTGTTTTTGCTTCTTCGAAAGTTGTGACGGATTCTTGCGAAAGCACACAACTTGCACCCATCATGGATCTTGCCATGAAATCAAAATCATTTCTTGCAAAGTTGTCTGAATCAACCAAAATCACACCAGCGCCAGCGTCAAAAGCCCCAGCAATTACAGCGGAGCCGGTCTCAACCGACAGACCAACACCGGTATCAGAAGAGTCTAGCCCAATTGTTTTTGCATCAGGAGCAACTCCAGAAGACAGGTTTCCCGACAAGGGCTGCGCCCTTGAAGGATCCGAAGACAAACCCTCGAGGTACACAGCAGGAGCGTAAGACGATGAGGTTGCGCCCAAGGATCCCTTGGTGATCTTCACATACCCGTCTTGGACGAGCCTATTGAGCAGGTCGAACTGATCGTAGTCGGGCTTCATCGCACTATATCAACCGTTCCTGCTGAAGAAATAGACCAATCAGGAGACACTGAAGCAGTATATCTCGCGTTTGTGTCGGCGAGCGCCCTGAGGTGGCGGGTTAGACGACGTGTCCACTCCACCATCTCCCATCTCAAAATGGCGACAATTTGCCTTGTGCTGAGGGATGGACTAGAGGCAACAGAATTCGCGTTGTTATTGTTATAACGACCAGATGATATGGACATGCCACGCACAGGATTTATTGCAGGCAAATCTCGATAAATAAATCTCAAAGATGACCACGCAGCTTGGTCGTCTACACAAGAAGATATTGTACCTTTCCAGTCAATCATGCGAGATCCATCCATGTCCGACCAAAATATGTCATGCATGCAGTTACCAAGTTCTGGATCTGCAACTTCATGATCCCATGCGAAACCAAATGCATTTTCGTGACCAAGTTCATCTCTTTTTTCGTCAATTGGGCCAGAAATCATCCTTCTTCCCAAAAATTGATACTCAAGAGACCTTCTTGCGGCAAATCTATAGGCATTTGAGGTTGAAGTGGCTGCAGATATAATTTCTTCCATATTGTCACCAATAACAAAATCCAAAACCCTGCCGCCACCGTCATGAATTCCGCGCAACATAGGCCTTATATATTCGTCTACAAAATATTCAGGGATAGGCAACATTCCGTACCACGAGCCACCCATCAGCGCGGTAGGCAAAACTGAAGAAACGCAAAGTATGATAGAGTCTTGCTGGCCTATGGTTTTAGCGAAACGTGCCAAAGACAGACCAGACTCCCTAGCTGCCAATTTGCAAGAATCAGACAATATTTGATATTGAAAATTTGGTTTTGCGTCTTCTGCACCAACTGCCCTAAATGTGGAACCGTGAGGAAGCTTTGTTGAATTGACCAAATCCACCCAGCCATGTGGCATCCCAGAACTCATGTGTACAAAGAAATTGCCTCTAGAATTTACATTATATAGATACGGGTTTTTGGAAGATGTGAAACTTTCCATGAATGGCATCTTCAAGCCGAATCCAGAAATGCCACAAGCAATCGCGAAGTTTCTTTGCAATTCTGACCTGAAGTTGCTGTTGCCAACTCTGAAAGCGGCGTCCCTAATCGTACCAAATGCCATCGTTGAATCAGAACTGATGAAATCAGCACATGCCGGGGGTATGACGCTAGTCTTTTTTCCTGTGGCAGTCAAAACCAAATCGCAATTTCTTCTGGTATCCATCACCAAAGATTCAATAACAGAAAAGTACATCTCATCAGATGTCAAAGAAGTGTTGGATACTCCTTCGGTTCTCCTGAAGCCACGAACAACTTCATGAGCTCTGCGCAGGTGTGCACCAGACTCAGAGGTCATGCCCTTGATCATTTCTTGGGTGTTGAACCTGCTGCCAGTCAGAAGCTCTATGTATTCGGAGTTTGGCTGCAAAAACAGAGTTTCACTTTCGCAGTCACGAAATTGACTGCTAGACAACTTGTCATCCAAACTTGGCAAGCCATCACCATTTCCATAAGATCCAGCAAATCCGTCAATGCAGGGCGTGACGGTGCAACCGGCAGAAGCCAGCGATTGCACAGATGCATTACCGACAACGCCATACGGCACACCTGGTGCGCTGCAGAAGCATCCAATGGCATCTGCAGCCTGCTGTGAATCGCACCTGAATCCAAGCCTGTTAGATGGCAATAAAACCCTCATCAGGAATCTTCCTCATCATTAGGCTTAGAAGTGTACAGGTAAACAGTTGGATTGAAATTGCCACTATAAACACCCCACAACGGAGATTCGTTTGGAGGATGAGCAACTCCGCCCGTAAATCCCTGGAGGGCTATAGGGTTGGCCTCCCCATCATCATCCACAGGAATTTCAGAGTCATCCGTCCCAAAACCAAACTCCTCTCTTACACCGCCAAAACGCCATGCGCAGTCGCCAACAGGAGAAGAGAGATACCAATCTGAAAGTTGATCTCCATCAGATGAGCATTTGGTTAACACGCGAACCCCCTCTGGCAGGGGAGGCACACCATCATGCCCCTGTCCGAATATCCCCACATGCGGAATACCTATACGTGGAGATGCAGTGATTGCCTCTGAATCAAAAGGCTTGTGCTGCACCATGCTGAATAGCGGAGATCCATCTTTATGATCGCATATATTTTGAGAAGATTTCGGCGTCAATCCTGGAGAAGAAACAGAGCATCCAACAAAGTGATGTACCAACATTTTGCCTACAGATTCGTCAAGAGCAAACGAAGCAGCAGCTCGAGCCACATCCATATACCATTTTGCAAATGCCCTATTACCAACAAAATCAAAAGCAGACTTGTTCTGAAATACATTATTGGCGGTGTATGTTTTATCTAACTGACCACCGGGTAAATAAGATTTTACTGAGTACATTATTGAGAATTTGGAACATTCTGACAGAGTCTTATATGATCCAAAAATATTCGCAATCACCTCCTGCTCCCACCTGCTGTCAAAAAGATGACTTTCCCAATTGCCATAATATGTGATGCCGTCCACGACTTTTGGCTGAGATACTGCATTGTGAATATCTACAGGCAGTCTAGACTTGAAAACAAAGCACCATGGAGACTGCACGCTTACACCCAAAAAAACAGCCCACCTCTGGCGCACAGTCTCAAACCTGTATATGAATCTTGACATCCAAGATCTGCAAGATCCAATTCCATTATGATTGAACAAGCTATCTCTAGGATTCTGTATAGATTTGCCAGATGGAGGCAGAGACAAGGCATCCCCAATATGCTCGGTAAGTCGGCACTCCTCGTGATACTCGTCTACTACTTGAGAAGAACCACCACGACCCCAATCTGAAAAAACCAACACAGAAGCAAATTCACCCAAATAATCGCGCTGAGGATGGCTACTCCATTCTTCTGCAAGGATGCCTACAGCAACGTCAGCAACTTTTTCTGCCCCATAAGATCCATATGCAGATGGTGAAGAAATCTTGGAAGACGACAATCCGATACGGACAAATGGCATCAGCGGATCTTCATAGTATTGTTGTCTTGCTGCATAATACGAAGGCAGATGGCACACGCCACCTGAATCATTCGCGCTACTCGAGCAATCTATGTTCGCAGGCGCGACTATGCTCGGGATAGACTTGGCTATGCTGCTAAAAAATGGCTGGCAAGAACCCACGCCAACATGAGACCTGCGACCGGCTAGAGATGGAACAATAAGTTTTTTGGATCTTGCTCCCAAATCTTTAACACGACGCTCTTCGTCAAGATAGGCATCTACTATGTGTTTCCAATTAGATGAAAGAGAAGAAACAGAAGGCTTCCAGCATGGCACATATCCCCAATTTGCACAGGAGCGCACAACTCTGTCTGCCAAATCTTCCGATTCTATCGTGACGACTGATTCGACTGACGCCCTCACATTTGCGCTTGCCCATCCACTTACTGGCAAAGTGCCGTCAGAAACCGCCCTTGGCAGGTCATACCACTCGGGCAAATCACACGCTCCGCTAGAAGACACATACGGATTACCAGAGTTATCTCGCCACAAATAAAACAACATATGTCGTTCAAGTATTTGCTTCAAAAGACGATTGGTGCAACTGTCATAAGGGTCATATGGATCAGAGGGCTTGGGCATGTTGTCCGACACTATGGCAGTGATGCTGTTGTTGACAAGCTTTGGCAACTCATAATTCATAAAACTTCCACTGAGCAAACCAGTTTGAGCAACCACGTGATGGCCTAAATCATAGCGAACCCCAACAGTCACGGGATGATTGCAAGACTGAACGAAGGAATGCGCCAAGCTAAGCCAAGATGTGCAAATCTCATTTTGCGCTTCGTAGTAGGGATCGGACGCAATTCCAACTGCATCGCCACACGGAGATATCACAAACCTTCTCACCCCCCATTCATATGCGTTTTCTAAAGAAGAAATCAAAAAATCTTCGGACATGTTAAGTCTAGAAAAATCTACAATGAATCTCCTATCTATTGCATAATGTGAATAGGTGGTTACAATTTGCGTCATGACAATGGGACTCCAGAAACAATCCTATTTATCCTGTTTTCGTCCACATATTTCCACATGTTGAACCCAACAACAGCGATCCTGCCGCCAACTTCTACCAAGTGATGCACGCAGTCCATTCCAGTCGACTGTGGTGTTTCTGCCTCAAGTCCTGTCTGCGAAAATTCTGTAGTACCAATCTTGTATTTTACAACGCATGTATAGCCATTTGCAAATCCGCATATCATGTAATCATCTCGCAAAGATCCATCTTGAGCAATTGACCTGAATACCAATACAGAATTGCAAGCAACGCCAGTCATAGAAACTCCATCAGAAGATTCGGGTATTTCCAAAAGACGACCATCAGATCCAGAATAAGAAACAACCAACCCCTTGTCGTAAACCACCCCGCTTTTTCCTCCGTAAATCAAAAACTCTTTGAACTTTACAAGAACAGAAGGAGGAGTCACAAGTGGAGATGATGATTTTGTAAATCTCAAACCGTCTGGAGACCAAGCAAAATTTGATCCTAAAGAAATCACAGTCGGCAGTCCATCGAACACATGTGTTATCTTGTCAAACTGATTGTCGTTATTGAAATCTAAACCTCCACGACGAACAAATGGTATTGAAACATTTGGCCTGGAGTAAAGGATGCTTGGTGTCGCCACAATATATGTTTGTCCGTTTTTGCCACCGGCGACAATTGATCCGGCAACACCTTCGAGAGTAACAGCACGACTCGACATCTCGAATTGATCATATTCAAGTATTTCGCTCGGTCCATAAGCGGCGATACGATTACCGTAAACAGCCAACTTGAAAGCGAATCCGTTATCAATCCAGCCTGGGGGCGCAGATGTCATATGGCCAGAAGATGCATCAACAAATAAAACACCGACATCAGTAGCGAATGCGATCAAATTATGATTTGTCAAATAGACTGCAGAAAGAATGTAAGAAGGCGACCTAGAAAGACCATACGACCACCTCACAGCTGTATGACCAACAGTTGATATCTTGGTGTCCATCCAAGACATTTCTTGTGCATCATGAAGTGATGTTTTTTCTGTACCTCTCGTCGCATCAACTCCTGTTTCTATTTTAATTGCTGCTGCATTATGCAGCATATTTATTCGCATGGCTTCTGCCATCTTCAGGGTAAAGCCTGCATTATTTCCTTCAAGACTGTCTTCTATGACCCTGTGGGTAACCTCGCCAGAATCATTCCATCTCTTTGCCAACACTGCGCCCTCAACCTTATCGCCCTTGCCAACTCTAGAGCCATCTATGAAGCGTATTTGACCCAAAGTGGGCAAAGCCTGCCCGACCACGACTGCACCAGCCTCCTCAAAATTTATGGGAAGAGAATCTCCGTGTCCACCTCCAAAAATAGATGTTTCAGTCAATATTCCAAATTCTGAATTTATTGTGGATTGGTCATTTGAAACAACATATGCTTCTCTGTCAAAATAGTCGGGACATCCAGAAATGTCAAAAGGAGGGTTGCAGGGAAGGCCAGAACTAGAGCTACCTGAAGAACTAGAGCTACTTGAAGAACTAGAGCTACTTGAAGATGAAGACGATGAAGAAGACGAAGGAATGGAGGCATCTAAATCTACAAAAAAAGCGCTCGTATGAATGATATCTGTTTCTGATATGTTCTTGTTCGGGTTTGACGGGTTTTGTAACTGAGTGGTTTGCCAAGATATATCACTCAATATAATCTCTAGAACTCTTTTCATGTCAGGAGTCAAGAGACAAACACCAGTATTTATAACTGAATTTGTTGCCCTGTCGTCAAAACTACATATGCCACTTCCGTCAAACGCAGGCGGTGCACAAGAGAAAGTGCCATCAGAACTTACAGTTAATCCGTATGCAGTACCACCAGATAAAGTTGCACCCATAAAAATCGTGCCTTCGCTGTGTTTGTGAAGAAGAAGACTTCCAGAATCGCCAGCTGCCACGCAATGTTGCATGTCTGTAAGTTCAACCCCTGATGGCATGGCTGCCCATGGGGAATTGACAACTCTAGCCTGAGCCATCTGGTTAACAACTCTCACAAATCTCATGGCTGACACAGTAAGCCAAGAATTGTTTACAAAAGCTAGAGCGCTATCAAGAGCAAAATGCCTATCTGGGTCTGCAGTAACACCTAACCTTACTGGATTTATTATGCTAGGTACTGGGTTCTTAAATGCTTGAACCACTGCATCTTGAAATAGAGACCAAGCAGACATAGGAATGTCTGAGTATTTTTGCTTTACAGTCTCCCCGCCGTTTTGCATCATGTACCACTCGGGATATCTATTCAATATCATGACGCCATTACCAAGAGAGTTGTATGTAAAACCCGTAGACCCCTGCTCAGTGTTGGTTCGTTTGGTGATGGTAAATCGCACGCTGTCAGCGCATGCATACATTGTGTCTGTGGTCGGAGGATAGTGATCGCACATGAGCAGATGCTGCCTGGTGATGAGCGCGGCAATTCTAGAGCCCATGCCGTTTCTGTGACCCCTAGGTGCATCTGTTCTTCCCGCATACACCAAGCCGGTGTAGTCCATGGACAATGGACTGAAATTAGAATCACGCATGCATAGAAAATTGATTGGCTGCGTGCCCAGTGGAGTGGAGCCATCAGACTCATAATTAAGCAAATCATGCCTTTCTGCATCATAGTTTGGCTCATCTATAGACTTGCCTACATGTGGAGATCCGTCGTTAAAATCCATGAAATCTCCAATAATCTCTGAAGAAACATCTGGATTTAAAAACAGTCGTAGAACATCTCCTTGCTCTATGTGGTCATTTATACCTATTGGCAAAGAACTGAATGTCAAATTCACGGTGTCGCCAGAAACTGAAGACACCATTGCCAAAGAGCCAACACGCCTGCCAGCACCACCATCTCTGAATGTAAAAATCTCACAAACATTTGCTCTAGCGAATTTCGTTGCATCAGCAACTTTGAGACTGCCTATGAGGTTGGTGCCAGTGTAATACATTTTATTGCAAGTCCTCTAACGGCATCATATCCAAAACAACGACATGCCTTCCAGACATGGGCTGAACGAGAGCACTAACTGAATATGGAACTATCATGCCGATTCCGTATGACTGAGCTTTTGATACAGTTTCATCGTCTATGGCAATTATGTATATATCTCTGTGCGAATTTGCTACATAGTCACGCAAAACAGACAGGCAAACATCGGTCGTTTTTGAGTTTACATAGCAAGCCCACTTGATTGGAGGAATCGTATTGGCCATGGCAGACTTCATATATGAATCTATAGATGGGATGTCAGCCTCTCTAAATCCATAAGGGAAAGCGCAGGCGAATGCGTGCTTGCCGTTGCCGGCAAATCTCTCAAGCCAGCGAGATAAATACATGAAAGAACTTGATGAAAACTTAAATTCTCCGCTCAGTATTCCCGGCTCAACAATGGCTAGATAAGAGTCTAAAGATTCACTGCCTCTCAATTTTTCACTCAAATAAGCAAAATCATCAGAGTATCCATTTTTCATCCACATGCCATCAGTTAGTCTTGCACCTTCAGACCACAAACACGAGGAAGGTCGAAACATGTTTATTGAATTGCTAACAACAGAACATGACGCACAACATGGGGCATGTATGGCAGCAATATTTATCAAACAGAAATTGCCAACTGGCAACTTGCTGATCCTGTTGATGGCACTTGCGGGATTGCCGACATATGCAGACCATGGCGTCCCTAAAGGCATTTGAGAAGAGATGTAAACACGACCTCCGCTTTGAGGATTGCCAACCATTCCGTACCAAAGTTTTTCACCACCTCTAGACATCCAATACGGAACATCTATAGATTTTTCGCTAGCTCTCAAAATTATTGAATTAGCCTGCATGCGGTGATCTGAGCAGATTGCAAATTGAGAAATGTCTAAAGATCCATCTGAATGCAGCCTGTATGACTCAAGAGGCTTAAAATACATGACACTGTTCTGCGTGCCGTTTATGCCAATCGCGCTGCTGCTTCCGCTGTCATAAAAATGATGATTGGTCATTTTGGGCTCGAAAGAAAGAAGCAATTTTTTCGCAGATGACACATGTCCATCTTCAAAAGTGAATGGGGCGGACGGGTTGATATAGTCTTCAGCATCCCCATTCAAATCGGCCATCGGGAGCACTGATAGCTGTATATCAACTCCGTAAGCATGAAGAAATCCAGTACCAGATGATTCAAAAATACCCAAAGCACACGACTTAGACATGCAATTGCCGCCTCGGCTGGAACAAGCCCACTCCACATCAATGTCCATATCAAAAAACAAGGTGATGTTTACACCCGTGGGCAAAACAAGCCTATTTGGCATGCTCTTTTCTGCAATATGCAAACGCAGATCTGTGAGCCAAGAAGGCTTGATGGCAGACAGAAGCAGACGCGAAGAGCCTAAAAAAGAAACCTCGTCTCTTTGACCCCAAGAGTAAGCTTGTCCAGGTTCAAATTGGAACTTTAGATCTGCCATATTTATAAGTTTCTGTCCACGCAGGGGCGGCAGCCTTCACCACCGCAAGAACCTCCACCATCCTGCTGAAGTTTCTTTCTGGTTCTGGCACGCTGAAGACATTTGTAAACATTTCCAAGACCCAAGTCAGACTTGATCATGCCAATGGGCCTTGCCGTGTTTGTGTCTGGTCTTATAGACTGTAACAGCTGCGGTATTGCCGAAGATTGGTCGTTCGCACGAAGAGCCGACACAACCCTCAAGAGGACTTTAGCCTTATTGCTTCTGCACGAGGAGACATCGGACTGCCTCGAGCATATTGGGTCAACGCCTAATGTATTAGAAAGCGAAGATATGACATCTAGTATTTGCTGCCGCACCATGGGATGAAGAGAAAA
>Ga0172367_10003967_pt1 | contig 18743 bp, 18 predicted proteins | sample Lak10m_FD_114542 | JGI IMG/M metagenome (GOLD analysis project Ga0172367, IMG submission 114542) | Freshwater microbial communities from Kabuno Bay, South-Kivu, Congo - kab_022012_10m | ecosystem: Environmental > Aquatic > Freshwater > Lake | place: Democratic Republic of the Congo: South-Kivu...
CCAGCAGAAACCTACTGGTGGTGGTAGAGCTAGGACTAGTGGTGGTAGAACTGGTGGGGCACGAACAGGTGGTGGAGCCCAGGTGAGTGGTGGGACACAGACTGGCGGGCGTACTCCGCAGCCCGCTCCTCGCCCAACAACACCTCCTCCTGCGTCTTTACAGACACCGCCTCCTGCTAACCCTCGCCCAACTGGTAATGCTCCAAGACCTGCTGGGGCTAAGCCTGTTACTGAAGCTGATATTGTTCGTCAAAGAGATATTAGGGAAAAAATGGAGAGGCCTAATGGGGTTACAACATCTGATATCGAACGTCAAACAGAAAAACGAAGGCGCAGGGAGAGGGCAATTACAGATTCTTTGAAGACGCTTCCTTGGGATTTAGAAGGTCGTCCTAGAAAGCAACGGATTTCTAACGATCCAGGTAGTATATATCCGCCTGAAGAAGATTTTAGAAAGATGAATAAGTTTGATTGGGGAATGAGATATGCTGGAGATGCGCCATTATGGCTTATGGGTGGTGGATCTTTTGCAGCCCCAGTTAGATATTCTACAGCAATGAGAGGAGCGAATGAAGTTGCTAATCCATTGGCGAGAACGGCATTCGGTCAACTTATTCGTTCGGCTAAATAGGATGATAAATACTATGAATAGTAGAATGCAAGCATATGATTATCCAGTCGTCAATGGAGAATCTCGTAATATAAGAGAAATCCCATATCCGATTCAGAGTTCTAATGAATATACTGGCGGTCGTCTTGTTATGAGCGATGGCTCATTGGGGCCAATGCCTCCATTTGGAACAGTTGAAAATGGTCGTGGGTATAAAGGTTTTACACCATCACAGCAAAGAAGCTATGATAGACAAAAAGAATTGGGAATGGATGCTGTAGGGTATGCCGCTGGTGAAGGTCTTGCTGGAGCAGCCTCTTATCTAGGTGGTAAGTTACTTAACTATGGTAGAGGGGTGTATTCTGCTAGAAAGGCGAGCAAGAGAGCAGCTCAGTTTGCGAATGCACTTGATGAATTACAGCCAGTTGTACAATCAAGAAAATACAAGCCAGTCAGACGATTATCAGAACAATACAAAGGTGACCGTCGATTAAAGAAAACATATGATTGGGCAAATGAGAAAGGCCAAGAAGCCATGGATTGGGCTCTCAGAGAGCCGCAATTTGCTGAGTATGTGAAAAGAAAGTCTGGTGATAGAATTGGTGCAGTCAGTGAAATGCTTAGACCTGGCTTTGCTGAAGATCTTGCAGGTGCACCAGTTAGAGAATATCTGCCGACAAAATATGCAGCTAGGATTAGACATTTGCCTCGCGAGGTAGCCGACGCTAGAATAACACAAATGTATCGTCAGGATCCATTCTTCAGACAATACTATAAAAAGGGTGCTGAAAGAGTTGCTAGAAATGAGAGATTTATTAGAGAAGAAGAGAGCGCCTCTCTTAATAGAGCCTTTGATAAGGCGAGAAAAGAAGCTGAGAAAAAGGCTAGAGCTAAATGGTGGGCTCAGTATAAAGATGCTAATTATATTGGCCCAGAACTTGGGTATAAAGAAACGATGAAAAAAGTTGTTCCAAATCCAGGAAGAATTCCAGATCTTATAAGATCAGAAGAGTTTAATCCAATACATGGGACTGACTTCTTCGGTAATACTTTTAACAAGCAACTCGCTCCGGTTAATGGATGGCGTTTTAGATAGTAGGAGGACAGTATGAAGAAGAAGACGAAGAAGGGTAGCAAGACTGGTAGCAAGGGTAAGGGCTGCTAATGCTCATCTCTCGCTATTTTACCAAGGCTGAGATGGAATGTCCTCTTACAGGAGAATGTAAGATGGATGAAGTATTCATGCAGCATCTTGATGAAATGCGAGAGGCCTATGGTAAGCCTATCTATATCTCATCTGGATATAGAAGTGGGATGGGAAATAGAAAAATAGGTGGGCACCCAAACTCATTGCACATGCGTGGACTAGCGGCAGATATACCTATGTTAAACCCATACGAGCGATGGGAACTGGTTAATGCCGCTATGTCCTGCAACCTTGGTGTAGAGGTGTGTGACAGACATGTGCATGTTGAGTATTTGGATGGGCAGAAGCCCAAGATGTGGAGTGGGAAAAGCAAGTAGGGGTTATGAAAGAAGTAACGATAAATCATCCAACTGGAGCTAAGACATACTATGTGTATTCTAAAGAAGAGGCTGATGAGGCTAAGATAGAATATAAGCATTGGAGACATGGTGATGAAGGCGACTATATCATAAGTGATGATGGTATTGTAGCCAAGGTTATTGTGAAGAGGCGCTATCCTACATCTAGAAATGGTGACAAAGATAAGTATTATTATAGGTGTGCATGGGGATCAACATTCTTGTTCCCACATCTTGAATCACAGAAGATGAAGGCAGAGGGGCGTATATCTAGATACGATGTCGGTAAGATTAGTAGCATTGAAAGAGCGATGTCTTCTAATCTTATGAAGAATCTAGCTATGGTATACGCGATGACAATGAACCATGAGAAGACGATTACTCATGTGTTTCCAGAGGCGTCTCGTAAAGAATATCGTCAACTAAAGCGTCGCATGTGTACAAAGGTATTTAGAAATATGGTAAGACAAGAACTTAGAGAACATCTCGAAGAAGCTGGAATAAATGAGGCTAAGGCCCTAAAGTTTCTTAAAGAGATTATCGAGATAGCCAAGGAAAAGAAAGATGTGACGAATATGCTTCGTGCATTTGAGAACATGAAGTCTATCCTTGGTATGGAGACGAAGGAGAAGCAGTCTACTACCCTTCAGATAAGTACTGGTGGCAATAGAAAGCTTATTGACATGCTTAATGATGAAGAAGCTAAGATGACATTAACACATAAGGTGGAGAGAAATGTCGAAGTCGAAGAAGCCGGTGAAGATAACGGACGAGAAGTGGTGGACGCGGAAGCAGTCGAGATCATTCAAGATTAGAAAAAGTCAGACAGTAGATAGGCGTTCACAAAAAGAGGACGATGATGAAACTTCCTTATGGTAATAGAGACTTAGAAAACTATGAAGATCTCTATGAGCAGTTTCATGTTCTAAAGAAGCTAAAGGGCAATATGCCTTTATTCGGTAGGGTATGTTTCCCAACTGCTATAAGTAAGGAAGTTGCTCCATTCCACCATAGGATATGTAAGTCATTAGGTAATACAGCGTTGAAGAGAGTGCTTGTATCCGCACCGAGAGGTAGTGCTAAGAGTACATGGTTTAACCTAATCTACCCTATGTGGCGTATAGCATTTAAGAGCTCTAATGAAGATATCTTCATCGTAATCATATCAGAAGCGCAATCTCAGTCTATTAACTTCTTGGGTAGAATAAAGTATCATCTTAATAGTTCTGAGAAGTTCAAGGAGTTATTTGGCGATCTAGGCGAGAAGACGGCCATACGCTGGACGAATAATGACGTCATCTTAGCTAATAATGTACGTATCGTTGCCCTTGGTACAGGACAGAGAGTCCGTGGTTTTATTGAGGGTGACACTCGACCAACTGATATTATCATTGATGACTTTGAGTCTGAGCTTAACGCCAATACACCAGAGGCTAGAGCAAAGAATAGAACATGGGCATTAAACGCAGTGTTCCCTTCTATTGCTGATAGTGGTAGAATATTGATGGTTGGTACACCAATATCAGAAGACTGTTTCTTATATTATGCTAAAGACTCTAAGGTGTGGGACTCTAACTGGTTTGCAGTGTGTGAGGATCTTAGTGCCGCACTTGATGGTGATGATGAAAATGCTGGTCTGTTATGGTCTGCAAAGTATGATACGCAGAAGATCATTGAGATATACGATGAATTCAAGAATACTGGTAATGTTCACGGCTTCTATCAGGAATACATGTGTCAGCCGCAGTCTCCTGGAGAAGCCCCGTTCCAAGAATCTTACTTCAAGGAGTTTGGTGCTTTGTTAGAAAGAAAGGGAAGTGACTGGTACCTAACTTATGGTTCTGGCGAAGGAGAGACACTAATACCCATTGATCTTTATATGGGAGTTGATCCGGCGTCATCTCTATCCATTAAGGCTGATTATTTCGTGATTGCAGTAGTAGGAGTGGATAGTCATGATAACCGTTATCTTATTGACATCTTTCGTGATCGTATTAGGCCGTCTGAGCAGCCTCAAAAGATTATTGATTGGTATAAGAAATATAAGCCTAGGAAAACGAAGATCGAGTCTACAGCGTACCAGGAAGCATTGCGTGACGGGGTACGCGCTATTATGCGGGATAGTGGGCTCTTTATTCCTGGTATTGAGTCTGGTCTCAAGCCTCGTACACCAAAGTCTGAGAGACTTCTTTCATTAGTCCCTCACTTTGCTAGAGGAAAGTTCTTTTTCAGACCGGAACATAGATCTGTAAAACTTGAGTTTACGTCTTATCCTAGAGGTAAACACGATGACGCCATGGATGCTATATGGTCTGCATGTCAGGGAATGACACGATGCCGTAGAGACGCTAAGAAAGATGAGTCGAAGAGAAATGCGCGAGAAGACAAGAAATATGATTGGATGTCTGACTTTTAATAAGCGGAGATGAGATGAACGAATTAAACAAGAGCGAGTTACTCAAGGGTAAGTACAAGAGCGGGCAAGAGCTTGTTACTGAGACCATCGCTTTATATGAGACATTCAGAGACCTTAGGACTGATTGGGCTCAGATGGCTCAGGAGAACGCAGAGTTCCGTCTTGGTAAACAGTGGTCATCTGAGCAGGTTCGCACACTACAGGACAGAGGACAGGCCCCTGTAGCTATAAATAGACTACATCCAGCTGTTGAGACCGCTAAGGCCTTGCTGACATCAAACCGTCCTTCGTTCAGATGTGTAGCTAGAGAAGATAGCGATAACAAGGTCGCTAGGGTGATGTCTGGATTGATGGAGTATATCTGGCAGATTAGTGATGGTGAAACGATCCTTCGTAACGCTATTGATGACTATTATGTCAAGGGGATGGGAGCTATCTGCGTTTACATTGATCCATTTGCCGATATGGGTAGAGGTGAGGTAAAGATCAAGGATATTGATCCTCTTGATATCTATATAGATCCTAACTCAAGAGATCGCTTTGCAGACGATGCTGAGGTAGTCGTCTCTCGTTTGTTCACAAAGGAGCAGGCTAATCTCCTTGAGTTTAACTACAGAGATGCTATAAAGGCTGCCTCATCTGATTATATATCAGACAGACCCGAGACTGGCAATTCTAGTGAGCTTCCCATCTTCTTCCCAGAAGGTGTGACGACAATGACTGTTGGTATGACGTATAAGAACACTGAGTATATTAGAGGATACGAGAGGTTCTCCCCATTGTATCTTACATACTATAGAACATTTGAAGCGTTTACTGGTAAGGAGGATTTGCTTGACGATTTCAAGTTTAAGGAATATGTAAATAAACCGGCATGGATTATAGGTGAACAGATTGTAACCGATCCATTTCAAGTACAGCAGATGATGGCACAGATGCAGCAAATGCTTTCTGAAGCTGAGCAGGGAGATCCGGCAGAGCAGATGCCAGAACTGCCGCAGATACAACAGGTTACATATTACGATCTTATAAAGATGGGACAGATAGAGGTCATTAAGACACCAATTAGGCGTATTGTCCAGTCTGTTATCATGGGTGATAAGCATCTTTATACTAGAGTTCTGGAGACGGATAAGCATCCTGTCGTCTTATTCATGAATGTTCATACGAGAACTCCTTATCCATTGTCAGATGTTGGTCTTGTTAAGGATTTGCAGAGGGCATTGAATAAGATGCAGTCCTTGATTATTGCCCATGCTACAACAAGTACGAATATGAAAGTGCTTATTCCAATGGGTTCTGTTGACATGCAGGAGTTTGAGCGTAAGTGGGCACTACCTGGTGTTGGTATCGAAGTTGATATGGACATGGGCACGCCTATTGTTGCTCAGCCCCATCCTCTTCCCAATGAACTCTATATGCAGGTGAGTGGTTATAAGACTGATATTGATCATCAGCTTGGTCTATATGAGATGATGGCTGGCAATTCCGGTGCAGCCCCTACTACATACAAGGCTACTATTGCTATGGATGAGTTTGGGCAGAGAAAGATTAGAAGTAAGCTTAGTGATATTGAGAGCGGACTGAGACGGGTTGGTGAGGTCGCCCTCGCCTTTATCCAGGCTCTTTATACTAGTAAGAAGATATTTAGGATCATTCAGCCTAATAACTCTATCAATGAGTTTATTATCAACAACAGAATGGTTGATGATAAGACGAATGAGATAAAGGTGATGAATGATGTATCAGTTGGTAAGTACGATGTTATCGTTGTTGCGGGCTCAACTCTTCCTACAAATAGATTCGCTGAGTTAGAGCTTTATATGGAAGCATATAAGAATGGAATCATTGATCAGGTCGAAGTTCTGAAGAAGACTGAAGTCTTTGACATAGAGGGTGTGATCCAAAGGTCTAGCATGCTTAATCAGTTACAGGGTGTTGTGCAGCAACAGCAGGAAGAGATCAAGGGGCTTAAGGGTGACAAGCAGACGAGAGATCGTGAGAATCTTCACCTTAAGCAGCGTCTTGAGGTTGAGAAAACGAAGGTTGAATTAGATAAGTTTACCAATCAGGCAAAAGCTGGAGGTCAGGTTTATGAAGAGACATTAACTAGATTATTGCAGAATACAAAAGAAAAAGGTAAATTAGAGATTGAAAAAGAGAAGTTGAATCTCAAAAGACAAATGATAAGTAAAAGAGAATCATCTTCTAACAAAAAGAAGAGGTAGTTATGCAAGATCCATTTGGTCAGACTCACCCAGAATCCTGGCAGTCTGATGAAGAAAATCCGGTTGCCTTTCCGTCTTTCGATGAAGCGTTTAGTACGCTGATTGGAATTGATGATCCTGAACCGACTCCTATTGTAGAGGATACTCGTGAATATCAGGATAATGATAGCGTTAGGTATCAGTATTGGCAATCGCAGGCTGACAAGTTAAAGAACGAATTGGAGGACTTAAAGCGGACTGTCTATGAGAATTCTGCTCAGAGAGAAGTTATTGAGGAAGAGCAGAAATTCCCTGATCCGCCAAGTGCTCCTCGTAAGCCCGCTGGATTCTCTTATGAAGAGGCGATGTCAGACGCCCGTTCTGAGAGTGCGCGGTACCTTTCGGAGAAAGAAGAGTATGATAGGAATATCAATGACTTCAATTCTCTTCGTGTTGAATATGAACTTGCCCAGCTTAGGAAGGCTAAGGAGACCTTTGCCGAAGAGCAGAGAATGCTTTCCGAGCAAGCTGAGATGGAGTATCAGCGAGAGATGCAGATGAAGCAGGCCGCACAGACTGCAATGCAGCGATATGGTGCAGACCCTGCTACTGCAATTAGATTCGTTCGCGAGATGTCTTCTCCTGAGAGTATTACGATGGACAACCTTTGGGCTCTTTACAATATGCGTAGTAATGGGAGAGTCCCAAGCCAGCAGTTTCGTCAGACTCAAAGGGCTCAGCAAGTTGCTCCTCCTATGGGTGTTGTTCCAGGTGGTAGACAAGAGCCACTTGGGCGAAGTGTTGATGATATCATAATGGATAGCCTTGTGGATGACTATAAGAAGAGGAATCCATGGGGATAATTCGATAGGAGACAAATATGGCTGATTTATATTCTACTAGTTTTAGCAATACTGCCAACGGAATTAGCATTGACGACAACCGTCGGCTGTTTAATTTCGGCGAGCGTATTGCCGAGTTGGCTCCTCAGGAGTCACCGTTTTTCACTTATCTGAGCAAGGTGTCTAAGAAGCCTACGGACGATCCTGTCTTCAAGTTCATGGAGAAGCGTCACCAGTGGCAGCGTAGAAACTTCTTCCTTGGTGAGGATGTATCTTCTGTTACAGAGTATGTTGCTGGCGTTACAGTTTTGAATGGTGACCTTGTTAAGTTGTCCTGCTATTACGACAAGTATGGTCGTACTAGTACAACTGCTGTCGCTCCTCAGTTTATTCTTAAGAACCAAGTGGTCGCGTTCAAGGACACGGATGGTGTCCTCCGGCACTTTAAGGTTGATGCTACTCCCACTCCTGATGGTGGCGGTACATTTACTGATACCAAGATGATTGCCATGTTCAGTGCTACTTGTGCTTTTGCTAATGGCGTTGAGGGTCAGGTTGTAGGTACTCAGTGGGCTGAAGGTTCTACCGACCCTGATGGTTGGGTGGACTACCTGTATGACCGTCAGGGATACTGTCAGATCTTCAAGACGGCTATTCCGATGTTCTCTGGTACTTCTCTTGCCACTCGTTATCGTGGTGATGCTAATGAGTACAAGCGTGTGTGGGCTGAGAAGTTGATGGAACACAAGATGGACTTGGAGCACGCTATGCTCTTTAGCCCTGGTGTTTCTACCACTTCGTCTGACTCTACTACGAGAACTACTATTGGTATGCTGCCTTATACCTTGGCGAATGGCACGACCCAGTCCTTCACCTATGCCAACACTGGTTACGATGACTTCATCGACTTCCTGTCGACCTTCTTCGCTCCTGAGTCTGGCAACAGTGGTGATAAGCTGGTGCTCGCTTCTCGTAACCTGCTTGCTTGGTTCAACAAGCTGGGCAGTGGCAACTTCTTGAATAACATTCTGCCTGCCAGCTCTCGTCAGCTTGACATCCAGAACATCAAGGGTAGCTTCGGCCACGAGGTTACGAAGATCAACACCATCTTTGGCAATCTGCACTTCGTGCAGGAGCCTCTGCTGCGTAATGGATTTGAGGATTACTGCATTATCGTTGACCTGAAGAATGTGTCTTATCGTCCACTTGTTGGTAATGGCATTAGCCGCGATACGCACATCATCACCAACGTGCAGAACAACAATGTCGACGGTCGTAAGGACATTATCATTACGGAAGCCGGTCTTGAGATCCAGCTGCCTGAGACGCACGCTGTCCTCACCTGGTCTTAATTAGATTCACGCGGTGGGGTGTTGCATGACTAGTGATGGTACTTTTGGTAAACTCAAGAGTCAATTGATCACTGGTACAATTGTATCTAGTGCTCAAGGCGGATTCTATGATGCATCAGCTTATGGTGAATCACCGTACTATAAGATTCGATTTGATCCACAGGCTACAATGGGTGCTGTGACCATTACTGTCGCTGTTATCACCACTGCCTAATTATAGTGGGGGAGCAATCCCCCACTACCCTTTTCCTTAGAGGTGTTTAATGAGTCTTACAACACAGATAGAGCATTATGCTGGGAGCACTCTTGGATACTCATCTGTGATTGCTCAGGCTATCAATGATGGTATTGTTGATGTTGTTACCAAGGTTATCGCCCTTAGGCCTGATCTCTCCCATTACTTCTCCAAAACAGAGACGATAACTGGTTCAGGTGGCGTAGCTCTTGACTACTCTTTACCAATACTAGCTGTCGAGAGAAATGGGTATAAGTGCATGCCAGGCACCCTTGATATGAAGGGAAGATATATTGATCCAACTAGTTTGCTATACGCGACAAAGTTTGACCCTGTTTACTACATAGATAAGCAGGGTGCCTCATCCTATGTGTATATTAAGCCTAATCCTACTATCACTGAGAACGGATATGTTGTCAAGGTTACGATTGGTACTGCCAATGACAATACTAGTTCCATTACTTACTTCCCATCTAATATGATTAATCTTGTTGTATTGTACTCTTCAATTCGATTATTGCAGGCTAAGATTGAAACATTACGTAGCTTTTTGCCAACCGATCTTGATAATCTAACAGCATTTGACGCTATATCTAACCTTAGTACATCATCAATGATTGATAATACAACTGGTCTTACATACGATCTGTCCTCTGATCTTGCTATTCTTAATGGATACATAGATAATGATGAGGATATTGAACTGGCTGGTGCTAAAATGGCAGAGATCAAGGCTAAGTTTGATATGATCAAGGCTGAACTTGAGGATAAGGTTGCAAATGCAAGTGTAACTGAGCGTGAATATGCATCAAATATTAGCAAGAACTTCCAAGCTTTTTCTAATAAGATTCAGAAGCAGATGCAGGAATACCAGATCTATGCTGAGAAGATAAAGGCTATATCAGCTGAGTATGCTACATCGTTCGATGCCATTGGAGGTAATACGAAGTGACAGTATTCACCCTTATTGAAATAGTTCAGGGGCATTTCCCTAATAAGACAGCTAGAGAGATTATCTCTATTGCCAATAGAGTGCTCAAAGAGATAAGTAGGAGAACTGGATATGGTAGTAGGGACTATACGCTTTATACAACAACAAATGACCAGATGTACTATCAGCTTGAATCGTCTGTCAGACGTGTTGAAAGAGTTGATCTTGATGATGAACAGATCAATCGTTTGGTGGATATTCCTGCTGGGTACCATAGGGACGACGCTGTAATTGCTGGTGGTGGAGGTATTGTCCATGATAGATAACTCACAGTATGTCTATTGGATAGATAATAATGACATAGCAGTGGCCTACTACGATGATAGTGAGAAGACATTTACAGCTGTAGACGCCGATAAGACGCTGTCTATTTGGCATAACAAGATATGTGATCCAATCCCATCCACCGAGACTGATGGTTGGAAAAGCAATGCTATTGATATTGCTGAAGAATATGAGAATGTTCTCATCATGGGCATCTTGTACGAGATGTATATGCTTGATCCAAGCAGGATGTCTGAAGGTGGCAAACTCTTTATGGCCTATGAAAAGAAGCTAAAGGACATGAAGAAAGAAGCTGCTAGGAATTCGAAATATAAGACACACACAGTTAGACCAGTTGATTACTAGGAGACAAGATGGCTAAGTTAAATGTGATCTTAAGAGACGCTGGTGGTAACTCTAAGTCTGGATATAGAGTCGTTATCAAGGATAGTGGTGGACAGATTGTCGCTGATACCAATGAGTTGACAATTATTGACAATGGAGATGGTACTTATGTGACATCTACTGATGTTGACCCAGGTACTTATGATGTCTACTATTCACCCACTGGATCAGGCACATTAGCTCCTGTGCCTGGTTATGAGAGCTTTCCTTTCGGTGGGGCGATAACTGGTACTATCCCTATAGAAAACGGTGGTACAGGGGCTGATAACATTACAGATGCTCAAACCAATCTTGGTGTGCTGATTGGTACAAATGTGCAGGCTTATAGTGCTAATCTTAAGGATCTTGATGATAGCATAGCCCTTCTTGGTGTATCAAATGGAGTAGCTGTGTATGATGGAGCTACCGAGACGATGTCGTTTATAGATATCGCCACTGGGCAGGCCAAGCTTGGTCTGGCAAAGGGTAGCGAAGTTCAGGAATATAGCAGTGTGTTACAGAGTCTTGCTGACTTGGCAACTCCTGCTGGTGATGTATTCCCATATATGTCAAATGATCATAAGTTCTACAATGCTACATCATCTAGTATTAGAACCAAGATGGGACTTGGCAGTGTGGCAACTGTTAACATTGTTCCTATAGAAAAGGGTGGTACTAATGCATCTGATTTTGATACTGCTAGTATAAATCTAAAGTTGCAGAAGGGTGTTGATATTCAAGTATATAGCACTCTTCTTGATGATGTAAGTAATCTTGTTCTTGCAGACCCAGCATCATATGAATTCTTAATGATATCTGATACTGGGATAGAGAAGAAAAAAGCAGTCGATGTTCTGCCATTGTTTAGTCTTGGTACTGTTATAGAAAAAGACTTTACTACTACTGGTGAGACTCTAAAGGTTCCAGTCTTTACTAGTGAGGGAATGAGATTCCCAATCTACACAAGGACTGCTCCAACGCCTAGTTCTTCGAATGTAGGCTTGGTCTATTTCAAAAGGACGGGTACCTTTGCAAGTGGTGGCAAATTCGGAATGTACTGTGTTTCATATAATAGCAATCTTCTTGGCTACACATATGAGACGAAGACGATATTTGAGACAACTTGGTGATAGGAGGATATTATGTCAGATGACAAACGATTTGGCCCAGAGGCAAGTGTCGAAGTAATACACGGAGCAGGCATTACTGTCGGGACAGAGTTGGAGGCTGGATATGCAGCTAGACGTGGTATTCATTGCAATGTAGAAGGAACATATCGTATATATGCTTCTGATGGTGAAACATATACTGATAGATTCTTATTAGGTGGGGCTCTTTATCCATATGTGAATACTAAGATAACCGATACTAGTAATAATGCCGTCTTAGACGGTGCTGTATCAGCCGAAGCATAGGAGGACATAATGTCACCTTTTGGACTATCTAGTGTTGGTGGTGGTGGAAGTCTTGTAGACTATACTGCTCAGATTCTTCGTGACTATGACTTTACGGTTGAACCAACTGCTGGTGAATGGACTGATAGAATCAGTGGAAGTACAATGCCAACACCTGCATGTGGAGTGAGTATTCCATTCTCCGGTGTAGCAAATACTTACATCAAACCATATTTTTTTAACCCAGCTACATGGGGTGCTGCTGTCGGAAGCAATAGCTTTTGGTTTTCATTTTCATTTTGGGCAGCTTCTGACTGTGCAACAAATGCGGTATTATTTAACGGTAGTAGCAATGGTTCTGATGGATTCCAATGTTTATTGACTGGGGATAATAAGATTTTAGTAGTGGGTCTTCTTTCTGCTGGTTCTATATTTATTTTATCTTCTGCTACAATAGTAAGAGAACAATGGAATAGAGTCGTTGTGCAGATAGATAGAGCAAAAAATAAAATTAAACTCTACTTAAATGATAATGCAGTCCAAGAGGCAACATTAACAGGATCTGGTACAATTAGTATGGGTTCTGTTACTTCATTTAAAATTGGCGGTGGCGATGGGGCTACTGTTAGTTTCAAGGGGAGAATGGGTGGATGGCAGCTTGGTATAGGCGTCCTTTCACTAACAAATATATCACGAGTACTCAATGGCCGTGAAATTGATTCAGGAGTAGAAGCAACTTGGTCATATCCTAATCTTAATCAATATGGTCAATATTCTACTAATCTGTTTATTACGAACTATTTTAGCGATGACGCCGTGATAGTAGATGGTGTTGGATGTACTGTAGAAGATCTTGGTTCGTATGTCTCTGACGTCGTTAGACGATTTAGAGTAACGATAAGCGCAGGGAATTCTTTACCAGCTGGATTTTATGGAATGAAAGTAAAAGGTAGTGTTCATGGTATGCTAACAGTTGTTACATACTATCGAATTTCAAGCACAAGCAATGCATATGTTGGAGCTGGAACATCAGCATCAGCAAAAATAATTTCTGCTGGAAATGGTGGTGGTGGTTTTGCTGCTGATGGTCAAGATGTTTATGCTGGGATATACTATGCTGGTGATGGTAGCGCAGCAGATGCTGATTTTGCTATAAGCAACATTACTAGATATGGAGAATATGTTGTTAATCAAAGTGGTACTATTATAGATCTTTTAGCCGTGGCTACACAAGAGAGCACTGATTTTCTTGGAGTAAGAGAGTGGCTATATCCAGGCACAGCAACAGTTGAACTAAGTCTTTCTGGAAGTGAGGAAGTCGGAGCTGGTGTCACACTTCCTGCTGATGAAGGATGGGGTATTGCATTTCATGGCTATCAAGATTCATTATTATCTGATGATACTACCTACCTCACTCTTGGCACAAGTTCTATTGCTGATTGTGTGACCCTAGGTCATTCTTCAGGTGTGATGTTTGCTAAATACTTGACAACTAATGGTAGTAGAATCGTGACTTTTCCAAGATCTGGAGTCACTGGTGGTTCTGGAGTGGATGAGGGCACATGCGTTGTCTATGACGCAGACTATGACGTTCTTCGTGTATATCGCAATGGAGCGAGTATTGATACTACTATATCAGAATCACTTGGCACAATGGATACACTAACTGGAATTCCAGTAATACTTGGTAGTGCTGATTCTGGTTCTCCAAATACCATAAATGTAAATGCAAAAGCACTAAGAGTCTATAGAGGAACAATACCAGCTATTGTTGCGAAGGGTATTTCAAAATGGGTGTAATACGCAAAATATTCCTATTATTAATGATGCCATTGTTATCATATGGATATTGGAGGACTGGAATTCAAGATTTCTTGGAATCTCCAGAGTGGGAGGCTTGTCGAGATGCCGCAGTTATAGATGCTGCCGCTAGTACTAATATTCTTGATATTGGTGTATATCAAATACCAATAGAGGTTATTGGTCTTTCAGTAAATGGGATACCCCAGCTAGATGAAGGAGATCAATCATGGAATCCTCTTACACTTGAAATTATGCATAAAATTGTAAAGCATTTGAACCAGTCATTTTGGGGAGAAAATGGTATTCCAATATATTTCTTTGAGAGTGGGCTTAGAGGTGCTGGTAATGGCGTGAGATTTCTTGACATAAGTGAAAAAGCATTTAATGCATATGAAAGTATTGGGTGGGATATGCTCGCCCCAGTGTTCTCAGATAGTAGATGTTTTACATATTTGATTACACAGAATTCTAGTCTTGGATTTAAGCCAATATGGGGAGGTGAGACTCACTATGTCGCTGGATTCGCAACATTATCGTGTGATAATGAGACTGGGATGTTTGAGATAGCGGCAGCACATGAAACTGGTCACATGCTTGGTCTAAAGCACACATTCGCTAATTCACTTGCAGATTTTGAATACCCAGATGGAAGTAATTCGTTAAATGTTACAGATGGTCTTACTGATACTCCTAGCACTATAATTGGTCAACCAGCTTATAATGGCACAATAGAACTAGGAGTCCCTGCGATGAGTGGTCTAAGATCTGGCGAAGATTGTACTTATTATCCAGACGGTGGGTCATGGCCAAGTAATAGCGTTGTATATCAATGGTTAGCGACACATCCGACATTTGATAAATATGACTTTGTTATGGATTGGAACAACTTAATGGGGTATAACGGATGGACAGCGTGGGAAATTAGTGAGCAACAAGCATGGTTGATGAAAGAGGTTTTAGACTGGATGAAGATAAACAGTTCTGCTGGAGTTGGTCTTACGCCAGCTAGTATTCAGATCTACGATGCAATTACGCCTACCATAACTGGGTCTCCTCCTACGAATATAAGCTGGGCTCGTATTACAAATGATAGGCAGGGGTATATTGGGTTTCCAGATGAGTATCAAGTGTTTAGTAGGACGGCGTTGAATGGTACTTGGATGTTGAGAACTACAATAGACGCTACAGGACTTCTTGATAGTTATAGTTATGTGCCATCTGTTACTGACCCATATTGGAGAGTGCAGGCAATTGATACGCAGTCTGGATTTACATGGGAGTGGCCAACTGCTAAATGGGCTGATTATATCTTCTGGACTTCGGATGAAACATTTAATAATACTGGTTACCTTCGTGGTGACTGTCACTAGGAGAAACACATGGCTCAACCTGCTAAGATTAGAGAGACAATACGACTCATAGCAGATATATCGACAGCATTGCTTGTCGCTATTCTTATTGGTACATTTGCATGGGTAAGAGAAGTTGATAGGAAGATGGTTGAACTTGATACAAACCAAAGGATCACAATGGGATCTGTTGAGAAGATGACTGGAGCAGTCAGCAGCCTTGTTGAAAAGGTGGCTAAATTAGAGGGGCAGAATGAACACGCTGAACACAGGTGATATCCTTCATGTGAGAAAGTTTGGCAATCCTGTGTCATTGATTGTCAGACTTTTTACCAAGCCTAAGTCTGTCTTCACATTCAAGTGGGCAGCTAGTCACACAGCTATATGTGTGGTTGAAAATGGTGGGACATGGATCTATGAGTCTCATTTTGGTAAAGGAGTCAACAAGGAGAGATATGATGTCTGGGTTAAAAAGAACAAGAGTCATCGTATTACTGAGATGGATGCTACTGGCCATCGTTATCGTATCGCTAAGGCTGCAAGACACTTTTACGGGTATCCTTACGAAGATGTCCTATCTATGTGGAAAATCCCATTTGACAAGAAGGGGAGAAGTTCGGAAGAAATCTTCTGCACAGAGCTGATATTGAGGATATATGACATGGCTGGTATGTCATTATGTCTTGATCCAGAGAACACAAGCCCAGAAGAGTTGAGACAATACCTTGAAGGAGCTAATGCGTAAAGCAAATAAGACCATCGTTGTCCTCCCAGATATTCATACTCCGGTTGAGGACACAAAGGCTTTCAACTGTGCATTGAAGATAATCAAAGAGATAGACCCTAACACTGTTATTCAGATAGGCGACATAGGAGAGTGGGAAAGTGTCAGCATGTGGAAGTGGAAAAAGCAGAGACGCCCACCTCTTGAATATCAGTTACCCTTTGTAGAGAAAGACATAGACGCTGTCAGAAAGGTCATGAGAGCTATAAATAAGCAATTTAACGGTCAGCTTATTGTGATAAAGGGTAACCATGATGGGTGGCTTGATAATTTCAATAGAGAGAACCCCTATCTAAAGGACAAGTATGATTTCAATTCTGCATTTGAATATGAGTGTAGTGAGATTGTAGAAGCTGATGAGTTTCATAAAGAAGGGAGTTTGTACTTATACCATGGGCATCACTATCAAGGCGTACTCCACACTAGGGCGCATCTTCTCTCTATGGGAGAGAATGTCATGTATGGGCATTGGCATGATGTTCAACAGTACACTCTTACCCGTGTTGGCGGAACTATCTCAGCGTGGTCTATTGGCTGTCTGAAGGATATGTCAAGCCAAGCAAACAAGTGGCTAGGTGGTCATCCTGTGAACTGGAAACATGCCGTAGCCGTGATTGAGTTCTTCGGGTCTAAGTTCTTCGTCAGGATAATTGAGATTATTGATGGAAAGTGCAGCCTTGATGGTAAACTATTGGAAGGATAGGCCATGCCAAAAGACATATATGAAATTAGAGCTTTTACATCCGGGCTAATGTCAGCCCCCTCTGAGTCTGATATACCTGATGATGCTGCTTCTTATTCTTTAAACATAGATCCATCTGTAGAAGATGGCAAGCTAGGCGGTATACCGACGGATGTTGAGTATAGTCTTGTTGGTCAGGAATTCTACGCTAGAAAAATGACAGAGATTGAGTACTATCATGAAGGAGATAGCAGACCTAAGACTACACTTGTTTACTTTGACCACAGCGTTAATAGAATAAAGTACATTGATAATTTCTACTATGAGACTTCTCCATACACAGCAGAGCAGAGCGAAGAGATAGCTGCATCTCCATACTTAACCTTCTCTCCATATAATCATGCAGTTCATATTGGCCTAGGCCCTAGTGTAGAGCCGAAGTGGTTTGGATATCTAAGCCATGGTCAGGATGGATCTACAGTTCCACCCAGTCCAACTCCATATCTTACTTCGGCTAAGTTGGAGAAGATAGCTGGTGGTGACACGACTCCAGATGGGATGTATAAATCTGTCATTATAAATGACGGTGCTACTGAGTATATGGTTGGCTTTATCTATGGAAGAGATCGCCTCTTCGCTATAAATATAGCAGATGGTACTACATATTCATATTCTACCCAGAATAATGACTTGTTACCATTCGTAAAACTTCAGGCTATATGCGATTGTATAGATGATACCGTTACTGGATATGGACAATGTTTCTATGTTTACGATAAAGATAGTTCTGAGTATGGTACTGTTTATAGGATAAAGTTTGATCCTACTGGCACGCCTAAGTGGACAATAGATGCGACAATAAGTGTGTCTAATTTTGACAAGGGTTTAGAGAACCCTAATACATATGAACTTACTGATATGGAGCAAAGTAAGTACGAAGAAGATGAAGCTACTAATAAGTTCTATTTCTGGTTTGCTTTCCACAATACCGCTGGGCCAGTTAGAGTGTGTAAGCATCGATCAGGTGATCCTAATGAAATAAGTTCACTGACAGCCGAGAACTCAGTTGGTTATCCCACACTACTCTTTATGTCTAATGAGTATTCATGGAGTGGCGTTACTGCTCTTACGATGAAGAATATGACACCATCACTACGATTAAAGAATGCTAATAGAGATACTTGCGAGAAAGGCCAGTTCTGTCATAGTGATAATATCGGTGCTTACCACTACTTCGAATTTAACACTTTTATGAAGCCACTGTGTAAGACTGGTGATCTTAATGGCGATATAGCCTACTTCTTCAATTGTAGAGAAGGAAATATTGGGCCAAAAATAAAAGTATCTAGTCCTGATGATAACAACTGGTCGCACATAGGTTTAGCTTGTTACATAGTAGGTGTGTTAAATACACCTGGTGGGAGCTGTCTTCCTGATACTAACGCTAATGTTAGAATTAGGGGTGTCCAGACTGGTCGTGAGGAGTTTGATGGGTCTGGAACTAATGTGTATAATAGATCAATATCAGGATTTCAGGCTATCTATCTTGGTGACAACATATTAGTTTCTATTTCCACACCAAATATGACTACAATGTATCTATATGCTACTACCGCTTTTACTTTATCAAGTGTATCTTTTGGTGCATTTTATTATTACCCAACCAATCCAGGGGGAGAAATAGAATCCTCTCGAACTTATGGATTTAGATATCTAGAAAATGGGACTACATGGACTCCATATGGTACTGATGTTACTGCTTATAAGCATACAGAAGGTGATTCTGTTGTAGTCACAATAGGAAATGGGTCTATCATCAATACGCCTGATGAGATAGTAGTGTGTAAAGATAATGGCGGATTCCAATTATCAAAGCTATCTTATA
>Ga0172367_10003968_pt1 | contig 18741 bp, 12 predicted proteins | sample Lak10m_FD_114542 | JGI IMG/M metagenome (GOLD analysis project Ga0172367, IMG submission 114542) | Freshwater microbial communities from Kabuno Bay, South-Kivu, Congo - kab_022012_10m | ecosystem: Environmental > Aquatic > Freshwater > Lake | place: Democratic Republic of the Congo: South-Kivu...
GGCAATCGCACGAAGAATTTTTAAGTCATTGATTGTTATCAGGTTTGCTAAAAATTGGCTAGATATTGGCCAAATATTTCATTCGCAAAATCAATTGCTTAGAGATTCATGCGATTGCCCTGATCCATATATGCTGAAGGTGTTCACGGGTTCCCTGGCGGTATCCTTATACGCCATTAGTTCTACCACTTATGGCGAGGGACAGACCAGCCAGCTAACCCAATTACTCAACAGCGCGCAAATGTGGCAAGCCAAGGCGAGGGATGATCTCGCCCTGGACGCCCTCATGAAAGCCAACCTGTTGTCCACCTCCAATCCGGTCATACTCGCTCGACTGGGAGAAATCTATATAGAGTTGAACAAGCCCAATGAAGCTCAGGGCATTTTGCAGGAATTGTTGAAGAATCATCCCCAGTCCACCTACACCCGGGAACTGGAGGATGTCTACCGATTCAACAGCCAGGATCGCCTGGCCCTCTCCACCCTGGAGTTCCAGAGCCGCCAGGCCAGCGAGGACAAGTCCCATATCATTACGGACCTGAAAAAACTTTTCCCCCGGGGCGCGCCTACGGGTCCCATGGGGCTGCGCTACTATCGCATTCTTTCGAAAATACCGGGTTACGAGATTGTGGCAATGTCAGGTTTCCAAAAATTGGCGAAGGAATCACCCAGTGATCCCATGCCCAAATTGGAAATGGCCAACATGCTGATCAGTGAATCGGATACCTTGATTCGAGGTGTCAAGGAAGTCGCCGCCCTGTCGGTCAGGGACGACATCAAACCCGTGGAATTGCTGCGGGTCTGGAGTAGAGGCTTATCCAAGCTTGAGCGTACACCCAGTACTGAACCATTGTTCCAGCAGTTCATCAAGAAATTTCCCAAGGAGACCGTACCCCAACTCATACTGACAAAAGAACAGTTGATTGAGCGCGATCAGAAACTCAAGAATCAACGGGCTAAAATGTTGTTTGCGCAGGCGGAACAGGCCCTCAAGAAACGGGATTTCCCTCTGGCTTACCGATGCCTGCAGGAAGCCATCAAACTCGACCCGAAAGACACAGAATATCAGCTCAAGCTGGCCTCCTTATATCTGAAGGATGGGAAATTATTGAATGCCCTGAACTTGTATGACAAGGTCCTGTTGAAGGATCAGTCGAGCAACAGGGCTGCCGCTGGCAAGATAGAATCCCTTGCGGCGTTGGGTAAAACCAAGGCTGCCCTGGATTACGCCCGATTATACAAGACCAAATATCCAAAGTCCTCCGCCATTGACTACGTTTACATCAGCGTGGTCAGACAGGAAGCAAAACGGCTGATTAATGTCAATCAATTGGAAACCGCTCAGGGCGTGGTATCCATGGCTTTTCAAAAGATTCCTGAATCGCCTTGGTTGAGATATGAACTGGCTGCCCTATATGCTTTGCGCGGCGATAAGGAACGAGGGAAAAGCCTTTTTCAGGCGAAATCCAGAGATATTGAATATATTTCAGCCAAGGCCCTATTCCTGAGAAATATAGGTGATACTCAATCCGCGCTCGATGCCTATGCCGCCATACCTGAGTCCAAACGGTCCATATCGACCAGGCTGGCCATCGCGGACCTGTATGCCGCTATCGGCGAACATGCAAAATCGGAAGCCGCCTATAAATCCATACTCGCCGCCGAGGCTGGCAATGCCGAGGCGCAAGTCGGACTTCTCGATAGTTATCTCGAAAGTGGCCGTTTGGAGGAAGCCACAAGGATGCTCCAAACATTGACCGCTTCTGGTTCTGTGGCCAAAGATAAACTCACGCAACGCAAGACCAATTTGTACCGTCAGAAAGCGGAGGAATTGGAAAAGCAGGGTAAAACAGCCGAATTGGAGACTCACCTGATGTCTTCGATCAAGGAACTACCCGACTCAGGATGGCTGCGCCATGATTTGGCATCACATTACCTGGCTCAAGGAAAACAGCAGGAAGCCATGGCTGTTTTCAACCAGGCGCCAGATAATGTGGAAACGAACTATGCAAAATCCATTATCCTGAGCCGAACAGGAGAGGATGAGCAAGTGCTGAAGCTCATGGAGGCGATACCGGAGAATCAACGTTCAGAAGCCATGAACAATCTGAAGAGGAAAGCCAAATTGCGGATGGGTATTGCCCAAAGCCTTGATGAATACCGTAATGGCCATACCGCGCCGGCCATGGAAAAGTTGAGGCATTTGGAAGCGGAATCCGTACAGAACGATGATCTGGCTTGGGAATGCGTGGAAGCCTGGGCAATGATGGGCGAATTCTCGCACGCCGACCAACTGGCCAAGAGGATAATCTCTAAAAATCAGGATCCTCGAAACAGCCAATTGACTTATCTGAATTACCTGCTTCACCATGATCGTTTTGACGAGTTTACGGCCTACCTTGCACAAGTCGAAGCTTCAAACAGTCTCACTCAGGCACAAAAAGCCGAAATGAACGCCATGCGTGCCAGAGGCGCGATTAGCCAGGCATGGATACTCCGGCGTTCCCCGCATCCGGAAAAAGCGGTCGAAGTACTCCAGAGCGCCTTGAATAAAACCCCGGACAATATTAACCTGCAACTCACGTTGGCTGACATACTTTATTTGGCGGACAAGTATGACGAAGCCTATGTGATGTATGAAAAAGCACTTAAGGGAGAACCTCGCAACTTCAAGGCAAAAATAGGCAAAGCGCAATGCCTATATGAACTCGGTGACAAAGAGCAGGCCCTTTCGATTTTGGAGCAACTCGAAAAAGCAACGCCAGGTCATCTCGTGCAGGAGCGAAGTGTATTGGCCTATGAGCTTTCAAAACACGATTATGAGAAGTCTAGGAGCATCGTGGATCAATTATTGCTCGCCAATCAATACAATGGCGATGCTCTGCTCAAGGCTGCCAGTATTGAGAAATCCCAACAGAATTATGCGGAAGCCTTGAACTTTCTGAACAAGGCTATAAGCGCCACCAATAATGACAAAACCCTATCGGAATCTGATAAGGAATCCATCTTCGAAGCAAAACTTGATTCGATAGAGCTTCAAAGACGACAATACGGTTACTATTCAAGCGGGTTTGATATCAGACAACTGTCAGGAACCAGTGGCATATCCGAGATCATCAACATAGATATACCGCACCTAATAAGGTATCCAGTGGGTTATGAAGGGCATGTGTTTGTGCAAACGGATCTTGTCTATCTAACGGCAGGCAACCTGCATCTGAACAATTTTGATGATGCGGCGGATTTTGGCAAAATCAACGCCTTGTGTCTGCCTTCGTCATCGGGCAACACTGGACCAGTGTGTGACTCATCGGTGGTGGCCGGATTCGATAAAAGTCGTTCTCAAGGGATAGTCAGAACCTTGCCCGCCACCGAAAACCAATACGCCTTTGGCGGACCTTTGGCCATCGGTTACACCAATGATAACTGGCGGTTGGACATTGGAACCACGCCCCTTGGCTTTCCGGTAAGCAGTATTGTCGGTGGCGCGTATTACTCGGGTAGTTGGGATAAGCTATATTATTCTGTTGAATTCGCTCGAAGACCCGTGTCCAATAGCCTTCTGGCCTATTCAGGGGTTCATGACCCTGTCACTGGAGAAACCTGGGGTGGAGTGCGGTCGAATGGGCTCAATTTCTATGCGGGCAGGGACATCGCAACGGAAGAATTTGGCTCCTTCGGTTTTTTCACCCAGGGTGGCGCTCATTATCTGGAGGGTCAAAACGTAAAATCCAATGCCGACCTCATGCTCAGGACCGGAGCTGACTGGACCTTCATCAACAGGGAAGACATGAGGCTGTCAATTGGCCTTGCCGGTATGTATTGGGGTTTTGCCAACAACCAAAGACACTATACATTTGGACATGGTGGGTACTGGAGTCCGCAAACCTACCTGTCCATTGGGCCGCCTATCTTCTGGACCGGGCGGTGGAATGATCTGTCCTATCTGCTTAGGGGTTATGTCAACTATTCGTACGCAAGTGAAAGCGGGGGCCCACTTTACCCTTTGAACCCTGAACTACAGTATTCCGACTATAATAACAATGCCTCATTTTCCGCATCGACTGGCACCGCCCTCAGTTTTGGCGTCAGTGGTAATGTTGAGTATCAACTGCTCCCGGATTTATTCATTGGAGCACATTTCATGTTTGCGCAATCACCATTTTATACACCTAATTATGGTGGCGCCTATTTTAGATACTCCTTTGCTCCAAGAACTGAATCCATACCGTATCCACCCGAACCCTTATTGCCATATTACCGTTTTTAGGATGCATCATGATCCATGAACCGAAGGACGTCAGAGACTTGTTGAACGCGCTTGATATGAAGATGACTAGAATTGATTACCATGAAATCCTGCAGTCGGAAATGGCCGATAAAGGATGTGAGCGCTGGCCATTGTTTAGGAGTCAAATAGCCAATCAATTATCCCAGGATATCAATGAATAGTCCTGATGGTGGTGGCCACTCGATTCTGGCGCCGTTCGTTAGCCCACGGCGGCAGGTTGCCCGGTAAGAATTACAAAACCGATATTAGGACCAAAACTTTCTAACAATTCATTCCCTTTAGCCAATCTCCACCCCAAGAAAACAAGCTCTTGCTTAAACCCATTAATTTCTTGCAGGGCTGGCCAATACATTATGTGATTTACATCATGAGTTCAGATTATGGCCGCCGACATCCTGAAACTGAAGGGTAAGCCTCCATGAGGTTTTTTCCTGTTCCGGAATGCATTTGCAAGGTTGCCATTCAGGATTTGCCTAATGTCGCATCAATCCTGACAGAGGGTTGCATCTATGGCATAACCATCACTAACAAGCTTATTCGTAATATATTTATCCTGAGGAATATCGAAGCGTTTCTGATGGCCAAAAAGGAGATCATATTTATTGCGCATAATCCAGGGGCATGGTATCAGTCCCTGTCAGAAGTGGAAAGACAGATGGGTCTCGATATTCTATCGTCAATACGCTTTACAGAATTCGCGGGAACATTGCATCAAAACATCAAGGCTTATGGTGTAAGTCGATTATTCAAAGAAATCGAAGATATTGTAATTAGTCCCAAGTCGATAGTATTTGTTGATACCACCAAGCAGGATATAGGCTGGGACGAAGACATAGACCTCGAACCGATCGGTTACAAACTTAAGAAATGGATCGGGCTATGGAAACATATAGCGCTGTTCATTAGCCCGCAAACAAGTCTTTATACCCACCCTTGTTTCAACGAGTTTCGTCGCCATCTGATATTCGACGGCATGGCCGAATTGAATTCTGATTCGCTTCGCCTATCATGGAATATTGAATTCTGGAACGGCAAGAAGAGCAATATCGCAAATAAAAATTATGGTATCTATTTTCATAGGGAGCTTAATTCTCTGCAGGCGGATGGGGCAAGCATAGATGCCAGGGTAGGGAAACTTCTCTACGCTCCCGACGAGGATCAGGTGTTGATGACACGCCAGGACGTGCAGGGCGAGAGTCATTATCCAGCATCCTGGACGATCTTTGATGATTTTGATCACTTGCTCTCATCTCTCGGTACCGCGGTAGCCGCAACGGTGATCATCACCTACGAAAAATCCCTCACTCTTTTGGATATACTGAATAGGGTGAATTCAGTAAGGCAGCTCACTGGCCCCACTTTAAAGATTATCGTAAGGGAAAGAAATGTCTCGCTCAGATACTACCAGGAGGCCGTCTTGCTTAATTCGGGCGTCAACATGGTGGTTTCCAGAAGTGATAGCACTTCCCGACTCTTACGCGCCATCGAGTCTCTGAAAGGGGATTGCTATAAACCGGACGCCAGCATTGGTGACGAGGAAATAAAAAAAATCCTTGGTGGCGCCGAGATTTCAGGCTATCTGCCGGTAAAAAAATTCTGCAAATTTGTCAGTGAAAAATTGGATCACACGAGGATATTGAACATTCAAAGCGCATTAATAAAACTTGAGTTGTTACCTGATATACCCATAGTCGATGCCATCAGGGATTTTCAGCCAAAAAGATCAAGCGATGTCATAAGCGCCGACAAAAGCGCCATTTATATCTTTTTGTATGCCTGTCGATCTCCGGATATCACTACAGCCCTAGTCAGCCTGTTTTCGCAAGGTGTTGACCCATTGTATTCTTATGAAACTCAAATCACTTCGTTCGAAGGGATTCGTGATACCATCGAGGAATTGAAAGAATCAGCGAAATCGGATGCTACTGTCGATTATTCGTTATACTTTGGAAGTGGATAGTCAGGAACTCTGATGATACTTTCAACAACACTGCTGTATAACCTGGCTCATAACTTCTTATCATACTTTATTATAGGCCTGCTGGCAGGGTATATATGCATCTTTTTTTATACAAGCCTGGCAGGCGCTATAACACGCAGGTTTCTGCGAAAAATATTCCTGATACAAACGCGTAAAAGGGCCATCTTCATCCGGCTATACGACACCACGAAATCAGGTTTTGATCATTAGCATGCAGATAATTTCGTTCGTTTCCGGCAGTGGCGGTTGTGGTAAATCCAGCCTGATCGGCAACATTGCACATACCCTTTCATCGGTGGATAACCCTGTGGTTGCCATAGACCTTGATCCCGGACATCGCCTGGGGATGCACTTGTTCATCCCTGATACGCAGGTTATAGGATCGTCTGGTTTACCTTTGATGGATCATCAATATGGGAACTTCCTGACCAATTTCTACGGTGTCAGATTTCAGTCACTAGGATACGGTTTGGAATGCGAGGAATTAGGCGATATCATGCGGAACGTCAAACCTTCCGCATTCCAGGCACGTATTGTCGCCGCCTGTCCGCTTGGCTCCAAACTGATGCTGGTGGATTCCAGCCGGATGCCATCCCTATCCGCCAATCTGGCATTGGCAATTTCACATCTCGTCATCGGCGTCATCACCCCACACCCTGGAGTGATAGCTGACATTAAAGCCATCGATGAAGGTTATAACAAGATCTTCAAAAACCGATCGGGTGAGTATCATCCGGATTTGGTCTATCTTTGGAATTTGATAGATAGTCGCTCCGAATTATCCCGAGACATTATCAATATCGTGAGACAAAAGACCAATATCACAATATTACCTTACGCAATCCATCGGGATGAGAATTATCGTGAAGCCATCGCCAAGGAACTACCTTTGAGTGTCTATGCCTATGAATGCCAGGCCAATCGGGATATTGTGGCGCTTTCTCGATTCCTTAAAAACCGATTAAACATGGCAGACTGACCCCCGGAAATCGTCATCCGACAGTAGCAAAACAGCTCATGAAACGTATAAAAGGTGTCTTGGCTCGCGAACTCGCTGTCAAAGACATGTCAAGCATCCATTCCTGGATATACAGTCTGTTTTTTGTTGCCAGTCGTCCTGGGGTATTGAGGAATCCTCGTCTGCATATCCTTTATCGTATTCAAGGCTTCAGGCAATTAGCTGAACACATTGGTGTTGAAGACCCTACTGATTATCGATCCTGGCTTTATTATCTATTTGTTCTGCCTGTTTTGCAGCAGCACTATCTATCATGGTATATCCAGAAGATGGTCTTCTCCTCGATGAGCATGTTCCTTCGATTGCAGAATCTTTTCAACACCCGGTTCATGCCGGTCGTTGTCGAACTCGATAAATCCGTAATCGCCGGAAGGTCCGTCTCATCCAGCCTGTTGCTGATCCTCCTGACCCCCATACTCGTGGTTGTCATAACCACGCCGTTGAACGTCAATCAACAATTCATTTTTGCATCCATAACATTCGTTTTTGTTCTATTTTACCGTAACGCTCCCACCCTGGTCTCCAATATCAGTCTGGTTGCCCTCGCCATCATTGCCACTTTCCGCTATGCGTCATGGCGACTGCTGAAGACACTGGATGTCGAGAGCTTTGGCGAACATGTTCTCGCCTACTTGTTGATCATGGCTGAAATCTACACTTGGCTGGTGGCCCTTTTGAGTTATGTGCAAAGCATCATGCCTTTGCGCAGGCCTCCGCTTTCCATGCCACCGCAGGTAGAACGTTGGCCTAGTGTTGATATATTTATTCCAACGTATAATGAACCTCTGGAGGTTGTCAAGCCCACTATATTTGCCGCTCAAGGGATTGACTGGCCCAGCGATAAACTGAATGTTTATATTCTTGATGATGGGCATCGTGATCAGTTTCGTGAATTTGCCAGGCAGGCAGGCGTAAATTACATTGTCAGGGATAATAATGCCCATGCCAAGGCAGGTAATCTCAACCATGCCTTGATGAAGACCAGTGGCGATTATATTGCTATTTTCGATTGTGATCATATTCCCACCCGTACATTCCTGCAACTCACGATGGGCTGGATGGTTGACCACCCTAACAGAGCCCTGCTGCAAACCCCTCATCATTTTTTTTCGGCGGATCCATTTGAGCGGAATCTTAAAAGCTTCAGACAGGTTCCCAATGAAGGTTATCTGTTCAATCGCTTGCTGCAGGATGGTAACGATTTGTGGAATGCTTCTTTTTTTTGTGGTTCTTGTGCCATACTCAAACGCGAACCCTTGGTTGAAATCGGCGGAGTAGCGGTGGAAACCGTCACCGAGGATGCCCACACTGCTCTCAAATTGCACCGATTGGGCTATGAAAGCCTGTACCTGAATATTCCTCTGGCGGCCGGTCTTGCCACTGAAAGCCTGTCGGGACATGTCGGCCAACGCATACGCTGGGCCCGGGGGATGGTGCAAATATTTCGCACCGATAATCCCTGGTTTGGTAAGGGATTGTCGATATATCAGAGATTATGCTATGGCAGCGCCTCACTGCATTTTTTCTTCGGGATTCCTCGGCTCATTTTCCTGACCGCGCCACTCGGCTACTTGTTTTTCGAATATCACTTCATTCATGCGGAAGTCTGGCTACTATTCCTGTATGTGATGCCCTATATCACCTTCACCAACATGGCCAACTCCAAGCTTTTGGGCAGATATCGACATTCCTTCTGGGCCGAAGTCTATGAAACCGTATTAGCCATATACATTATGGTACCAACGACCCTGGCCATGATCAACCCGAAATTGGGCACATTCAATGTTACTCCCAAGGGCGGTCTAATCGAAAAATCCTATGTCGATTTGAAAATATCGCTTCCTTATACCCTACTATCCGGCCTTAATTTTCTTGGGCTCTCGTTCGGTATAGTCCGGCTTTTCTGGTGGAATAGCTTCGAATACGGAGTGGTTCTCATGAACATACTGTGGACGGTTTACAATGTCATCATTACCGGGGCAGCCTTCGCGGTTTCCAAGGAAGCGCGACAGTTACGCAAGGCGCATCGTGTACCGGCCAGTTTCACGGCGATCCTTTATCTACCGGATGGCAGAACCTGGGCTACCGAGACTTTGGATTTCTCTGCCACGGGATTGAGTTTGAAATATCCTCGAGGGGCCAAAATCGACAAGGACTTGCTGGTGTCGGTGGGTCTTCATCGTGGCGATCAGGAATTTTGTTTTCCCGCTCATGTGGTCTATGTGAGCGATCGACGTCTAAATTTGAGTCTCGCTTTTCCTTCGCTATCGAATGAAGCCAATTACATCCGCTGCACCTTTTCCAGGGCTGACGCCTGGGCCGATTGGCTTAATGTGTTGATCGTGGATAAGCCGCTTAACAGTCTGAGAGAGGTGCTGACCCAATCCGTGAAAGGCTATAGAATACTGGCGCAGTTCCTTTATCAAAGCGTTACCGATGTTATTCGGCATAAGACTTCGACCTTCAGGGCCTGAGTTTAAGATTGGAATTTATTAGTACTTTATTGGCTCTAGGCTTATGGGACTCTGGAATTATTATTTCATCTGCAAGCTGATCCTGTTCTGGATCGGTTATATTGACTTTCATGTTCTGGCTAACATCCTGTTCGCCCTGGTTCTGATCATCCCGATCCAGAACCGGTTTTTGCGGATAAACCGTATCGTGCTCGGCATTCTTGTGGCCATAACCCTCCTGTACTATGACTCCAAACTGCCTGGCTTCCAGCGCCTTCTTTCCGCGGCTCCCTCGCTCAAGGGCTTCACGGCCGAATACATGCTGGAACTTATCTCCAGGTTCATCAATCCGAAAATTGTTCAGGGTCTCTTTCTGGCGATTCTGGTCATTTCCGTCCTGGGATTGAAGCTCCGCATAACCTCGTTCGTAATGCTGTTCATGCTGGGCTCCCATCCGATCAATGATATTCTCCAGAAATACAACCCGGCCAATCAATCACCGGAGAGTATTGCCTGTAGCGACACGGATACCGCGAATGGCGGAGCGGAAACCATCGCCAATCTCGATACCTCGGACAAGAATCTCGACAAAGTGCTTGCGGAGTTCTATGCGGATCAAGCCAAAATCAATGTGGGGTTTGATTCTGTCAAGGCGAGTCCTGGATCCGCTTTTGACATCATCCTCTTTCACATCTGCTCATTGGCATGGACAGATATAGAGCCCGCCGATATTGGCCCGATGTTCGCGGATTTTGACGTACTGTTCAAGAAATTCAATTCCGGCGCGAGTTACAGCGGTCCCGCCGCGATCAGGTTACTGCGCGGAACTTGTGGCCTGCAACCGCATGAGTCACTATATACAGCAACAGCTTCACAATGTTACGTTCATGATGCTTTTGTTCAGGCGGGTTATCAGACTCAGTTGATGCTCAATCATGACGGTCAATATGAAAACTACCTGCCGAGCTTGCAAATGCGCGAGAGAGGGGGCTGGGTTGCGCCTTTACTGGGCGAACTGGGCGCGCGCGTCGGGATGAAAGCGTTTTATGGCAGTCCGATCTACGACGATCTCGATGTGCTCACCCGGTGGCTGGAGCAGAAAAGGTCATCGATCAGCGGACCCGTCGCCCTGTATTACAACACCATCAGCCTGCATGATGGCAATAAACTGCTGAATCAGACGGGCGGCTCCACCATAGAGACCTACAATATCCGGCTGAAGGAGCTTATATCCGATTACAAAAAGTTTCTTGAGGTCATCAAAAAAACCAAAAGACCCACCCTGGTGCTGTTCGTTCCGGAACATGGCGCTTCCCTGCATGGGGACGCACTGCAAATACCCGGCATGCGGGAAATTCCCAGCCCGGAAATCACGATAGTGCCAACTGGCATCAACTTGGTGAATTTTCCCGGAAAGGATGACTGGAAGCAGGTTGTGATCGACAAGCCTACCAGTTACACGGGAGTATTCACCCTGATTGCCAACCTGATCCACAACAACGTCACCTCCATACCCCTCCTGGATCGCATGGACATAGCCAGGATCCCGACCACCCCGTTTTTGGCGCAGAACGAACAGACCGTGATCATGGGCTATGGCTCAAAATTGTTCCTGCGCGACCCGAGCGGCAAGTGGAGTGAATACAAATCGACGCGACGATGAACGCATTCCACTTCTCTGGCGGCCCGGTCGGCTCTGTACTCCCCTCACCAACCATGCTCATTCTGGATGAAGCCTCGTCCTCGACCCTGGATGGTCGAGTCCAGCGGCGGGTAAGGCCGCCATCAGGCTTCATGAACGCCTGAATACCAGCCCTCTGGCCCTGTCATGTTCACCACTCCGTAACAGAGTTCGGCATTCGTACCTGGACGAGAGGGACTTCAGGAAGGACTGGCTAACCATCGGAATGGCTGATTTTCCCATGGCAATCATCGGCCGCTTGACCGGAAAGACTATAATCAAAGCTTTTTGCCGTTACCACATCTAATGCTTCCGTCGGCTATCGGTATTTGCATGATTCATCCCGGCGTATTTTGTGACTTGCGTCGGCCTTGGGCCGCCGCGCTCGGTCTTTGGTTGATGCTCGGCCTGACAGCCTGTGATCAAGGCGGGCAGCCCCCGCCAGGGCCGAAAGCCCTCCCGCCCATTCCGGTGAAAACCACGCTGCCACTGCGGCGGGAGGTGCTGGAGTGGGATGAATATACCGGCCGGATCGAGGCCATGGAGACCGTGGAAATCCGCGCGCGGGTGAGCGGCTATCTGGATCAGGTGCTGTTCAAGGACGGTGAGAAAGTCAGCAAGGGTGATCTCCTGTTTGTGATCGATCCGCGCAATTACGCCATCGAATTGAAACGTGCCGAGGCGGAATTGCAGCGCACCCGCACCAAACTCGAACTGGCCCAGAATGACCTCAAGCGCGCCGAACGGCTGCGGCTATCGAAGGCCATCTCGGACGAGGAATTCGACTCGCGCAGCAAGGGACTGGCCGAATCGACGGAAACCTTGCACGCCGCCGAGGCCGCCGTGCAGATGGCGCGTCTGAATCTGGAATTCACCCAGGTGCGCTCGCCCATCCATGGCCGCATTGGACGGGAACTGATCACTGTCGGCAATCTGGTCAAGGAGGATCAGACCCTGTTGACGACAATCGTTTCGGTCGATCCGGTGTACGTCTATCTGGATGCGGATGAGCGCTCCATACTGAAGTATCGGCGACTGACCGCGGCGGGACAGCGTGGCGGCGCCAACAGCCGCATCGTCGCCCAACTGGGTTTGATCGACGAATCCGGCTTTCCCCACCAGGGTTATATCGACTATACCGACCCGCGCATGGACCCCAACACCGGCACCCTGCGAGTCCGCGGCATCTTCCCGAACCCGTCGGAACTGCTCAGCCCGGGCCTGTTTGCCCGGGTGCGGCTGCATGGTGGCAAGCCCCACCCTGTCCTGCTGATTCCCGGCCGCGCCGTCACCACCGATCAGGATCAGAAATATGTCTGGGTGGCGCGCGAGGATGGCGCGGTCGATTACCGCAAAGTGAGCTTGGGAGGTCTGCACGGCTCCTTTCGGGTGGTGACTGGCGGTCTGGAAGCCGGCGAACCCGTGGTGGTGGATGGCGTCGCCAAACTGCGCCCGGGGGTCAAGGTCAAGGCCGAGCCTACCGAGACGCCTTATGATGGTTAGACTTACGGAACCGGCAGGCCCCGCACCTGCAATCCCGATCATGATCCGATCTCACCTTACTTGTAGGAGCGGGCTTCAGCCCGCGACAGTCCGGCGTTGGTCGCGGGCTGAAGCCCGCTCCTACGGGAGGGTGGCGCCACTCTCGCCGACATGAACCGGTTTACCCATTTTTTCATCGACCGGCCGATCTTTGCATCGGTCCTGTCCATCCTCATCGTGCTGATCGGCACGATTGCCCTCATTGGCCTGCCGATCGCGCAATATCCCGAGATCGCCCCGCCCAGTGTGCAGGTCAAGGCCATCTATCCGGGCGCCAGCGCCGAGGTGCTGGCGCAGACGGTCGCCACGCCACTGGAGCAGGAAATCAATGGCGTCGAGGACATGCTGTACCTGTCCAGCCAGTCCTCGAATGATGGTGTCATGCAACTCACCATCACCTTCAAGCAGGGGACCAACCTCGACAAAGCGCAGGTGCTCGTGCAAAACCGCGTGGCCCTGGCGGAACCCCGATTGCCGGAGGAGGTGCGCCGGCAGGGGATCTCCGTACGCAAGCGCAGCCCGGATCTCAGTCTGGTCATCAACCTGACTTCGCCGGACCTGCGCTACGACAGTGTGTACATGACCAACTATGCGCTGCTGCAAATACGCGACGCCATCGCGCGCGTGCCGGGCGTGGGGGATATTTTCATCTTTGGCGCGCGCGAATACAGCATGCGCATCTGGCTGGACCCCAACAAGGTCGCGGCGCGCAACCTGACGGCCAGCGATGTGGTCCAGTCCATCCGCGAACAGAATGTGCAGGTCGCCGCCGGCGTCATCGGCGCCCCGCCGACCCGGACCCAGACCGATTTTCAATATACGGTGCTGACCCAGGGCCGGCTCAGCGATCCAGGAGAATTCGCGGACATTGTCATCAAGACCGGTCAGGACGGTCAGATCACCCGGTTGCGCGATGTGGCGCGCATCGAGTTGGGCTCCAAGGATTACAGCGCCGAATTGCAATTGGACGGCAATCCCAGTGTCGGTCTGGCCATTTTCCAGATGCCTGGCTCCAACGCGCTGGACACCAAGAAGGCGGTGATCGAGACCATGGAGAAGCTCAAGGCGCGGTTTCCCGAAGGGTTGGACTACCTGCTGTCCTATGACACGGTCGTGTTCGTACAGCAATCGATCGAGAAAGTCATCACCACGCTATTTGAAGCCATTCTGCTGGTCGTGATCGTCGTATTGGTGTTCCTGCAAACCTGGCGGGCGACGCTGATCCCCATGCTGGCCGTACCCGTCTCGCTGATCGGCACATTCGGTGTGATGGCGGCGCTGGGGTTATCCCTGAATACCCTGTCGCTGTTCGGTCTGGTGCTGGCCATCGGCATCGTGGTCGACGACGCTATCGTGGTGGTGGAAAACGTGGAGCGCAACATGGCCCTGGGCATGACGGCCCGCGAGGCCACCCGCCGAGCCATGGACGAAGTCGTGGGTCCCATCATCGCGACGGCCCTGGTGCTGGTTGCCGTGTTCATTCCCACCACATTCATCACCGGCGTGTCGGGCGCCTTCTACCGGCAGTTTGCGCTGACCATCTCGGTATCCACTGTCATATCGGCCTTCAATTCGCTGACGCTGAGTCCCGCCCTCTGCGCCCTGCTGCTGGACCGCGAGCACCACAACCCGGACCTGCCGACGAGGATGATCAACGCGGTCCTGGGCGGTTTCTTTCGCGGCTTCGAGCGCGCTTTCAACCGCCTAGGCGACGGTTATGCCTGGCTGGTGGCGCGGCTGATCCGCATCGGCGCGGTCGTGATGGTGTTGTATGTCCTGTTGAATGGTCTCAACTTCCTGGCTTTCGACAAGGTGCCCACCGGCTTCATCCCCCCCCAGGACATGGGCTATCTGATCGTCTATGCCCAATTGCCGGATGGCGCCTCATTGGGGCGCACTCAGGCGGTCATACGTCAGGCCAGCCAGATCATCCGTGACACCCCCGGCGTGGCGCATGTCAACGCCTACGCGGGTTTCTCGGTGCTGGGCGGGGGCAACCAGTCAAATGCGGGCACGCTGTTCACCCGGCTGAGCAACCCCGAGTCGCGCGCGGGTCAGCCGGACTTGCAGTCCGAACAGCTGGTCAACACCCTGCAACAGCGTCTTTCCGTCATCGATGACGCCTTCGTCGCCGTCTTCGCTCCGCCGCCGGTGCGGGGTTTGAGCACGGTCGGGGGCTTCAAGCTGCAAATCCAGGATCGGTCGAATCGCGGACCGCGCGAACTGGCGCGGGTCACCAACGACATCATCGCCAAGGCCAGCGCGCTGCCCGGCATGACCCGGGTCTTCACCACCTTCCGGGCCAGCGTGCCCCAATTATTCGTGGACGTGGATCGGAGTCTGGCCAAGTCGATCGGCGTACCGCTGGCCAATGTCTTCCAGACCCTGCAAATCTATCTGGGTTCGCTCTACGTGAACGACATGAACCTGTTCGGGCGCACCTACCAGGTATCGGCGCAAGCGGATTCCCAGTTTCGCGCCACACCCAAGGATATCGCGGCGCTGAAGACCCGTAACCTGTCCGGCGACATGGTGCCGCTGGCGACCCTGGTCAAGGTCAATGCGATCGCGGGGCCGGACCGCATCCCTCACTACAATCTGTATCCGGCGGCGGAAATCAACGGCATCACCCTGCCGGGCGTCAGCTCCGGCCAATCCATCGCCCTGATGGAGCAACTGCTGGCAAAGGAACTGCCACCGACCATGGGGTTCGAGTGGACCGAGCTGAGCCTGCAGCAAATCCTGGCGGGCAATACGGCGGCCATCGTCTTCCCGCTCAGCGTGGTCTTTGTCTTTCTGGCATTAGCGGCCCAGTATGAGAGCTGGTCCCTGCCCCTGGCCGTGATCCTCATCGTGCCGATGTGCTTGTTGAGCTCCATGGCGGGCATCTGGCTGCGGGGCATGGACAACAACATCTTCACGCAGGTCGGCTTCATCGTGCTGGTGGGCCTGGCCAGCAAGAATGCGATCCTGATCGTCGAATTCGCCAAACGCCGGCAGGAGGCCGGGCTCAACCGTCGCGAAGCCGCCATCGAGGCCGCGCGCCTGCGCCTGCGGCCCATCGTCATGACTTCCCTGGCCTTCATCATGGGCGTGTTTCCGCTGGTCATTTCCACCGGCGCCGGCGCCGAGGTGCGCCGTATCCTGGGCACCGCCGTATTCAGCGGCATGCTGGGCGTGACCCTGTTCGGTCTCCTGCTGACGCCGGTATTTTTCGTGATCGTCCGTGCCTTCGCGGAACGCAGCCGGAAGCGGGCGGAGACGGAAGAGTCATGAGCCGAATCCCGCGCCGCCATGGGCTGATGCGTCTTGCCGGGGCGATGCTGGCCCTGCTGTTGAGCGGCTGCCCGGTCGGCCCGACCTACCAACTCCCTACCATGGACCCGGGCCGGGCCTATGGCAATCAGGAGGAACGCGAGTATGACCTGAACCCCGTCGAGACGGCCTGGTGGAATCAGTTCAAGGATGCCCAGCTCAACCAGTTGCTTCGCCTCGCGGTCCAGCACAACTATGACCTCAAGGCCGCCGAGGCGCGCCTGCGCGAGGCGCGCGCCCAGTTTCTCGACGCGGGCCTGTACCTCATCCCCCAGGTGGGTTCGCATGGCAACTGGACCTCGCTGCAACGCAGTTTCGATGCCCTGAACCGGCGCAATTTCGTGCCGACCGGCCTGAATCTCTACAGCCTGGGCTTCGACGCCTTTTGGGAAATCGACATCTGGGGCCGGGTGCGCCGTGACGTGCAATCCCGCGAAGCGTTGATCGAAGCCGCCGAGGCGGACCGCCGCGCCCTCACGCTCAGCGTCATCGCCGAGGTGGCGCGGAATTATTTCGAACTGCGCGGCCACCAGAATCAGCTCGCCGTCGACCAGCGCAACGCCGCCAACCAGAAAGCCACCTGGGACCTGACCCTCGTCCGCCAGGAGGCCGGCGTCGGCACCGAATTCGATACCCAGCGCGCCAAGGCCCAGTACGACACCACCCGCGCGCTGATTCCACCGCAGGACAGCCTGGTGCGACAGGACATACACCGCATCTCGGTGTTGACCGGGCGAATACCCTCGGCCCTGTTGCAGGAACTGAGCGTGCCCGCGCCCATTCCGCTGGCGCCGCCGAACATCCACATCGGCAAGCCCGCCGATCTGTTGCGCCGCCGGCCGGATATCCGCGTGGTCGAGCGCAGTCTGGCCAGCGCCACGGCCAAGGTCGGCGTGGCCATCGCCGACCTGTTTCCGCGCGTGACCTTCGTCGGCAGTTTCAACCTGGAATCCAGCTCGCTGCTCGGTCTGGGTACTCCGGCCACCGGCGCCTACAGCTTCGGCCCGCGCATCACCTGGCCAGCGTTCGACCTCGGCCAGGTCTACGCCCGCATCAAGGCGGCGGAGGCGCGGGCCGATGTCAATCTGGCGGAATACCAGCAGGTGGTGCTGAACACCCTGGAGGAAACCGAAAACGCGCTGGTGGTCTATGACCGCTTGCGCGACCGTCAGGCGCTGCTGAAAACGGCGGCGGAAGCCAGCGGCAAGGCCTACGCGATCGCCAATGTGCGCTTCGAGGAAGGCGTGGAGGACTTTCTCAACCTGCTCGACACCGAGCGCCGCCTGTTGCTGGATCAGCGTGAATACGCACAAAGTCAGACCGCCACCGCCGCCGCCCTGATCGGCATCTACAAGGCGCTGGGCGGCGGCTGGGAAGCCTTCCAGACGCCCGAGGACGCGCGGCGACCGATCGAACAGGTCTTTACCCCCTGAGGCAAACCCCATGCAACACGAATGGCTCTCCGAGGTCGATGAACGGGACGAGGTGATCGGGCCCCGCACGCGGGGTGACATCCACCGCCTCAAGTTGCGGCACCGCTCCGTGCATATCCTGGTCTTCAATGCACGGGGCGAAGTATTTCTGCAACGGCGCTCGCCGGACAAGGACATCAATCCCGGCCTCTGGGACACCTCGGCCGCCGGCCATGTCGATCATGGCGAGGACTATGACGCCAGCGCCCGCCGCGAACTGGAAGAAGAGCTGGGCATCGTCGCCGCCGATGCCCTCGAACCCCTGTTCAAGCTGCCCGCCTCGGCGAATACCGGCTGGGAATTCGTGTGGGTCTACCGCCTCATCCACGACGGGCCGCTATGCCTCAACGCCGAGGAAATCAGCGGCGGGGACTGGTTCGCCCCCGCCGCCATCGACGCCTGGATCAGCCAGAGCGGCGCGGACCTGACCCGGTCCTTCCAGGTCATTTGGCAGCGGTTTCTTGGGCTTGGCTCGGGATGAGGCCACTGCGGAGCCTGCGGCATGAAACAAAGCGAATTCGGGGCCAAGTGGCTCCGATCACCCCGGATTCCGCGATACTTCATCCAGTCGACGGTGGCTTTCCTCACATCCGGCCCAGTGGGCTCCCTCCCTGGCCGCCACCACGCCCTGTTTCTATTGTGGCAATGTTTGGACTTCGCTGCCGAATGTCGGGCTTGGCAGGATCATGCTTTCTGGAGTGTACGGGATGGCTTGTCAGGCGTTGATGTGGGGGGGGTATACCGCGCCTTCGGATGACCCGGCTAAATATAGCACAGCCATTTTTATAAGGACTTGGCTAAATGTATCCGTCATATACACCCGAAATGGGGTAATACAAGACGCCTATTGGGGTGTCCATTTTATGTTACAGCGTTTTCTTGATCGATTAGTTACTTAAAGAAATTATCTTTGTAAGTGCTAAGTCATTGGTTTTAAATAACAAATTATGAATTTTTGTGATTTTTTGAGTAACTTCTTGGAGTAAAA
>Ga0172367_10003969_pt1 | contig 18738 bp, 16 predicted proteins | sample Lak10m_FD_114542 | JGI IMG/M metagenome (GOLD analysis project Ga0172367, IMG submission 114542) | Freshwater microbial communities from Kabuno Bay, South-Kivu, Congo - kab_022012_10m | ecosystem: Environmental > Aquatic > Freshwater > Lake | place: Democratic Republic of the Congo: South-Kivu...
CTCCCGCCCGATCCCCTGCGGCCACCCTTACCTCCACCCCCAGCTTCCTTAAGCCCGCCGCAAATCGGTTCGCTGCCCGGGCCGCTCCCCCCGTTTCCCGGTGGTCTTGGAGAAAAAGGACTCTCAAGCCTGCCTTCTACACTCCGACCGCCGTTCCCCAAATACCACTCCAGGATTCCTGCTCCTTAAACCTTCACCCACGGGCAGAACGCTTCCCAAACAACCGATCCCGGAGCTTTTCCCAAAGGTTTCGGCGCCCCTCCAGTTTCAGGAAGTGATTTTGAAAAACTTTGGCGTCCAGCCTCCTATCCGGCCCCGCCGATTGCGGGTGGATCAACGGAAAGACGATGGACCGAGCCTCGTGCATGGAGAGATCCGCCAGATCGCGGTCCACCGTGTGGGTTCCCAAGGAATCAAATCCGATGTTCCGTACCAGATTCACCCGCGGAACGATGCAAAACATGTTTTTGGCCCAGAGGGACAAGGTCCAGCGATAGTCCCACGCATCCAGTTTTTTGGCGTAAGTGTGCCGAAAACAGCGCTCCCAGTAGGCCCACTCCTTGCGGGAAAGCTCCTGCTCCTTCCGCCACTTCCGATTCTCAAGGAGAGAAAGAAGCTTTTCCTCCCGGTCAAAATGCTGCCAGGCCCTCTTCCACGTCGCCCACCCCCAGGCGTGGTGATAGCGGGTAAACCGGTAGCTCTCCGGCCCCGGCCAGTGACGGGGATCGTCATAGTTGTCGCCGCTGATCGAGGCGATGCCCGGATGATCCCGGTACTTTTCCAGAAGCTCCGAGGTGAAACGAAAAAAAGTGGGGTCCGGAACCGTATCGTCCTCCAGGATGATCGTTTTCCCCACTTTTTCGAACACCCAGTCCAGCCCCCGGGACACGCTGAGGTAAGAGCCGAGGTTGGTCTCCCGCTCCAGCAGCTCCCACTGGCATGGCCAGTCGATCGAGTCCCGAAAAACCCTGCGTGAGTCTGCCACGCCACGTGACGAGACGGGATCGTTCGGCCTGGGCCCGTCTGATACGCCAAAAAGTCGGACAGGTTTTGCCTGCCGGACCTGTTCCATGACCTGCCGGAGATGCTCCGGCCGGCGATAAAAGAATACCGCCACCGGTGAGGAGCATTGGGCCCGATCAACGCCCAATGTCAAACCCATGATTAATCCTCACCAATAGCAGCCTTCTTCCTTACGCAGATGGCCACCAGGAGTGTCCTCCGGCAGGGGGTGGATCCAGTTTGCATTAAAGATTTTGTAGCCTTTTTGGAAGTCCCATCTTTTTCCTCGAATACCAAAAAAAAGCTGGGTCGTGCCCCCTGTATGGATCCCTTTCCTGCCCTCTTTTTTCAAATTGGCCAAGAGGGGCAAGGACCAAGCGCCGGCCCCAATGAGGGCAAGATCAAACTGGTGCCTGAGAATCGCTTCCGTAATTCGATTTAGACCTTCGCGCCAGCTCGTATAGGGAGATTTTTCCATGTAGCTGAAGAAAGGACAACGAACAAATTTACAGCGGTGCCGCATGTCTTTCAGACTATTCTCCCAACCACGTCCTGAAAAAACGTCCGGCAGTCGGTCAACTTGCGCCTGCATGGTCCTTACGAAGGGTGAGACGATCAATAGTCGGACGCCCTGAAGATGTTCGTAGATGGAAAAAGGCCAAAAGACGGCAGGCTTGATCAATGCGGCTCCCGGACAAACGTCGTCAACAAAGGCGGTTTCATACGCCTGAAGATAACTTCCCTGATCCTGCCAGAGGCAGACAGCGTCGAGCTTTTGGATGCTTGCTTTATAAGTGTTTAGAAAATATTCAAATTCATTACGGTCTTCAGGAAAAACTCCCGAATCGATAAACAGCCTCCGGGCCTGCCTGCGCCAGGTGGCTCCCGGCAACCAGTTGGGTCGGATACGTCGATCGGAATATTCCAGGGCCTGTAGCTCGGTCGTGCCAAGTTTGCCGTAGACCAGCCCGTGAGGATGCTGAAGAATCTTTTCGATGGCGGAACCGGCCTCAAGAGTTTCTCTCTTCGGCCTTTGCGGGCGACCCCATAAATATAGCCTGCGGTTGTTGAGAACCTTGAGGGGATACCGACGTAATTTTGTGAGCATGACTATCTGATCTTTTCAAGAAGCCCATAAAAATGGACAGCCGCTTTTGACGAAATATTGCTCTGCAGAATACTTTGCCAAGCGGGAGCTCTTAAGATTTCCGCGAAACGAGCCGCCAGGGAGTGGCGCTTCACACAGATTTCTTGGCCTAATTCCGCCATTTTTTGAAAACGGCCCGGTTCAGCCATGAACGTTACAAGGAGTTCCCGGAGGCTCTCTGGCTGACTCTTGTTATAAGCGAGATAGTGAACCCCCGGCTCAAGTCCCTTGGGATGGGGGCCGGAGACATCGTGCTGCAGGACGCAAGCCCCCATCGCCAGGTTTTCAAAAAAATTGGAGGTGAATCCCGGGCAGTTGGAGGGGAGGTTTAAAAGTCCTTGGTAGCCGTCCTTCTCGGTGACGATATGGCCGATTCCCTTTTCTGGATTGGTGGCTTCCCGCCAGGAGAAACCAGGAAGATCCTTGATCTTTTCAAACAGCGCCACTCGACCCCGGTAAGCTTCGGCAAAATTTCCCACCCGAAGCTTCCCGGCCCAGAAAATGCCTTCTTTTTTCTGCTCATACCGGCGCCGTGGTTGGAACGTCTCCGTATCGGCATACTGGTGGCAAAAAAGGGGCACTGCGCCCTCGGAGGAAATGACCCCGGCAGCGATGGGATCGAAATGGGCCACGAGGTGGCAAAGTCGCGCACATAATCTGGTCTTTTCTTCGCTGCGCGGAAAAATTGATCCGACGACTTTTTCCGTGGCCAACCCCACCCAAATGCTTCCGTCTTGTCCACGCCCAAACCTACCCTGATCGCAGAGGTGACTGGTTAAATCATCCAGATGGTGATCGTTGAGCAACAACACGACCCCTTCGGGCTGGATTTGCCGGGCCGTCTTCTCCGGGTGGCCCTCCCGATGAACGATCCAGCAGAACGGAATTCCGGCCTTTTTCAGGTTCACCGCCCAGGCTTCCCTCATCGAATGGGGAAACACCTTGAAACCGGGGACGACAACATGAATTCGTTTTTTTTTAAAGAACACTTTTACTTGGCCAGCAGATACTGGCCGCGCAGGATCCTGCGTAGAATTTTTAATTTGCCTGGAGTCGCCGTCTTCTGTTTGTACCGAACGGGCCGAGTTTCGAGGCGAATCTTGTGCCCGTTTTCCTGGCGTCTAAGGACCTGCAGATAAGGATGATATATTTTTTTGAGCAGCACGTCATTGCGTAACACTCCATGCTGCGCCCACTGGGGATCGTATACTCCATGGCTAATTTTTTTCAGGCCCGAAAAGTGATAAAAAACTAGAGGTTCTCCATCCACAAGAACCTTTCCGTTCCTGACGCTTAATTCAGATTGGTTCACGTTCCAGTATGCCAGGTTGGCCCCCTTTAAGTTTGAAATGTGGAGATCCGAATACCGAGAAGGCCAGTCGTCCAGATATTTCTGATCCGCATACCGCTTCCCGTCAGGTTTATCAAAGCACCATTCCAGGCACTGCTGCTCCCATTTTCGAACGCAGGTCATGCCCAACCTGCCGCTTCGTACCGACACCCAGCCAACGTTGTAAATTCCATAACGAGATGAGTGTTTTGTTTCGTGCCGGTGCGGAGTTATCACGATGGAAGAAGTGCTGTCGCCTGCCAGCAGGGCCTCCGGAGAAGAAAAGAGAAAGCAGTCCGCATCTATTTTTGTGACGGTTGTACCGATGGGGACGCGCTCAAGAACATGGCGAAACCAAGCGGGGCTGGCAGTGAAGTAAAACTCGGCAGGCGCCCGGCTGCTTTGAACCAGATCCAGCTGTGGATTCAGACGAAGCAACTCCCCGATGGGCAGGATCTTTAGACAAGGGTGCCGGATTTTTTTTAATAATGCTTCACACTCTGGACTATGAGCCAGAACCCATAATTCAAACTTTCCTGCATGTTTTTCCAGTGACTCCAAAAGGGCAAGACCCTGCGCCAGATAATTATGGTCAAAATAGGTGCAGTATACGGCTTTTCTTTTCAAAGGTTTTTTCTGTGACCTTTTTGTTCCTCCGTTTTGCCTGCCAACCGTGATCCATCTATCGAGAGGCGATCCATAGACTCTGGGCCCCTCTAACACCCACTTGCGGAATGACTTGTGCTGAAAATAACTTGATGGAGCGAGCCATCCTTTTTGTTGGAAAAAACCTTTTTTCCCGAAAAAACGAGCCACCCTTTTCCCTAGGCGGTGGCGGAGTAAAAATTGTGGCGAAAGTTTCTTTTGGTACTCACCCAAGATCTGCCGGGTTTCACGGTTGTATTCCGCCAGTTGGGTGGAGGTTTTCTGGGATGGGTGCGCGCGGAATCCACCCAAAATGGTCGTCACTCCGTAGCAATGGGCTCCAAGAAAAAACCGGGCCCATAATTCAAAATCGGCTGCCAGTCTCCAGCGGGTGTCCAAAAAGCCCCCACTTCGGTTCCAAAGGCTACGGCGCCAGAACGTACTTTCCTGTTGTAAATGGTTCTTTTGGGCGTTGGCGCCCAAAAAAAATTCGGCGGCGCTAAAAGGTGCCCGATCGGCGGTCCGGACCGGGAGCCCGTTCGAGTTCCAAATCAGCGGATAAAGAGTGCTGATCCATTCCACGAATGGGTACTGACAAAAGATTTCGTTTACCATTCTCAAGGTCCAAGGCGTGTGCTTATCGTCTGAGTTAAGCCACCCCATAATATCATGGGGTCCTCCGTGGCTTAAGGAAAAGCCGCGGTTGATGGCATCGTACTGGCCTTCGTCTTTTTCTATGCGGTAAGCGCTGAGGTACTTCGCATGACTTCTTATAATTTTAGCGGAGTTATCCGTAGAACCTCCATCCATGACTACATAATCAAGATTGGGATATTTTTGGGATACAATACTGTCCAAGCATTCCGGTAAAAATTTACCTTGGTTATAGCTGGGAGTGACTATGGTGATTTTTAAGTTCAATAAAAGATCGCGCGGCGCTCCGCACCCTTGCCTTGGCTCCATACCGACCACCGACAGGAACGGGGGGCATGCCTTTGTCGATGCAAATAGGACGGATCCTCATAACTCCGGGCAACATGAGAATCCTGCGGAACAAAGCCGTACATGGCCTGAATTCCCATCACTGCATTTACGTAGGGGACGTAGACTTTCTGTACCAGGTTTGCATTGGGACGTGCCATGAATTCGGTAAGGTTGGCAAAAAACTTTTTTTTCCCAGCCTGACGGAGGGAGTGAAAATGAAAAAAAATAAGAATTTGCCCATCGACCAGAAGCTCGTCGCCGGTTTCATGAAAGATCGAAGCCTCCGAATTCCAGGGGGCTTGATTGATTCCCGGTCGATCCAGGATCTGCACGTTTCGATACCGGGAAGGCCATTCATCAAGATATTTTTGGTCGGCAAACCGGTGCTTTTCCGGTTTATCAAAACACCATCTTAAACACTTTTTTCTCCACACCTCCGCACATCGCATTCCTGTTGGATTCTTGCGAATGGTTACCCAGCCGACGTTAAATCTTCCGTAGATTTCTTTTTCTTTGGCGTGGAAGGCAAAGCGATGCGGGGTGACGGCCAAGGAACAGTCTTCTTCCTTCTTGTGAATCAGCTCCGGAGAAGCGAAAAAATAGCAATCCGCATCAATTTTCGTAACGGCCTCTCCCGCCTTTAATTTGTCTAGGACGAAGTGGATAAAAACAGGAGAACACGTGAAGTAAAACTCGATGAGGGATCGGGTGCGACGACAATTCTTCAGGTCAGGACAACTTTTTTCCAAAGCGGCCAGAGAAACAACCCGCAGGCGGGCGTCAGCAATTCGGCGTAATTCTTCATCACATTGTGCATCGAGAGCCAGGACCCAAAGGAGGAAATCGTCAGAGTACTGGCAAAGGGAATGAAAGGCGGCCAGGCCTTTGGTTAGGTAACGGCTGTCAAAGTATGTACAGTAATTTCTCAGGCGCGGTTTTCTTGGTTTGCGGTGACCGCTCCCTGGCAAATTTTCAGGCCTTTTTCGAGACTGATAGAGGGAGACCAGCCGATGACTTTCTGGATGCGGTACGGCGAATAGGCGGCATGCGTCACATCCCATGATTTCGCTTTTTCACGGTGTACCTTTAGTTTCATGCCTAAATCATTCTCGATTTTTCGAATCAACATTCTCAGCGAAATCGATTGTCCGGAACAAATGTTAAAAATCCCCTGGGTTCGTTGGGCCAGGCATTGCTGGAGAGCGCCAAAAAGGTCCTCAATATGCAAAAAATCCTTCACGGCCTTGCCATCCCCCCATTGCCGAAAAGTCTTTCTGCTGCTTACGGCCTTGAAAAGAGCCGGAATTACCCCTTGGAGACTTTTAGCATCCTGCCCGAAGCCATAGGGGTTGGAGACGCGCAGGATTAAAACAGGCAACCCGTTAACCTCATGGTGGTAGGACAATAACCGTTCTGCCTCCAGTTTTCCCCTGGCGTACCAGCCGATGGGGTTCGTCGAATCGGTTTCCCGAAACGGCCGGGTAATTTTTCCGTTTCCGTAAATCGAACAGGAGGAGAAAAAGATCAGCCGCGGGGATCTACCCTTGATTTTTTTTAGACACAAAAGCTGTGTGGCGATCTGGGATAAAAGCGGTAGGTCCTCCCTCCACTCAATGCCCGGCTCTAGTTCTGCCGTGGCGGGCACCGTACTCCATGCCAAATGGAGCACCACATCGGCCGGATTTTTCTCAAGCTCCCGACCCAAGCCAGCCAAGGGCAGATTTTGGGAATTGGCGTTTCGCGAAAAGGCTTGGATGTGATGCCCGTGCCGCCTCAAAAGTGGCCCAAGGCTGCTGGCTAAACGCCCCCTGCCACCGGTGATAAATATTTTCAACTTACGGTGCCCGAGCCTCCATGAAGAGGGAATCAGGTTTTCTTACTTGCCCACTTTCGTCGGTATCCAAATGGTAGCTCGAAAATTCCCGGATCGCTGATTCGCCTGCCTGGCATGACTTCACGTCCTCAAACCCTGCTTGGATGAGAAGTTGCCCTAAAGAAACCTCGTCATACATCCAACGGTGGCATTCCCCTGTTTTCAGAAAGGCCAGCCGGCTCTTTTCATCCACCGGCTCACCAAGATAAATCGGGTCGGTCGAGGAGGTCGTGCCTGCATGCGGACTTCTGTTTTTCCAGTGGGCTGTGGCCTCTTGGCCGACCCGGGCTTGAATGAAATCCTGGCCGGGCACCGGGTCCAGTTTCCACCATCGCCCCATGAAACCACCGGACTTCTCCCGCACCAGCTGATCCAGAAGTTCCAGTGTCATCCACTCATGCCGGAGCCTGCCTCCAGGCAGGTCCTTTTTTGCCTCTTCGAGTGACTCAAGGTACGCCCGTGCAATTCCCGCCAAGTCCGGAACCACCAGACGAAAAATCCCTTTACGGTGTAAAATTCGTCGTATTTCTTTCAGCACTGAGGGTACTTTCCCACGCGGCAGATGTTCGAGAACATGGGAACAGTACACGGCCTCGAAAGTCGCCTCTTCCCAAGGGAGAGGACCTAGAAGATCTACTTTTTTGATCTGCGGACTCGAGGAATGTAGGTCACAATTTTCCCAATCCGGATGGCAACGCCCTCCACAGCCAAGATTTAGAAGTTTCATGCGCCTTTTTCGCAAATCTTCGCCTGAATTTTTTGACTATTCCTAGGATGACTTGTGGTCAACCGAAGTGCCTCATTTTTTTGATCGCGAGAGACTCAAAAGCCCCCTGCCATCGCACGGCCTTTTGAAGGCAGGAAAGCCATGGATCGCTTTAAGTTTGATATTTTTTTGGGAAACACTTGTTTCTTTAAGATTGATTTTTTTTGAACCATACACCGGTAGCGTCGATGGGATGAATTTTTAGCGCCTCTTTTCGCCTGGAAAAATACTCATCCACCGCTTTTTTACATCCATCCCAGTGGCCATAGTCATCGACTTGCAGGTAGGCCCCTGCCGAAGCCATTTCATAAAGATTTTCCAGAATGGCCATTGTGGAGTCATACCAATCCCCATCAAGGTGGAGTAGGCCAATTTCCCCAACTTCTCTTTTGGAAATGGGAAGGGTCTCCTGAAAAAGGCCCGGCACAGCCCTCACCAGGTTCTTGACGCCAAGTTTTTCCAAAACCTCAAATAGAGATTCCATCGGGGCCGCACACGTGCCTTTACCCCAGGCAGTTTTTTGGGCCGGTAACCCTTGGTGGGTGTCTCGCTTTCCTGGCTCGGGCATACCCCGGAAAGTGTCAAAACTGAACAGAGTTCTGGGGCGTTTTGAATATTTTTTGATTGCCCAGGCCAAAAGCGCCGAGCTCCCGCCGCCGGCCACGCCGCACTCCACAAAGTTCCCGGGAATATCATCGTGACAAACCTTTTTGGCCCCCTCCAATAGAGCTTCCAGCCTTTGCTGACTCAGCATCGTGTAGGGCGAAAGAATGGGCAGGATTTCCTGAAGTTCCGTGCAAGCGGGTTGTGCCTGCGTGCAAAAACTTCTGCCCACTTCACGAATCAGCTCCGCCGCGGCTTTGTTGCCGGGAAAGAGCCTTAGTTCTTCTTTGAGCATTTCAAGGGCTTCGGAAGTTCTTCCTTGTGCAATTCGAATCTTGGCCCGGGTCAAATCGATCCCCTGTATGGGGACGCCTTTGGCCTTCAGGGCAGAAAGAAGGCTTAGAGAGAGGTTTTTCGTGGGGCCCTTTGCCAACAATTGGGCCAGCTGAAACTGACAAAAGTCGTTTTTCGTTATTTTATTTTTTTCCACAGTTTTATGATTCATAGTTTTTTCTGAGCATTGCTCGGGTAAACTGCAGAAAATGCCGGATCCTGATACCTAGTCCTTTTTTTTTGTCACAAAACACATGTTTAAAAACGTGCCGATCTGCCGGGACGTGCGGCAAAATCTTCTCGGGATGAGTCGTTATTTTTAACGGTTTTGTGGGAACGGATAACTTTTGAACGATATTTTTCGTATGTGTGGCCGCCCCTCCAAACCCAATATTTTGCACAAGATTATGTTGAGGTGTCACGGTAAGGCTGCCGGCGTGCCAAAGAGAAGCTGTCCAAGGATAAGCCCAGCTGTCGATTTCCCCGCAAAATTGCTGCTCGAACAATTTATCCCAAAAGAGTCGCTCTCTTGGGTTTTCAAAGCTCGTTAACCAGGCGGGGGACTTGCGCCAAGCCGGCCAAAATTCCATCTTTGCAGAATACTTTTTCCAAGACCGTCGCCAGGTTGCCCACCCCCAACAGTGAGGGTATTTGGAAAAGTAATAACTACCGCCACCCCTGAGGAGGCCGTCCTGAAAATTATCACCAGTGATACATCCAACTCTTTCCTCATGGCGATATTTCTCAATTAATTCGGAACAAAAAAGAAAAAAATCAGGATGAGGAACGCAATCATCTTCCAGAATAATTCCCTCAGGGACTTGGTCAAAAAACCAGTTTATTGCGTTTCCTACGGCTTTCTGACAACCAAGATTGGTGATGGAAAATCTTTTTGAAATTCGGCAGGGCCAGTCAATTTCTCGCTGCAGCATTTCTCGGACGCGCGAGACCATCGCAGCCTCTTCCGGTCGACCAGCATGCGGACCATCACATGCTAAAAACACATTTCGAGGAGCAGCCATACGAAGCGAATGAATGACCCGCTGTAGGGTATCTGTTCTTCGCCAAGCAATAAGTAAAACAGGAATATCAGTCTTCAATGGACAGGAGTTATGCAGTTGGCTCCTAAATTGAAACAGCAAACGCTTCGGTGTATAGATTTAAGCTTTGTCCGCAACAAAGATTCGAAAAAAATTATTTTTTGGTATTCAAAGCTTCTATGGTGCATTTTCTAGAAACCATAGTATTAAATACTTTTAATTCAGATGCTTAGTTATTAGTTGAATTATTTGATTTTATTAGGATATTTTGGAATGTTTTTTTTATGCTCCCAGAGTCTGTTTTTATATATGGATCTCCTTTGGGCGCTTCAAAAGCAGGTTCCCGAAGAAAATTGAGCAGGGTTTTGCTGTCCCCAGCATATTTAAATGTCCCCGCTTGAACAAATTCTCTCATGGTTTCAGCTCCGTTTGCGTGAATCAGAATTGTAGGAACTTCGAAACTCAAAGCTTCATATGCGGTCGTTGACCATCCGGTCAGCTGTATATCAACCTCCCGAAGAAGTTCGTAATAGTTTCCTTTTGTGGGGCGCTCCAGTTCCCATTTGGTTGTAGGCTTTATTTTCTGTTGGCATTGAGCTTGGAAAGACTCTGCCTCCTCCGCGAACCTGGGATGCAAGCGTATTAGCCAAACAATCTCTGGAGACTCATTGATGGTTTCCCAGACAAAATCAGGAAGCTCGGTGAACTGGAGACAAACTAAGGCTTTTTGAATCGGGCGATTCCACTTCCTCGGTTTATAGGGCAAGAGAGGATCTGAAATCACCGCGGCCAGTTTCGGACTTCCCCCAACCCAGACTCTGTGAGCTCCCTCTTTTTTTGCCCATTGTCTGAAACGGCCAGCACTCATTTCTCCCCAACACCAGAAATCACTTGGAATTAGTTCATAACCGCCCTTCGGGTAGTTTTCCCAACGAGAGTACATATAATGCGAATCCCCCTGTTGCCCGTGCTGAAATTCTACACAAGGTATTTTAAGTCGTCTGCAAGCGAGGGCAAAAGCAAAACATACCGGCTGGTAAAAGCAGATGAGATAAAAGGCTTGGATTCCTTTTTTATACAAAGCCCCCTCAAGAATGTGACTAAGAGCAAGAATAAATCCCGCTTGTTTTTTTATTTCCACAAAATCCAACCGGCCAAGTCCGAGATATTCTTTGATTTCTTCGATTTGTTGTTTCTCCTTTTCCGATATTGGCGCTGAAAAATACTTGCTGATCCGGGCAGCCTTATCCAGCAATGGGGCAAGAGAATCCTTTATTTCGGTTTTAATGCAGGCATCGTTCCAAAAGATATCCAAACTTTTATTTTTTGGATTTAGGAAAGATTTTAAAGGATCAAAAAACATATGCCTTTCACCAGCTTTCTCCATTTTGGAACTCGTTAGCAGAACGCCCCAAGTGCCGTTATTCCAAAAAAGCGCTTGGTGTTTCCCAAAGAAAAACCCGCGTTTTTTTGCCCACATTCTTCTTAAGAAGCGGGTGGGACTTGCGTGATTCCATTTTGGATTTTTGATCCCATGCGATTGTTCCAAACCTTGACTTATAATTCCCCTTTCTTGCTCTTGCCATAGGCTTGCGAACGAGAGCCGGATCAAGGGCCAGATTTTTATTTCGTAATTCTGAAAAGAGGTGACGTCCCAGTGAGTTTCAACATAGTTCATTTTCTCAAGAAAGGCACTTAGGTAGGCTTTAAAAATGGCCATTGATTTACCCCGAATATTCTGCGGCAGGGGCAATCCGAGAATTTTTTTTAAACGTAAAGGTCAATCGGAAGTTTTCGCATTAACGTGGATATCTGTTTGGCCTCTTCTGAATGGAGCGGCATCAACGGCATCCGGTCATGCCTGGACATGACTCCTAGGGCTTCTAAGGCCGCCTTGATAGTCAGGTGCCATCCGAATTTTTTGACCCCTTCCTCAAAAAAAGGCCGTTCCACATCCTGGATAAGTCGATGGCAAAATTCTCGGTTTCCCGCCTGCCACTCCCGATAAAAACGTACGGAGAGCCTTGGGTCAAAAACTCCAATCCCAATTAACCAAGCCTGGCAACCCTCATCCACAAACCGTATCCACTGACTTTGGTCTCCTCCTGAAATGATGATCGACACTCGGTCCCGGATTGCGCGAATCACGTCTAAAGAGTAGGCATCGTCCTTTGCGTCTTCCTTGATGGCAAGCACACGTTCCATGTCAGCCAAGCGGTCCAAAAGGGAAACCGGCCAATTGACCTGCGGACCTCCATAGCCGTTGAGAAAAGGCATTTCATGGATCAGCAGAGGAATGGGAACGGCTTTCGCCACCAGCTCGAAATGGCGGTAAATCTGCTCTTCGGAATAAAATCTTTCCCGCACAATCAGGGAAATCATGTCCGCTCCGTTTTTAAGTGCATGTTCCGCGAATTCCGCCGTCACTCGGGTGCTGCAATGGGGAGGATCGGCCACAATTACCAAATGCTCAGGATTGCAGGCCTTAACAAAACGGCACACAAAAGCGTTCAGATGACGGATTTCTTCAAACGTCATTTGGCTGTAACGGCTGTTGTACGCCATCACATAAAAAACTCGGCCTCCTGCCTCATGGATGCGCATAAGGAAACGCTCCAGTGCTGGATAATCAATCTCATCCGTTTTCGGGATAAAGGGGGTCATAACGGAAAAAACAGGACCCCGAATTTTTTCCTGCACGTTGGCTTTTGTTAGGCGTTCCATAGGTCTAGATCTTAACAAAACCTTGATCCAAGAGAAACCGGGCTACCGCGAGATCTTTGGCATCATCAATGTCCACAGACCTATCGTCGTCCATTCGGTATCCTCGCACCGGTCCGGAGAAAAAGTTTTTTCCCTGCAGAAATTTTTTCATCCAAGCAAAGTAAAACCCTCCATTGACGACATAATAGGGGCGGAAATCTTGGGAACGGGTCATGCCTGTAATCAGAGGGGACGGCCGCAAAAGGATTTCCGGGTCCAGAAGGCCGCTTGCCTCATCAAGGCCTACGCTTAACTGCGGAGGGCTTTTCATAGCGGAAATGCTTACCACGCTGTAATCTTCAGAGAGCAAGAGCTGTATTCCCTGACGCAGATCATCTGCGGTGCGGAACGGGCAGGTGGGCAACAGCAGGCAAACCGTGTCATAGGTGGTGCTGATGTCGTCACGCCGGCAGATGGTGCGGACCACCTCGATCGCCTTGGCTTGGTCGTCCGCAAGCTCTGCCTCCCGTCTCTCACACACCACCCCGGGCACTCCTGCCCCGACCGCCAAAATCTCAGGATCGTCGGACGAGAGCAGCACGGTTTCAAAAAGCCCGGACCCAGTGGCTGCCTCAAGGGTATGGGCGACGAGCGGCTTGCCCCCCAAAGGCAAAAGGTTTTTCCGAGGAAGCCTTTTGGACCCTCCCCGGGCGGGAATAATTGCCAGGTGTTTCATGGGTTGGAACTACAACCGCAACTGTGGGACGTGGAAACTTTTCCGTTCATCATGTCCTGAATCAGGCTTAAGGCTTGATGGAAGCCCTCTCCTTGATGAAGGTGTCCCTTCCAGATCTCAGCGATAAATCCGCTTTCCACCCTTTGGATGAGCTCAACAAGGTGGTTTAGATCGAGATTCCCGTGCCCAAGCTGTAGACCCTCTTGGGTGACATCTGCGCCGTCAGCAACATGCAAATGGCGAACGAATGGCAGTACCTCTCGGGAGAAGTCACGGATCGAAATACCTTGCCGGTTGCACTCCAACTGCGCGTGGGAGGTGTCATAGCAGATCGAAAAACCGGTCCCGCGGCAAAAATCCCGAATTTCCAGTGGATCGAGAAAAATCGTGTTGAACCACTGTCCCCCAAAATACCAGGGGAAAGGCGGCATGTTCTCTACCAAAAGCTCAACACCCTCCGTATCGACCTCGCGCAGGTTCGCCGCCAACACGGAATACTGGGTTTTTCGGTCGCTGGATTGGGATCGGGTAAAGTGCCCTCCCGGGTGAACCACAACCCGTGGTCCGCGAGGCCCACGTATTCCGCGGAATTTACCCGCCAGAGACCGAGCCAACTGACACGTGAGTCTGAGCATTTCCACGCTGTAATCGCGAACCTTGGCATCCGGGTCTGTAAAATCAATCAACGCATCCTGATAATATTCCGGTGCATGCACCACTAAGTCTTGATCATATCCAGCCAAAGCTAGGCCAAGTTTTTGGGGCTCAAAATTCACCAAGTCGCGCCAGGTAAGATGAATTTCAATCAGCTTGGGCTTCCACGACAGATATTCCTGAAAGTCGTTCAACCTCCCGACGATTCCCCAATTTTTGTTGATCCGGTAATTACCTCTCGGAATTTCAATTTTCCCTTCTTGCCCTACATCTTTGGGAAGAATGTACTCCTCCGCCTCAAGATCCCTCAAAACTTTTTTTCCTAAAAATTCGTGAAGTTGAAGGGGAGAGACGCCACGGGCAGGACTTTTTGCGGAGAGATCTTGGGTCTGCAGGGTCTCCCCTTGCCGAATTTTCCGCGTGGTCACCAATGATTTTCCCAAGGCCACGCGGTTGATCTGCTCTCCCTGACCTGATCTTCTTGGTCCTGATCCTAGGCAGGCCTCAATTTCCCGAATCGCTTGCACCATGGCCCGGAACTCATCAGGCTCAAGGGACGACGAGTGATCGGGGCCGTCAGCCCGAGAATCCAAGGTGATATGCCGTTCGATGATTTTGGCTCCCCGCGCTACTGCTGCCAATGTGGGAGCAAAGCCTCGTTCATGCCCTGAGTAGCCGACGGGAACCCCACTCCATTCTCGCAGCCGGTCCATGAAAGTAAGCTGAATGTCCCCAATCCCCGCGGGATAAGTGCTTTGACAGTGTAAAAGGGCAAAATCCGCGCCCTCGGCTTCGAGATGGTGAATCACTGCCCGGATTTCCTGTTCCGAACTCATTCCCGTCGAAAGAAGAATGGGTTTGCGGGTTTGATGAATTCGATCAATCAAGGGTAGATTTGTGAAGTCGGGGCTCCCTACCTTATATACTGGAACACCCAGTTCTTCTAAGAAAGCCACCGAAGCACAATCAAACGGCGTGGCCAAAACTGACGGAAACTTGGATTGGGCATACTGGACGAGCCTTTGTAAACCCTCTTTTTCGATTTCCGCTTTGCGTAACTCATGCAGAAGGTATTGAGTTCCCTGTTCAGCCGTCAGAGAATCGTCTAAAACTTTGCGGGTGTACACTTCGGCGAGGTCCCGGACCTGGAACTTGACCGCATCCGCACCAGCGAGCAGGGCAGCATTGACAAGCTGGATAGCCGTTTCCTCGCTACCATTATGATTGATTCCGATTTCAGCAACAATCCAGGTGCCGGCGCGCTGAAAGAACCAGGATTTTGATTTATCAGCCATTTTCTTGGGCATGTCGAACCATTGCCGCCAACACCGCCTCGATTCTCTGCCGAGGCTTCCAACCCAGATTCTGATAAATTTTTCTAGGATCACCGACGATACGAGGAGGCTCAGCCCGACGGATTTGCGTTCTATCCAAGTGGATTCGTCCTTTTGTGCTAAGGCCTAATTGAGAAAAGACAAAACTCACAAGATCTCTTAGTCTTGTCCCCCGGCCCGTGCATATATTATAATCGTCAGCTCGATCCATCATCGCCATGCGACTCAATGCATCCATAAACTCGTCCGCACATCCCATATCACGGACCAAATCGAGATTCCCCAAGGTCAGTTTTTTTAACTCCCCTTTTTTTACCTTGAGGGCCCCCTGGACAATTTTTTGACAAAAGAAATCGGGGTTTCTCCTTGGTGATTCGTGATTAAAAAGAACTGCGTTTGCGGCAAAGAGCCCATGAGTTTCGCGATAGTTTTTGACTAGAAAATGCGCGTAGGTTTTTGCGCATCCGTAAGGGGAGGTCGGCCCTATGGAGGATGTTTCTTTTAGCGGTTGGCTAGAGGGAGCGAAAATTTGACTGGAGGATGCTTGTATAAAACGAATTTTAGGATTCGCGGCAAGGATGGCCTCGAGAAAGTACTGGGGAATTTGTGCAATCGAACGCAGGGTTTCATCCTGCATCAACCAAGATTTGGCAACATAAGCTTGCCCTGTCAAATTGATGACTGCATGTGGATTTTCAGACGTCAGAATCTTAAAGATCGAGATTTCATCATAAGAGCAGTGCAATACCTTGACCCGCCGCCGGGTGAATGAATCTACAAACGATTTTGCACGGCCTATATCTCGTGTTAGACCCACAACTTGATGGCCTTGGTTGCACAAATGCCTAGCAAGAAAATGGCCGTCTTGACCAGAAATTCCAGAAATAATAATTTTCATGGCTACCCGCGCTTAAGTCTTATTCTTTTCTCGGTTTATTGAGATAGGCAGTGACTTTTTTGTAAGCTCATAAAGTTTTCTAAAGTTTCTGCATTCCGAGCTCAAAGGCCAGAATATCTTCTTTTTTTTAGAAAACTTCTTAGGAGGATGATATTTTATTAAATGCTCTTCAATTATGCCTTTTAATTTTACTTTTACCTTTAAGGGCATATTGTTGTCTAACGCCGTTGATATGGATTGAAGAAAGGAGTCATTTTTTTTTATGACCGTTTCGAAATCTTGTTTATCCCAAAACTCGTTTCTATATATTTCGATAAGGCGCGAGTCTGTAGCTCTGACAATACCGATATCATTTACAGATTTAATGTTTCCTGCCGCTAAACAGAAAATCCAAAATAACCTATCGAGAAGTTTGATATTTTCATATTCCTTTTGCTTCTGTATGAAACTAAAAACATCTATATATGCTCTAAATCTCATCGGGCAATGATTGAGAGCCCATAATTTATCTGAAAGCCAATAGTGCTCGAACCTAATTAAGAAGTCAGTCGAATAAAAGTTTTCTTTTGATTTAGCTAAATGACTTCCATCAAAAAAAGAAACGAAAGATTTATTTTTGTGTTCGACAGGTTTTCCCTCATAAACGGAAAAAGTGGGATTCTGTTCTAAGAATTCCACCGCTTTGCGCAAAAAGGGGACGCTAACGATGTCGTCGTCAGGGCAATCAAGGATGTAATCGGTGGAGCAGTTTTTTAAAACCCAATAATGTTTTTCCCAAAAGGTAAAATCTTTTTTGTATACGTACTCCCAGTTTGCATAATCTAAACTCTTTGTTTTTTCGTGAAGTGAACTATCTAATATTATCTTTCGACATTTTAAGTCTTTAAAGTTCTGGACAATTCGTATTAAGTTTTCCTGCCGATTTCTTACTAAAACAATAATTGTTAGATTTTTCACCACTTATATTTCTTTAGTGCTCTGATTTGCTTTAAGTATAAGTTGTATTGTGTTTGTAATTCCTGCATGTAGATCGCCTTGGATTGCGAATCCCTCTTTTATGATGCGGGCATTATCTACAATATAGGAAAGCTGATTCATAATCTTGTGCTTCACAAACACTGTTTTAAAGTTTTTCATATGTTTTTGTATTTGCCTGATTATATCTGCGACAGTGTAGTTGCCTGTTAGGACGTTGTATGTTTTCGCCTTGAAGAAGTCTTTCTGAATCACGAAGGTAATGCAATTTACTGCATCGTCTAAATCTAGATATGCTCTTTTTTGATGTAAGGCAGTCTTCCAGATTGTGACTGGTTGATTCATCGCCGCCTGCCAGCAGAATTTGTTAACGGCGGTGTGAAAACGCATTCCCGGGGAAACTCCGAAAATCGTCCCAAAGCGAAGGGTAAGATAACGAAGTCCGGTTTTTTTCCGATATTTTTTTAACCACTTTTCTTCCATAAGCTTGAAATGGGCGTAGGGGCTTTGTGGCTTTAGTTCATTTTCATGACAAGATTCGTCTACCTTGTTTTTTTGTGTTCCATAAACACTTGTACTCGAAAGATGGATTAATCTGGCTTTTTTCTTTGCAACAGCTTTTGCCACATGCTGGAGGCCTTTGTAATTATTGTCTTCAAACTCCTTTTCTTTACCAAAGCTCGAAGCCGCATCGGTAATAGCCGCCAAGTGAACAAGCACATCTTCTTTTTGCAGCATCTTTGCAAGATCCACATTTCGAACATCTTTCTCAATGAACGTGTACTTTCCTTTTTTTGGCAGGTTGAATAGAGAGCAGTATCTTTGTGTCATTAAATTATCAACCATCACGATTTTACATTTTGGAAATTTCTTTGGAAGAATACGAATTAACTTAGAACCTATATGACCTAAGGCCCCGGTGATGAGAATTTTCATTTAATTGATAGCTTTCAGGTACCCACCAGGATGGCAAGTTAACATCATTTTTTTGTCGAATTCTAAATCCCTTTGGAACCTAGGATTGGTTTTAAGAAATTCTTTCAAAGCTGTATCTGGATTGTTGCCTGGCCCCCACGGCCTTTTACGATGACTTTGTTTAGGAATTTTTTCTACGATCGTGTCGCCACAAATGAGGTAACAACCTTTCCCGACCATCGGTGAAAAAAGTTTTAATTCTTGCAACACGTGATTGTGGGTATGATAAGAATCTAAAATTACCAATGTTCTCCTTGATGTTTTGATTATTTTAAAAACTTTATTGATTGTTTCATGTTGAGTGCTATTACCTTCGATAAGCTTAATTTTTTTATACAGTTTTTCTTTTTGCTTTAATCTGTCGATTAAGGTTTTTGGCATAAAGATATCAATGCCAATAACTTTTTGCCCGCCGATTAATTCCAGCAAGGAAGCATGAAATAGCAGACTTCCTCCCCAGGCTACACCTGTTTCTATTATAAATTCTGGTTTTGTCTTAAATACTATTTCCTGAATCGCAAACATATCTTGCGGGAGATTTAGCAAAGGCTCGCCCATCCAGCTGGATTGGTGTAACCAACGATGGCGATCTGCTTTTATCAAAACATTGCGAGCTTCTTGTTGCAATTTTTTGTTCTGAAAAAGAGCTTCTGCTTCTTTTTTGTTGAGATTTAAAAACTGTCTTTTACTCAGAATTTTCATACAAGGTTTTTGAATGCTTTGTAGCTGCGAATATAGTC
>Ga0172367_10003973_pt1 | contig 18726 bp, 18 predicted proteins | sample Lak10m_FD_114542 | JGI IMG/M metagenome (GOLD analysis project Ga0172367, IMG submission 114542) | Freshwater microbial communities from Kabuno Bay, South-Kivu, Congo - kab_022012_10m | ecosystem: Environmental > Aquatic > Freshwater > Lake | place: Democratic Republic of the Congo: South-Kivu...
AAAATCAACTTAATTTTAAATCTTTCAGGGATTTGAAGGGTTTTTGTGTTTCTGGAGTCACCATTTCTTCGTCATAACTGAAAAGGTGATCGCGAACTGGGATTTTATAAATACTGCAATTGCCATCACAATCCTCAGGTCCTGCTGGGTTAAAAGGAGTCGCTAACCCAACAATTTCATGAAGAAATTCTCCCATTTCAAAGGATTGATTTTCATATTCGGAGACGGAAGTCGTGCCTTCCCAGTCTGAATCTGTAACATGATTCACTTTGGCATATTTCCCAGTGCGTGAGGGCGGAAGCGCCGGAATCAAAATTTCATGAAACTTCTCATTGATTGGAAAATCAATGTCCTTGCCACAGCGAGAACAAAGCTCTGGAAGCTCTGTTCGAATATGTCCCGTCATCTGATAGTCTTTATGATTCAAAGGTTTAATGAAAAACTCTGTGATGTAGGGAGTATCGCCAATAAGATCTTTGAGAATTTGATTAACTTCTCCGGTGGCGTGGCTCCAAGTATAAGATCTGCCTTCTTCTGGGATTTCTGAAAGATTAATTCGCATAGGGACCCATAGTTATACTATGTGCGTCAATGAGTCAATTGAAAATATTGAGCTGAGAGGGGGGAGGCCAAGTTCCCTTGATTAGGATATGATCCACCATCTGCAGCCAAGGTTTTTGATACTTTCCTTGTTCGTGGAAGAAAAAATCGGTGTGTTGCCCCTGGGGGACCCAAAAAAACTTTTTATCTTCTGGTAAATGGTCATAAAGGCGCTTTCCTAACTCCATGGGGACTACGGCATCTTGATCTCCATGAGTCACAAAAAAACGCAGAGAGCTCAGTTGATTCAATTCGGACTCGGGCGAAGCGGAGTTGTCAACAATACTCCAAGCGATGGGTTGGAGCCACCATGTCCACCATGATTTTGCCACAATCAATCGGGATGTTGATCGATAATCTGAAAAGCTAGAATCGATCATGACCATGGCAATGGGAGGAAGATTGTTTTGTTTTTGAAATTCGATAAGAGTTTTTAAAGCAATGGCCCCTCCAAGACTTTGGCCAATAATAATAAGGGGAGTTGAAGGGTAATTTTCTTGGATCCATTTAAGGGCGGCAATACCATCTCGGATGGTGTGTTGCGGAGAAGGTTTCCCATCAGATTTTCCATAGCCTTCATAGTCAAAAGTTACTAAATCAAATTTATTTTCTAAAGTGAAATAGAGGTGGGCAAAATGGCTAGAAAGGTTTTGGCCATTGCCATGAAACTGAAGGAGTACGGCCTTGGGAGGAACTTCTTTTTCAGAGCGAGTAAAACGCCAGCCATGAAGACGCAAAGAAGGTTCGATGGAAATATAAAAACTCTCGGGCGGGATTGGGAGTTTTTCCGTATTAACGTAGCCATAGTGATCTGGAAAGTAAAAAAAGGAGCTACAAGAGCTCAAAATGCAGGCGGCGATAAATCCCCCCAGCCCCAAATATTGGGATCGGAGAAAACTAAAAATAATGATACCCAGTGAAGACAAAAAGGCCTCCCGAAGAATCTGTTTTTGGAGCAATTTTGTGGGAGCCAAGTTCCCACCTTGTTTCGATGGCCCAGTTTGTTGTGGGACTCCAGCGAATGAGTGATTCCGTGCTCCATTGAAATTCAGAATTTTGCAAAGTCAAATTTCGGGATCCTTGTACCTCGATACCCCATTTTAAATGGGAAGATAAATTCAAGAGTCCGCCCATTTTGGGGCCTATAGAAATATTGTTGTATTGGTAAAAAGTAGAGTAAAGATCTGTTCCTAAAAAACCGTAAGTTAAAAATGTTACGGGAAGTTGTGTCCATAGAAAGGAGTAGCCCACGTCATAGGTGAATCCACCTTGGTAACAATTGGAACATTGATCAGGCGTTCGGAAAAAGCTAAGTTGGGCGCGCCAAGAGGTGTTTTTTTCAAAAAAGCTAAGTGGATTATAGCTGCTGACTCGAAACAAATGAAAATAATCAATAGCATAGGGAGAATGGGATCGATTATTATTGAGATCTAATTCGGAGGCTGAGAGTTTAGAAATATGAAAGTGTCCAAACTCAATTTCTGAGGAGTCAGGGTAGCCAATAGACGGATCATATAGATCGTGGAGAGCAAACCGGAAATCAATACCCGGCTCTGTGGAGAGCCCTATTCGCGCCGAGGGATGTCCCCGATCAGGTCGCTCTTCTTCGGGTGTTGAAACTTTAAAATCAGGACTCGTTAATGGAATTTTGGAACGCACTTGCAAGATTTTATTTTTAATCAGTGCCCCAGGAGAAGTCGGTGACAAAAAATTGTCTGGATATTGGGTGTCAATAAAATCTATTGCGGTATCTAGCAAAAGTACTTTTTCCTCATCAGAGGGTCTTTCCAAAAGCAAGGAGAGGTCTTCATTCTTAGCAAAAGCAAGAAATATTTTTTGTTGTTCCCCATTGAGCTTTTCAAATCGTGATTTGAACATTTTTTTTACTGAGGGTCGGTAGGTAATATTTTTGACCAAAGGCGGTTGCGAATCTTGTTTAAAAAGCAATTTAATGGAATCCGCCGGAATAAGATAAGGAGCGGAAATATCAGATAGGTGGAAGCGGGGGGCTGCCGCATCAAGAACAGTTAGCATATGAAAGGCGCAATTTTGATTGAAAAAATAGTAATCGAAATGGGTGTCCCCAAGCTCCCATAGGTGACGAATCAACATCTCTTTTTCAGTTGCGCTCAGATCGAGGTCATAGGACCACAAATCTCTAGACTCATAGTCATTGTACTCCCTTATTTTATAATAATAAGGAAGATTTGTGAATGTGCCTTTAAAGACGCCTGTTAATCCAAAAAGGGCGTAAAAAAGAGGGTTTTGGGTGGTGGTATTCGCAGCGTAGCCGATTCCATGATCCAAAAGCTCTATCCGAGGCAAGCCGGGTTCTGTGTGCCGATTGATTCTAAAGAGGGTGTGCCCAAAAGCAGACCCAGGGCTATTTGTATAATAAGAACTAAAAACGAAACTTATTGAGTCTGCATTTAGAATTTTGCGATAACGCTGATATAAAGGGCAATGGAAGGACGGCCATTGGTTTTCGGGAATATTGAGTTTTTCGGATAACCATAATTTACGAGCAAAATACCGACATTGGGGGCTTTCATCAGGATTCCCTTCGATTTTTGCCATCAAAGTCTGAATGGTCTCAATGAGTTCTGCTCGTGGATCTTTATGGCCTTCGGGGCTCAGAAAAAAATGGTCACCAGTAACTTGGCTGGCTTCGCTTCCCAGGAGGCGAGGTTTGTAATGCAAAAGTAATTTCCACTGATTTTCAGTGTCCAGTTTTTGATTGAGAGCCTTTTGAATGATTTCAGTGGACGTCCAAGGTGGTTCAGAAGCCTGACTCAGCAAAGAGAGAAAAATAAAAAAAATTGAGATGAAAAAAAAATTAAAAAAATAAAGCACCCCCTAAGGAGTGCTTTAAAGAATAAGGAAAGTCAAATATTCTTAACCCTCAAGATGACAATTTTTGGAAGCGTCTTTGTCATTCATGATGGTTGTGATAATTCCGTCGGTGATAATATTAGTATGTTCAGCAGGATTAGCAAAGATTGTACTAAAATTGCTTTTCAATGCTTGACCAACTTGAGTGCTCGAGCTTTGGCATCCCATAATATTCGCAAGTGCTACAATAGTTTCCCCATTACCTTTAGCAGCTTCCGCCGCTAAAATGGCTTTGTTTGCAATGATAAACTTGTCCATATTCTGAGCAACTTCGTCTGTGGGTCCATCCACGCAATTTAATGTTCCCGAAGACATCCCAAACAAATTATTGTATAAAGACATTGGACCATTTGTCGTAGAAGCAAAAATTTGGCCTCCACGTTTTCCAACAATCACAGAGCCCAGTCCGCATCCAGCCATTCCATAGTTGCGTGAATAGGCTTTTCCTTTAGCTGAATCGTGGCCACCAAAACTAATGGATGAAAATAGAACTAACGTCGCAAAAATCAAATTCTTCATTCTAAGTATTCCTTTCAAGTAGTTATTAATTGGTTAGATGATAGCATTACAGCTTTTGGCTGATGCAGAGTTTTGTTTTAATGTTTTCTCGATGGCAGATTGAATATGGGAGCTAGAGCTCTCTGAAAAAATTTGATGGTAGTTCCTTTTTAATTCAGCGGCAACAGGTTGCTTTTCTTGGCAATTCAACAATGTCAGTAAACCGTCCAGCGATTCTCCATTGCCTTTAGCAATATCTTCTTTGAGAGAAATTTTGTTGGATTCAATATAGACATTCATTGCGGAGTCATTTCCGCCTTCATAGCAATTGGATGTCCCTGAAGTAATTGCCGATGTTTGGGGGCTAATTAATTCATTAAGGATACCCGAAGCAATTTGAATTTTTCCAGGTTGATCTCCAAAAACCAGGGCGCCGAGTCCACATCCAGCCATTCCGTAGGGAGCAGCTTTTGCAAAAAAAGGCGATATTAATATGGCACTCAATAGAGCAATATTTTTCATTGTTTCTCCTTTATAAAGTAGGTATATGGATTGTAGAGTTTGTTTGTTGAAATTCAAACAAAATTTAAAAAAGTTGAAAATATATACGATAAATAACATTGAAAGGAACGCTGCGTGAAAAATTCAAAAGTCGCTGTTTTGTTAGCTGGAGTTGTGTTTGCTCTGGGATTTGCTTCAATAAAAACTATTGCTGCAGAGGGTAAAAGGGAAAGTGCATCCAAAGGAGGATCGACGGATTCAGAGCGTTTTCGGTGTCAAAAGTTCGAGGCCCGAACTCTTTCGACATTGAAAGAGAAAATGTTGAATGATTGTGATCTTAATAAACCCTTCTCATCGAATGTTTCAAAGGGAATTGCCGGCGACGATTTATATATGTTTTGTTGTCATACTAAAGGGGAGTAAAAAAATCTAATGTCATAGACCAAAAGATCGAGGCTATGTCGGTTATTCAGCGCCCTTTTTATAGCATTTCCACTTACTTCGTATCCCATCGTTGCTCGGTCGATCGCCTTGTGCGGCCTGCAGGGAGAATGTCTCCGCGTCTCCTTCGGTCGCGCCTTGGGCTACTTTGTAATCGGAATTGGTATTAATACCGTTCACTTAATCAACTCATCGGGGTTGGTCGCCTCTGGGACGGACTATACTACAATGAAGCATTGACTGCTGCGCAAATTGACGCATCGATTTGGCCTATGAATATGTGAACAGTAGTTACTACCTAGGATCCCCATGAAATGGGCCGGACAGGGACCTAAAAAAGAGATTCTGGGGGGACATCTCGCTTCAGAAGTTGCAAATCACGCATTTGCTGTACCAGAGTTTTCCATCTTTCCAAGTCCATCGTTCCAAGGGGAGGCTCCTTTGAATTTTTAGAACTGGATGAAGTTTCAATGAGTTTTATTTGCAGACGAGCTGATTTATTAAATGTCTCTAGATCCATGGTTTTGTTAATTTGCGCCATATATTTGTTAGTCGGCTCTGGATCTTTTAAATAGCTTTCCCATCCTGCTCGAACAGCTTGAATTATCTTTTCAACAACTTTTTTTCTTTCAAGATCCTTGAGGCGTTCACTCTGTGTTGCGAGTACTGTGGTGTAGGGATTAAAACCTGATTCAGCAATAAGAAAGACCTGGGCCTTTGCCCCTGCCTTTTCCGCGGCGAGAGGTTCTGAATTGAAAAAACATTGCTGCGATAGTTTTTTGTTAGAAAGAAACTGAGAAATTCCTCCCAAATAGGGCACCCATTTGGTTTTGATCTGGCCCTTGTATTTTTGTTTTAAAAAGGCAACATAGGTAAGGCCAGATTGCGCAGACAAAATACCTTCTTGAGATTTTAAGACATCAACTAAATTTGTGTATTTATTTTCGGCATGGGTTAAAATAGCCTGGGGGTTCGTTTGATAGGTTGCAAAGAGAGCGGTGACGGGGTGTTCAGGGTTGTTCTGTCGAGATAAAATGATTTCTTCAGCGCTTACGATAGCAAAGTCGACTTTGTTGTTTGCCAACATTTGGACCGTCGGGGTACCACTACCACCTTCGAGGATTTCTACATCTAGACCTCTTTGGGTGAATTCTTTATTTAGTGCCGCGGCATAAAAGCCTCCAAATTGTGGTTCCGCTTTCCAGTTGAGGGCTAATTTCACTTTCTCACTGGCCTGGCTCATTTCAACATGGAGAAAGAGACTTCCCACACCGCAAAAGATTAGAAATAAAGAGAAAGTTAATTTTTTATTCAGTAAACTATATCTATTTAAATATAGATTCATGGACGGTCGCTCACTTTCAAATATTAAATATCAAAAAATATTTATTAGGTAGGGCCCGTGAATAAGGCTACTTTCTTTTACTTATTATTTGCAAGTGATTGGAGCTCAATGCCAATGCGTTGCATCTTTTGAGCGATGACGAGGTCTTCTTGGCAAATACGCGCAGAATCTTTACTCAGAGCGACTGAAAGTTCCCCGGCTATCTGACAGTTTGCAGATCTCGGGTGCTTACTCAAATATTGGGCATCCCAAATCAATCCTAATATCCTGGACTGAAAATCCATGGCGAGGGTTCTTGGAATTGGAATGGTCTGTATTTTTTTAGTAGAATTAGAAATTCGAACACTGTAATTGAAAGTCTTTTTCTTGGATTTTTCAATGCTAAAGACGATGTTTTTAATTTGAATCGAGGCCATGCTCTCATAGGATTGAGATTTTTTGGCATATGCTGAATGAGGTGCGACGAAGATCACTATGACTAAAGAGGGAAAAAGGAGGTCTCTAAAGGAAAAAAGAGTCTTTATCCACTTTGACAAAAGTAAATGGGATCCATTTTTGCAGAAAAAAGGATGTTTCATTTTATTTCTTCCTTTTACAGATTCATTTTCCATTCATTCCTTCTTTTCAATGTTCTAGAAAACTGAGAATATTAGAGTCCACAGCTTTGAAAGTCTTGTGGCGTACTCATTGGTTTGCAGTTCATGACATTTCGCAAATCCGGATTGGCGCCAAAAATACCTGAAAGCCTTAACAAGGAATCGGGGTGTTTGTCGCCTGTTCGAATATCAAATTGCTTTTCGCTGAGAGCTTGAAAATAGCAGAAGGGTTCGACGGCACTCAGGACTGCAGATTTACGTCGTGATTGTGGAAGTTGAGAGAGGAGTGATGCTAAAACCTCTGAAGAAACCAAATCGGCCATAGTCTCTTCGGCCTGAACAGAGCTCATATTGATCGAGTTGGGATCGGCATAACAGGCTAAAACAGAACGAGTTTCCTCTTCAAGATCATAGCCGTTAATAGCACTCATTTTGGGGCCAATAAGATGTCCGATTTCATGGGCTAAAATAGTCAGAAAACCAAAGGGATTATCATCGTAGAGACTTAACAATAGTGGCAGAATTGTGACTGTCATGCCACGGCGAATGGTTCCAATTTCAATAGACGGAGTATAATAGGCATTGAGATCAGTGAAATAACTGAGACTCGTATCGGTGAAGGCTGCTGCATAGGGATTTCCCGGAGTTACCGTAAGTTTATCCAGTTGAAGCACTTCAAATGGAAAACCTGGAAGTTGAACGTAAGACTCCTGGTGGGGGCTTTCTAGCCATATCAGTTCGAGGTTTTTGAGGTGATTCCTAATTTGAGATAATTTTTCAGAATCGGAAGTGACCCTTCGAGCAAAGCCCATGACCTCTGATTTTGCATGGGTAAGCAGTTTCATGATCCCTTTTTTACGATTTTCGGTATATATGGAATTTAACAGAGTTTCGACGGTGGGTTTGGCCAAAGATAAAATAAAATTTATTTGAGATCTTGCGGCACGAGGAGTTGCAATCAAAGAATCATCGAGCGTTTGACATAAATCTTTTAATTCACTGGATTTTATCATAAACAATTCTTGTTTGTATTTGGTGTTGTTCATTTTATCTTTCTGATTTTGAAGTCGAAGTGATTTTTCAAGAATATCAATATTAGCAAGGCGGGCTCTAAAATATCTTTGAAAAAATTCTTTTCTGGCCTGACGAGCTTCGTCACCATCTCCTGCCCTAAAAATCTCAATAGCTTTTTTTCGAAGGGGAGCTTGGTTTTTACAGATATTTTGAAGTGCCTGGAATTCTTCTGGTAACGACTCGATCTGGACTTTGGTAAGTTTTATTTTGAGTTTTTGCCATTGATCACATTGAGACGTGAAACCCGCAGTAAATGTGGGTAAATCAAAACTGGATGCAATTGCAATTCGGCCCAATTGCTGAGATCCGAATAGAACAGTCTGACGATTCCACTCTTCCCACTCAGCATTCGTCATGTCCTGGGGATTAGTGCTGATGGTCAGATTTTCGAGAGTGTCGTGGCAATTCTTCGAATCTTGGAAAATTTCAGTAAGCGGAGTATATTTGGAAGCTATTCCGCTCAATAAAAAATCTTTAGCTTTAGGACTTAAATTTTCAACGGGAGCAAATCCTGCTTTTGCGATATTTTTTAGGACTGCATCTTCTGCAGATTTGTACCCCATTTTTTTTGCGGTTTTGGAACGAGCGTCCTCCACCAATTTTCTGATTTGATTTTGTTGTTTCTCGAAACGACTTTGGTACTTTGAATTTCCATCCTCATCCTGGCAAACAGCAGCGGCAAGATCAGAGCAAATATCAGTGGACGGGGATAGTGGAATAGGTTGATTCCATCGACAAATCACGCAATCTTCACTGTTGGATTTTTCGACGCCCGTCAACGTATTGATAGGAAAACTACGAACCAGTGTTCCGGATTGAATTCGAGTGGAATTTTCATATCTGATTTGGCGTCCATTGTCCCGGATACTTATAATGGGAGATTGTTTTCCCATCGGATAGACATTCACCACTTCGGAGGATTCGAGCCCCTCAGGATTTTGAAGCCGCCCAAGATATTTCTGAGCAACAACAAACTTTCCTTCTTTGAAAGTGCCGACCGATATGTCATATAAGAGCTCTTCAAGAGGAACTGCTGAATCTGGCTGAAAGGGGTCTTCCTCTGAAAACCTCGGTGGTGGTGGGGATCTATCACCTTCTGGGGGGGCACTCAGAGGCCTTGTGCGAGGTAGAATTCGTAAAAATTTCGAACGTGAACCTGAAGGAGATGATGTGGAAGTGGAACCTCCTTCTCTATTAAGAGGGCCGCCCAAGGGATCCAGGCGAATCAATTTAGGAAAGTAAGACTTATCAAAAACTTCCTGGGCAAAAAGGGGTTGCAAGAAGAGAATCATTGTAAATAGAATTGCAAATCCTCGTAAACTCCAAATTAGGAATCCATAAGTTTTATTGTTAGAGTTTTCGAGGCAAAGAAGTTCCTTTATCATAGAGGGAATATATCAGGAGAAAGGAGGGGGCACAGCTGTCAGAAAATAGACAGGTAAAAATGACAGGGGCCCCAAAGGTCTCCTTTTTAACTGGGTTTGGTATTAAACTAAAATTTTAATAAGGGTTGTCCAACACATGTCAGTGGAACTGTCACAGTTATCATTTCAGGTTTGGCAGTTAAATCATCAGGTTGGATGCTCATTTCTCCAACCAAAATTTCAGCCCCTTGATCATTTCGGATCAGATTGCCTTGAAAAAATATCCCTTCCGAGGAATTCTTCAAAGTAAGAGGAATCTTCTTTAGAAAACCAGAAGATGATATTTTTTTCTTATCACGATATATCTTACAGGTATCACTATCATAATCGGAAAAGCAGTTTCTCAATTGGAATGTATAAATATGGGGATCTTCATTAGAATTTCCTTTTTCGTAGGATCGTTCTACTTCGTACTGAAAGAGGATTTCCACAGGACTGTGATCTTGAACGAGGGCGGAGCCGGTACATACCGTATCGTGGGGATGACTGGCCTGTGCGGCGATACCAAATACCATGGTTGCGATAAGAGACAGGGAACGTGCTTTCATTGAATACTCCTTTTTTGTTGAACTAAATTAAGCGGTTGTTTATTTGTTTGCTAAATTTAATTTTTCTAATTTTATTACTTTAATAATTTTTATTTTTTTGACTACTTTCATAAGGTAGATTTCAGAGTCTTTAGTCGGAGGATCTAGGGGGGTGATATCTAAACTATCCTTAAAAAAAACCTGATAGACAGGATACCTCGCGTGGCTTGTGTCTGGTTCGACCAAAGAAATATACATAGTAATTACGTTACCGTCTCCTTCGTAACCTCGTGAATAAATGATCGGAGTTCCAAATTCGACACACTCTCGGTAGGAGCAGTTGTCGCCACCTATCTTATTGATCTCTTTACGTATTCTATCAAATGTTCCTTGGCGGGCTGAGATAATCTGATTGATTCCATCGACCACTTCTTTGCCAAAGTGAAGTTTCTTAGGGACGGTCCGTTCGATCATTGCCGAAAAGTGTACTTCATCTGGAGATTTAATTAGTTTTTTCACGCGGGTTGGATCTACGGCAACATTCAATAGGCTATAGAGGCGAAAAGGGTACTCATACTCATTTAGAATCGTTTTCTGCTGTAATGAAAAATTTTGAAAATAAATTCCCAAAGAATCGGCTCTATCTTCATTTTTCTTTATTGACTCTTTTGGGTTCTGAAAATGATGGCTCACTTCATGCAAAAGTAGGGCCGAAATTTTAGTAATTACTTCATCACCATTTACAGTTGTCTTTAAATTGGAATAAATGAGATCCGTATTCAAACAAATTGGGGCATTGCGGACACCTATACTTGTGGAAGCCGCTGTTTCTTTTCCATTTTGATCTTTACAATGTTCCAAGTGAATTGGACTTTGAAAGATATCTTCTTTCAGTAAATTTTTTTGCATATAGGTATTGAAAAAAACATCAATTTCAATAAATTTACTTTGAAATCCTGATGGCCATTCCATGGGTATTCTATCCGCCACTTCATTCGTACGCATTTCGACGATAGAATACCAAAGGGCCTCACGCAGCGCTGCGGGATTCTTTAGAGTGGCCACAAAGTTTTGATAATCGACGCTTATTATATTATTTCCCCCGGCCGTATCTCCTCCGCCAGCAGGACTGGACTCCGGTGCCAAGACCATCGCGATCCATAAGCTGAGTTGAAGAACCGAAAGTATTCGCTGATATTTTTTTTGAACCTTAGTTTTTAATTTCATATACAGCTCCCAAGCAAATTCCATTCCTTTTACAGGAAGTGGCTAAGTGAAAGATATATAAATTTATTAAATAATAATTGCTAAACCTTATTGATTTGTAAGTAATATTGACTAAATCATTGAATAAGCTATATTAAACAAGTGTAGTATAAAATAACAAAAAGGGACTCGATTTTCCGAAAGAGAGGATTTTATGGATATCTTTCAGTATGAAAACTATCGCCTTTTCTTAAAGGATTACATAAAACGGCAGCCCAGGAAGGGGCGCGGTTATACACTCAAGATTGCCACGGAATTACAAATGCACCCGACTATGGTGAGTCAGATATTTTCAGGGAGCAAAGATTTCACTTCCGAACAGGCCCTGAAATTGAGTCAGTTTCTTTTACTGGGATCCTTGGAAACTGAATATTTTATCCTCCTCGTACAGAAGGAAAGAAGTGGTACTCGCAACTATAGAGATTTTATTGAGCAGAAAATGAAGGAAATTAAGGAGTCCTCTACCCAAGTGACAAAACGTTTAAAGGCGGATCGAGTTCTGAATGAAAATCAAAAATCGATTTTTTATTCCCATTGGTTGTATTCGGCAGTGCGTTTATTTTGCAGTATTGGACCTGGCCAGACCTTTGAATCTATCGAAAAACGTTTTCAAATAGACCGTGAACGTGCGAGTCAGATTTTAAAATTTCTTCTAACTGCCGAACTCATTGTTGATAAAGCAGGGGTATTTTCTATTGGCCCCCTCCTTACCCACTTGGATTCGAAGTCCCCTTTTGTCCCTCGTTATCATTCCAATTGGCGTCTTAAGGCGATTCAAAAATCAGACTTTTTGCATTCTCAAGAGCTGATGTTCTCAGGCCCGATTTCAATCAGTAAGAAAGATTTCAGCAAAATTAGGGAGAGCCTTCTTCAAGTTATTTCAAATACAATGAAAGTTGTTAAAGATTCTCCGGCAGAAGAGGTCGCTTGCTTCAACTGTGATCTCTTTTGGATCTAACTCATACCAAATTCGAGGACTTCGTATTCCATCCTTTGAACTTATTAATTTGTTCCCTCGAATTTTGAAAAAGCGAGACTTATTGACGTTGATTTTAAACCGCCGCCTTGTTTATAATTGGATTCCAAATTAACTTTAGCTACGGACTTTTTAGTAAATCTGGGCCAAGGAACTTAGAGGAGCGAAAATGCACGGTGCAAAAGGAATGCAGACCCGTCAAAAAATCATTGAGGCCACGATTCTCAGCGTGGCCAAGTATGGATTTGAATTTTCAACGGTAAGTACTGTTTCTAAATTGGCTAAAACAAACCGTGGACTCATAGTACACTATTTCAAAAATACAAAAAAACTCATGAATTTTGCATTTGAGACTGTTGTAAAATATGTCATAGAGGCATCTTCAGATTTTATGATCACAAGAACTGACATTAGCGACCCAATAGAGCGATATTTTAAGTCGACCTTCCACTGGATGCAATTAAAGCCCCATTATGGACAATTTGTTTTTAGTTTGTTGACTCGTGCGCAATATGATGAATCTTCAAAGAGGCCGGTCGAGCAGATCTTTAGTTCAGGACGAAATCGAGTCGAGAAATTGATATTACAAGGTATTGAGTCGGGAATTTATAAATCCGAAAACCCGAAAGAGTGCGCATTTCAAATTCACTCGATGTTAGTGGGTCATTTAATGATGTTTTTATTAAATCAAAAAGATTTAGAAACCCCAATGGAATTATCTATAAAATGGGCAAAGGAAAAACTTTTGTCGTCGTTCCATCGCCCTCATTAATTTGGAAGTTCACAGAATAAAATTACAAATTTTGGGTTTTGGGAGTCGCTTTCGCCAATTGGAAAAGGACCTCAAAAATCCCAACAGTATCTAGGGAATTGCTCTCTAATTTGCAATTGGAAACTGACTTAGAATTGCAGATTTTTTGGGCATCGTAGACAATTTGATTGCGATCAGAGATCTTTCCATAAAGAAAATAAGATCTATTAATTTCTTCCAGAATGGCAATAGAACCATTTTTTCGATTGCAAGATGAATGTTCGCCAAAAGAGACGCTCTGACATAGTTTTTCAATAGAGGTCCAATAGAACTCGTCATTTTGATTTGTTTCTGCCAAGGCAGAGGAAGTGAATGTATTCCATCCCATAAATATAGTCAAAATTGCTAGGATACTTTTTTTCATATGGGCTCCTTTTTTTGGTTTCTCGTCGTCCGGTTTTCAAGACCATCCTGTCCACCGTGAGAGAGTTGTTTAGTGTTTTGATTTATACACCGAGTCATCTTTAAAGTCAATATGTTTTTGCACAAATATGTAAAAATATGCCGTAACATATTGTTATAACAATGATATATAATAATTAAAAAATATATAAGTTATATAACTATATAATAATCAAAATAAGATTGGTAGGCGTCGACTCGAATTGGATTTTTAGCGTTGGATAAATTTAAGGACAATAAAGACACCGGCTTGGGGGAAATCCTGAGTCTGAGGGAAGATTAAGTTTTCCTAGACTGTGTAAGGTTTCGTTGTTAGAGGTCCAATGGCATTCCAAAAAAATAATTTTCCTAGGAGTATCTCTCTATGACTTTGTTCTTTAAAAAAAGAGTAATTCGAGCAGCGCTGTCCCTGGGCCTATGGGTCTTTGTTTCGGCATGTTCAAATGGTGGTGGTAATCGTGGCGCAAGTGATAAAAAATACGGAAATGCAGAAAAGGCCGTTGAAGTTGCCACTAATTTTAATCGAGTTCAAAAAGTAGCGAACAGTCATAGTAAAAATAATAGCAAGGCAAGCACAGAATTGAATGATATTAATTTAATTACTACGACCGTAGAGAATGGCGTCGATCAGAAAATGAGCCGGGCCATCGACACAGGATCTTGTCATGTAGAGTCGGAAGAGCCAAAGATAAATAAAGATCAGCCTTTGGATTTTTCAATGCGGATGAAAATCAACGGTGAAAAATGTCCCCTAAAAGCTTTTTACAATATTCAAAATCGCTTCATTCTGGAAGATAATAAGATCGATATGAAAATGAATATGGAAATCAATTTTGAAATTCTAAGCCCCGATTTAGCCAAAGAAAATGATATTTATTCAGCAGCTATTCAAGGTGGAATTTCTGTAGTGGGAAGTAATGATAGTGGTACTGTTAATGGTAAAACAACTGGCATTATTTTATCGAATAAATATGGAAAGATTCAATTGGAGGCCTTAGTAAATGGGGGCGGTAGTCGTTCTGACAGTGCAACCGAAAGTCGCCTGACATTGACTATTCAGGATGAAATAACGGAGCTTGTTGAAAAAGTCGCATCTAATAATGGAGTCAGTAAATCAGAGTATTTTCTGAATGGTAAATCCATCAGTGAAAAGGAGTTTGACAATTTTAAACGAAAATTGGGACTTCTGGCTCAGGGTATCAGCAGTGAACAAACGAAATCCGATGACTCTGATGATTCTCGTAATTCAGATCAACCAGAAGGTCCAGGGAATCCGAAACCACCTGTCCACCCAACTCCCACCCCTCCACCCACTTTTAACTAAAAAAAGTGCCGTTAATTGCCTATCAATATATAGGACATTGCCAGCTGGCGAAAGATGAGGCCCCCACTGAAAGAAAATAGATCCAACTGTGTGTTACGGACTGACTGAGTGTTTAATATTTGGAATCAACTAAACACTATTTATTGGCATTTGCCTTATTATTTTCAATGAGAGATTTGAGTTTTTCCAATCCCAATTCGAAATTTGTGCCCACCATTTTGTCGAGGTTCGAAAAGAGGCAAAAAAACCGACCAATAGCATTATTATTACCTTTAACTCCCCATTGAACCTTAGTTCCATTTACTACGGGAATTAAAGTCATATCAGAAATTTGATTCATCTCAAAAGGCTCTGTATATATGATTTTAATTTGTGTGGATTTATTTGGAATGCTTTCTATGATTGTCGATTCGCCAACGCCCATTTTGCCTTTGCTTTTCCAACTTCCTTTTGATCCAACTCCTTCATTGGGACCATCATAGGTCATTTCAATTTGATTATCCATATCTTTCCAAGGCATCCACGAAAAAGATAGTTGAGCACTATTGATATAGGGGAATAAAGCTTCAGGGCTGGCGTTGATAATAATAGATCGGGATATTGTATATGCTGAAGGTTGGAAGTAGGCATAGGTAAAAAGTAAAGCGAAAACTATAAAAGTTAGAGCTAGTATTTTAAGTAACATTTTTTTCTCCTCAATTAACAAGAATAATTTTTCGCGCCAAACGCTTTTTAAGATTTCTTCATTATTGAATCTCTTTTTATTAAACCAGGAAGTTAGGAATAAAGAAAGAGGGTATTCCGGGAATTTGTGTGGGAAGAAGAGTGCAGTGCGGTCTGATTTTGTCTGATTTTTGAGCTTAAATTTTTAGATGAAAACATCTTCTGATTTTCACCAAGGCTAAACACATGGAACTAAAATGTATTTTCATGAGTGACTTTTATTGTCTCGATGTCAGAAAAATAACATCTAGAAAATGAATCTTGTTTCGAGTATCTTCATACAACTTTTCGTTTCATTAGGAAAAATTTGGGAAATAAATCCCACCTAAATTGGAACGATACCAACTTGGGAAATTATTTTTTATGTGGCAAAATTTCCTTACATTGATTCTATTGATCGCATCTCATTTTCCAGTTTTAGCCCAAGAAGATGTTCTCTCCTTTGATGTGCAGGATAAAAAAAATCTTACTATTTACACCAAACAGGGCTATTATTTAAATAGTAGGCTAAGGGATCGGATTCCTTTACAAACTATCCTCCCATACTTGAATTTAGCCAAAGCACAAACTTGCTCAAATCTGATTAAAAATAATGCCTCTTACTTATCGCAGATCTATCTTAATCCGGGAAATCCAATTTCAAGTATCGATTTTAAGTTGTACTATTTACTTAAGGAGGCATTGTTAAAACGCGGTGAAACTACAAACCAGGTTGTTTATCGAGGCAACAAATCCTGCAGCTATTTGATCAGTGAAATGGGTAATCCGATACCCTATTTCGTAGAAATGGGCTTTATGTCCACAAGTCTCTCCGAAGAATCAGCACAAGTCTTTACAAAATATCAAAATGATTTGGATGGCTCCAATAGTAAGGAAAAAAGGGGATGTATTCTTTTAATTGAGACGAGTAGTGGAAAGCGAATTGCTGATGCAACTGGGAACTACAATAATGAAAACGAAGTTCTTGTGCCTCCCGAAACCCTTTTTCAAGTAAAGGAAATGCCTTCAAATGGTCAACAAATTGTATTTCAATTAAAGGAGATGGCTACAGATTCATTAGAGGCGAAAGGGATAATGGCAAACTTGGATTTTGCACGCTTTGCCAGTGCAGCGCAAATAAACTATCCTGCGTTGGTACCTTACAATCAGATGTCACCGCCCTCCGCCCCCATTGATCCTAAAGATCTATCTCCTCAGGCTTTGCAATCCTATGATAAAATGGCGAGCGAAGTGGAATCCGCTTGTCAAGAGGCCTATCGCTTCTTTTCTACCAATCCGGAACTCAGAGCCAAATTGAAAAAGGAAAAACCGGTCTATGATTTATCCGATCGGACACTAAATCCTGATGATTATATTTATAGTGAATAGAAGGGGCCCCTTAATATCAACGGCCTTCAAAGGGAATTCAAAGCGGCATAATGGCAATTTCGATGACCTCATATTCCATCGTTGCTCAGTCGGTCGCTTGCGGATCTGCGAATTACAACAAGTCAGTCTCAACCGCTGAGCGACCTGCCGCCTCGATTTGGATTAAGTGAACAGGTAGGATTCATCCGGCAGGCGACGAGCTTCTGTTTCAAGTGTCTCAGTCAGCGATGACCCGAATGACGGGGGGCTTTCAAGCTATACGACAAAACCTGAAGAGAATAATTCAAATGCCCATCGTGGAAAATCGGGACGATGAGGTTCTGTGGTGGGGCCTCGCGAAAAATGGCGAGACCAACCTAATCCTCAAATCGACCTTTTATTCCTTTGAATAATTGCATAATAACTCTTCTTTCAGCTAGTCTATCAAGGTCACTTTTTTTAAAAACGGTTTGTTGACCATCTAGAGCAATAAAAGTATAAATCGTATCGTCCTCCGTCTCCTCTCTGAAAATTTTGGCAACTAAATTTAATTCTGTTGTATTCAAGTAAATTGAAAAATACAGATAATCATTTGGATTAGAAGGTTGAATGTCTGTTGCTGCAATATCTAAATGAGCAGTGAAAGAATCATAATCACTTTTTGTTGTTTCGCCTATCGCCGTTACATCTGAATTAAAGAAAACAACAAACTTAATATTTTTTGTAAGACTCGGAGTTATTGATCTGACGAAGCCATTGTCCGTTAAAAGCACGATTTCATCGTGTGAAGCACTAAGTACTATATTTATGAGAAGGAATATTATTAGTATCAAGTTATTTCTATTAGTCCTTATAAATCTAGGAATCGCTTTTTTAAAAGCGTATGCTAATGATGCCGATCAGGGACCCCTATTTTGTTATTCAACTGTCATTTAATTAGACGGATATTTTAAATTTACCTTACTCAATGAGCATTATTTAATAGGCTGTTTTTCTCTTTTGGTTTTCAGCCCATTTTATTCGGCTGCTGGCATCCGCTTTACCCACGAAAGAGGGAATGGGCATGATTATTGAAGTCCTATTGACTTTGAATCAGTTGTATTAGGGCTTTAAATAAATTTATTTTCGTGAAATTTTGAGGAGAATGAAGAAGATGAGTAAATTATTAAATTGTTATTTTAGGGTGAAGAATTTAATGAGGCTCATTATTCTTACCATAGCCATTTTTGCGACTCAGTTGGCAATTTCACCTAGAGTTCAGGCCTATGATATTGATACTCATTTTTATGAATTTTATGACCTTCTCAGAGAGGCTGGCTTCACCCATGAATTGGCATTAACATTTGACCTCTTTAATCAACATATTGATGTTAGCAGAATGACAACTCCACTCAGTTTTATTCCAGTTTATCATCTTTTAGCACTCCGCCGATTTCATTTTCCTGTCGAAAATAGAGTGGAGAATCCAGGTTCTGACGGTCATATGGGATCGGATGTTTCCCTAACTGGATTGACGGAAATTAATGGACCACTTGGGAGTGACATGTTTAATGAAGGTTTAAAAAATTTGGATTGGTTACTCATAGGTGGGGGGTTGCATTCCCTAATGGATACCTTTGGCCACAGCGATTTTGGATTCGGAGGGCATGCCCTCGCAGGCCATCGACCCGATGATCCTGCTATTGGCCTAAAGAAGCATATGCTAATGCGGAAAACATTGTTTAAGGCGGCGGTTGCTCTGCGCGAAAGAATCGAGAAAACGGGCAATAATGAATTGATCGAAAGTTGTATTGATAAAGAATTAAATACGAAGGTTGAAAGTAAAAGCACAATTTCGTCGGAATCCTATAAATGGAAAATCAATGATACGCCCAACTACCAAAGAAGTGCAGAACAATTGTTGATAAGTTATCTCAGTGATCGTCGTCGGCGGGACAGTCTTCTTTATTCAGGAATCCATGCTCCTGAATACATTCAAG
>Ga0172367_10003974_pt1 | contig 18724 bp, 20 predicted proteins | sample Lak10m_FD_114542 | JGI IMG/M metagenome (GOLD analysis project Ga0172367, IMG submission 114542) | Freshwater microbial communities from Kabuno Bay, South-Kivu, Congo - kab_022012_10m | ecosystem: Environmental > Aquatic > Freshwater > Lake | place: Democratic Republic of the Congo: South-Kivu...
GATGTCGTGGCTCGCAGCGATGAGGTCGGCAGCGCGTCGGTCGATGTCGGCGCAGGCGCGGGCTTTCAGTTCGGCGATTTGTGCGTTGTCAAGCGGCATGCACGCCACGCTAGCGAGCGAGCCCTCCGTCGAGTGATCGTGTTAGCGAGCCGTCACGCACAGCACGAACGCATCCGGTGACACCTCGATGCGCACGCGCCGAGCACGCCCGTGCTTTGCGCCGTCGATTCGCACAAGTTGCGCCGAGTCAAAAGAGATGTCGTGCGACGCGGCGCGGCGCGTCTCCAGATGCGGATGCGGCAGGTGGTCGCCGAGTCGCATGCGCTGGCGCGCGGCGAACCACTGGCGAAGGGGCATGGCGGGCGACACGACGAGCACATCGAGCACGCCGTCGTTGGCGTGCGCGCGCGGGGCGACGTTTGCGCCGCCGACGAAACCGCCCGATGTCGCGATGAGTCGCGGTCGCAGAGGGCCCCCGACGACCACCGTGCTCACCGCGGTGATTGCCGGCGCATCGTCGAGCCGCACGCGCAGCGCGTCGCAGGGCAAGAGCAGCGCGGTCTCCCCCGCGCGCGGCGTGGTCGCATCGTCAAGGCCGAGCGCACGCAGCAAGTCGCCGTCGCGCAGTGCGACATGGCGTATGCCGTCGCCGACGGCGCGTGCGAGTGCTGCTTCGTCGTCGGTCACCAGGAGATCGGCAGGTGCATTGTCGCGGGTGCCCCAGGCGGCACCTTTTTCGATCGTCATGACGTGCCGCCAGATGTGCCGCCAATCGGCATCGTGCTGGCGCTGCGCACCACGCCGCGCAGCACCCGTTCCACAGCAGTGTCGGCAACGCTGCGGGTGAGCTCGTCGGGTGCTTGCTGTGCGACCTGGCGCAAGAGGTCGATGAGTTGCTTCATCGTGCGCACGAAGTCGCCAGGTGTGGTGTCTTCGTCGAGCAGTTCGGCGAGCTCGGCGCCGCCTGCCCACTTCGCAACGGTCTCCAAGTATCCGGCGTCGGGTGCACGATGCGGGGTGAGCCCGGCCGCCGACTCTTCACGCTGCAGTCGCACGCTCAACTGCTGTACCTGTCGGAAGCGCGATCGCAGTTGGCTGGAGGGATAGTTCGGCTCGGGGGCAGGTTCGGGGCTGCGGTGCTCATACACGAATGCCGAGCACAATGCGGCGAGCGACGTGGGGTCGAGGCCGTCGAGCAGTTTCGTGGCGATTGACTCGGCAACGAGCAGGTCGCTTTCGTGGAAAACGCGCGAAAGTAGCTGCCCGCGGTCGGTGAGTTGCCAGTCGGCGACGTATTTCCAGCGTTCGAGCAGGCCGATCACGTCGTCGAAGCGTTGGCTCACCACTTCTGCGGCCTTGTCGACGCGTGCTACGAGTTGCGCGATCTCGCGGTCGATGCGGTCGGCGGACTTTGCGGCGTTCAGCTTGAACTTGAGGTCGGGGTCGGCGGCGCATGGATGCGTCTCGCGTGGCACGCTGGGGGCGACAGGACGTTTGTCGATCTTCAGTCGCACGAGGCGGTGCGCGAGTTCGCGCAACACGCGCGGGTCGCTCTGGTCGACGACTTGTCCCTTGTGACTCGTCACCGCCGTGCCGTCGATGGGCAGGCGCGTCGCAGTCTGCACCGGGCGCACGAGTTCGTCGGCGGTGAGCGCACGCAGCGACCGGTTGCCGAAGAGCACCTTCACCTTCACGCCCTTGGCGCGCACCGAGGTGCTGAGCACGAGGCCGAGTGCGTCGTCGAACCACGCCACGTCGCCCGCACGCAGCGACATGAGGCTCATTTCGATCTCGGTACGGTCGCGTGCGGCGGGGTCTTTGACGAAGAGCCGGCGGTACTCGTCGATGTCGCCGAAGGTGCTCACTGCTTGCGCACGCAGCCGGTCGCGTTCTTTCTGGCGCTTGGTGATGCGCGCCTGCACCTCCACCACACCTTTGCTCGCTTGGTATTGCGCGAGCGACAAGTTGAGCAGGTGTCGTGTCTCTTGTGGGGAATGCGTGCGCACGAGGTTGACCGCCATGTTGTAGGTGGTGCGGAACGCCGAACTGAGACGGAACGTGCGGCTCATCGCGACGGCGGCAACCTGTTCGAACGCGACGTACGGATTCCATACCACGACGGCGTGCCCGAGCGTGTCGATACCGCGTCGGCCTGCGCGGCCGGTGAGCTGGGTGTATTCGCTCGCCTTCAGCGTCTGGTGGTGCTCGCCGGTGAACTTGCTCATTTTGTCGATCACGACGGCGCGCGCCGGCATGTTGATGCCGACGGCCAGGGTCTCGGTGGCGAACACCACCTTCACGAGGCCGCGCACGAAGAGTGACTCGACGATCTCTTTGAAGGTCGGCACCATGCCGGCGTGGTGTGCGGCGATGCCCGACTCGACTTGGGCAGCGAACATCGTGAAGCCCAGTGCCGCCAGGTCGTCGTCGGAGAGGCCCTCCACCCGGGCGTCGACGATGTCGTGAATCTCCTCGCGCTCCGCATCACTAGTCAGTCGAACGCCCGCTTTGTAGCACGCCGCTGCCGACTCGTCGCACTGGTTGCGGCTGAAGATGAAATAGATGGCAGGCAAGAGATCGCTGTCGCGCAGCAGGTCGACGATGTCGAGGCGCGACGGCGGGAACATGCGCGAGCGCGGGCGTCGCCCGCCGCGCGTGCGTTGCTGGTCGCGCTCGCCCGACTCGATGCGCAGCACCTTGGGGTTTGGGGCGCCGTCGACGAGCGTGTCGACGAGCACGATCTCGTCGTTGGTCTTGTCGCCGTAGGCGTAGAGATTCCGCAACTCCACCGGACGGCGCCCTTCGACCACTGAGCGCGTGGGCCCGCGCACCGTGGTGAGCCAGTCGGCGATCTCGTCGGCGTTCGACACGGTCGCCGACAAAGCGACCAGGCGCACCTCTGGGTCGAGGTGGATTATCACCTCTTCCCACACAGGGCCGCGATACTCGTCCTGCAAGAAGTGCACTTCGTCAAGCACCACGACGCCGAGCGACTCGAGCGCCGACGAGCGGGCGTAGATCATGTTGCGCAACACCTCGGTGGTCATGACGAGCAGTGGCGCGTCGACGTTGATGGCGTTGTCGCCGGTGAGCAACCCGACGCGCTCGTTGCCGTAGTAGGCGCACAAGTCGTGGTACTTCTGGTTGGAGAGGGCCTTGATCGGCGCGGTGTAAAAGCCGCGCTTGCCCGACTCGATCACCATCTCGAGGGCGTACTCGGCGATCACCGTCTTGCCCGAACCGGTCGGCGCCGCGACGAGCACCGACTCGCCAGCATCGAGTGCGTCGAACGCCTGCACCTGGAACGGATCGGGTGCGAACCCGTAGCGCGCGAGCCGGCGTGCGCGGGCCTGGTCAGGGTGCGTCACGCGAGCAGTAGCACACCCGGTCTAGGCGTCGACCGTGTCGGTGTCAGCCGTCTTGCGCCGTCGCCACAAGACGAGCGCACCGATGCCGACGGCGATGAGATAGAGAACGGTGAGCGGCACGCCGAGCGCCATCAGCGTGATCGGATCACCGCTGGGGGTGATCACCGCCGCAACGATGAAGATGATCACGATCGCATATCGCCACTGCGTGATGAGCGTGCGCGGCGTGACGACTTCGACCAGCTGCAAAAACACGAGCAAGACCGGCGAGAGAAAGCCGACACCGAACGACAGCATCATCAGCACGACGAGGTTCACATATTTGTTGATCTGGTAGTTCTGCGTGACGTCTGCCCCCGACCATCCGATGAGGAATTCGAGCGCTTTGTCGAGTGTCCAATATGCGAGGAAGGCGCCGACGGTAAAGAGCACCACCGACGAAGCGACGAAGAAATACGAGTAGCGCTTCTCGCGCTTGGTGAGGGCGGGCACGATGAAGCGCCAGATGTTCCACAACACGACCGGCAGCGCGATCACCACGCCGCCCCACAGGGCGATGCGCATGCGCGCCGAGAACCCGTCGATGGGGCCCAGCGCGTAAAGCGAGCCGTCGCAATTGAGTTTCGTGCTCTCGGCGCAGAGGTTTCGGTAGGGAGAAACAAGAAAGTCGAGCACCGGCTCGTAGGCGATCAAGAGTCCGATGGCGCCGACTGCGATGGCGAGCATCGAGAAGACGAGCCGCGTGCGCAGCTCCGCCAGGTGCTCCATGATCGTCATGTCGTTGGCTTGGCGCCGCGAGCCGCGCATGTCAGGTTCCGGGCGTTGAGTCGGACGGTGCGTCGGGCTCGCTCGCGGGGGCAGGCGACGGGGCTGGCTCCTCCGCCGAAGTCGACGGTATTGCTGCTGGTGTTGCCGCTGGTGTCGGCGCTGGCTCCGCCGCCGCTTCGAACGCCGCGGCCGTGGCGACCTGCGTGCGAGGGTCGAGGTGCGGCATCTTTCCGGCGAACACGTCGCCGACGTCTTTGCTGGTCTTCTTCAGTTCGTTAGCGGGCTCCTCCACCAACTGGCGCACTTGACGCATCGGCTCGTCCATCACCTTTTGCACTTCGCGCTGCACGTTGCCGGTCACGTTGCGGATCTCGCGGTAGATCTTGCCCGCGCGACGCATTGCCGCCGGAAGCTTCTCGGGTCCGAGCACGATCAACCCGAGCACCGCGATGAAGACCAACTCGGTGCCCGACAGGTTGAACACGCGAGCAAGCCTACGAGACCCGCTCGCCGACGGTCGTAGTGTTGCCGCGTGCAACAGCGGCTGCCGTCGATGCTGCGCCCACCGTTGTTGTTTGCGCACCGCGGCGCCCGGGCGCACGAGACAGAAAACACGATGGCAGCGTTCCGACTGGCGGTGCGACTAGGGGCGACTGGCATCGAGAGTGACGTATGGATGACGAGCGACGGTATTGCGGTGCTCGACCACGACGGCGTCGTCGGCTCGCGGTTGCGACGACGGAAGATCGCCGATGTCTCGCGGGCTGACCTGCACGGGCACATCCCCGAGCTGCGCGACCTGTTCGATCTGGCGGCACAGCATGATTTGGCGGTGTCGCTCGACGCCAAAGACCCGGGTGTCTTCGCCGAGGTTCGCGGGTTGCTTGCCCGCTATCCCAGCGGATTTGCAGAACGAGTCTTCGTGTGCTGCGAAGACTTCGCGATGCTCAGCGAGTTGGCCCCGAAGTTTCCCGATTTGCGACTCGTCGATTCGACGCGGCTGGCGAGGATGAAAGAAGGACCCGAGCGACGGTTGGCGGTGCTCGCCGAGCTCGGGGTGACCGCACTCAACATGCACCACTCCGACTGGAACGGTGGTCTCGTGACGCTCGCCCACCGCTTCGAGCGCCTGGCGTTCGCCTGGGACGCGCAGTTCGAGCACACGATCACCGACCTGTTGCGCATGGGTGCTGACGCGGTCTACAGCGATTGGGTCGACCGCATGGTGGATGCGGCGCGCAGTGTGCCGAACTAGGCGTTGTGTCCGACCAAGGGCGGCGCCCGATCACAGCGTCTGGAAATCGCGCGGCGGCCAGATGACGATCATCGCCTTGCCGACGATGAGCGACACATCGACGGGCCCGAAAGCACGACTGTCGAACGACATCGGGCGGTTGTCGCCGATCAAGTACACCTGATCGTCGCCGACCTTTGTCGGCTCGACGTCGGCGGTTCCGCAGCGCTGCGCCGGATCAAGCGCGACGTCTTTCATGTCGGTGGGAAGCCACGGCTCATCGATGAGCGCGCCGTTCACGTACACATCGCAACTGCGCAACTCGATCGTTTCGCCCGGCAGGCCGATCACGCGCTTGATGAGGTCATCATGTCGCACTTCGCCGCCGTTGGTGGTGATTCGATCGAACACGATCACGTCGCCGCGCGACGGCTCGCCGATGCGGTAGGCAAGCTTGTTGACGAGCACGCGGTCGTCACCCCACAGTGTGGTCTCCATCGACGGCCCAGCAATGTAGAACTGCTGCACCACGAAGGTGCGCAACACCGTGGCGATTAGGACCGCCGACAGCAGCACGACCACCCATTCGCGGATGGCTCGCCAGCCGCGCTTCTGCTCTTCGCGCGACGCATCACCAGCCATGTCGATGTCGGCCACTTCGTCAACGCTAATGATTCAACGGGCGCGTCAGAGTGACGCGATGAGTTTGTCGACGCGCTCGTCGTGGCTGCGGAACGGGTCTTTGCACAAGACAGTGCGTTGCGCCTGGTCGTTCAGCTTGAGGTGCACCCAGTCGACGGTGAAGTCGCGCTTGCGTTCTTTGGCGCGCTTGATGAACTCGCCGCGCAGCCGGGCTCGCGTGGTCTGCGGTGCGACGTCGCGTGCCCGCTCGATGCCCTCGTCGTCGCACATCCGCTCGACGAGCCCGCGCGCCTCCATCTTGTAGAACACGCCGCGGTTGCGGTCGATGTCGTGGTACTGCAGGTCGAGCATCTGCACGCGCGGGTCGTCCAGCGCGAGCTTGTGCCGGGCGCGGAACTCCTCCACCACACGGTGCTTGATGACCCAGTCGATCTCGCGGTCGAGTTTCAGCGGGTCGTTCTCCAGCCCGACGATGCAGTGCTCCCACATCTCGAGCGCGCGTTGTTCTTCGGGGGTGAAGCCGCGTTGGTCGGCGTAGCGCAGCGCGCGATCGAGCAGTTCGCGCTGGATGTCGAGCGCGGAGAGTTCGCGTCCGCTTGCGAGGCGCACCTTGCGCCGGCAGGTGAGGTCGTGGCTGATGTCGCGGATGGCGCGGATGGGATTCTCCAGCGTGAGGTCGCGCAGAACGGTGACCGGGTCTTCAATCATCCGTAGCACGCAGGCCGCGGCGCCGAGCTTCAGAAAGTTGGTGTACTCGCTCATGTTGGAGTCGCCGACGATCACGTGCAGCCGGCGGAAGCGCTCGGAGTCGGCGTGCGGCTCGTCGCGCGTATTGATGATCGGCCGGCTGCGTGTGGTGGCGCTGCTCACGCTCTCCCAGATGTGCTCGGCGCGTTGCGACATCGAGAAGACCGGCCCGCGCGCGGTCGGCAAGATGTGCCCCGCCCCGGCGTAGATCTGGCGCGAGACGAAAAACGGAATCAGCGTCTCAGCGTAGAACGACAAATCATCACTGCGTGTCGTGAGGTAGTTCTCGTGGCAGCCGTAGCTGTTTCCCGCCGAGTCGGTGTTGTTCTTGAACAGATAAATGGTGCCACGGATTCCTTCGTCGCGCAGTCGCTGCTCGGCGCCGACGACGAGGCTCTCCAGCACACGCTCCCCCGCGCGGTCGTGCTCCACACACTCGAGAACCGAGTCGCACTCCGGCGTCGCGTATTCGGGGTGCGAGCCCACGTCGAGATACAACCGGGCACCATTTTCCAAGAACACGTTGCTCGAGCGACCCCACGACACCACTTTGCGGAAGAGATAGCGCGCCACTTCGTCGGGGCTGAGACGACGCTGGCCGCGCAGCGTGCAGGTGACGCCGTATTCGGTCTCGACTCCGTAGATGCGCCGTCGCAGTTCGGGGGCGGTCATCAGCGCAGCGCGGCAGCGACCTCGGCGTCGGCGCAGCGCACGAACGATCGGCGTCGACCGTTGCGCACGAGCGTCGCCACTTCGAGATCGTCGGCGCTCAGCGCGCGCTCGTTGCCGGTGAGCGCGGCGACCGCATTGCGAATCGCTGCAGATAGGTCGAAGTCGTCGCGGTACGAAGCATCGAGCCGTTTGGCGATGCCCTCGGCGTCACCCCCGAGTACGCAGAAACGCTTCTCATCGAGCAGGGTGCCGTCGTAGAGAATGTGGAACAGCCGGTCGTTTTCGGGCGAGTCGCCGACTTCGGTCACGAGCAGTTCAATCTCGAGCGGCTTGGGGCCCGACGCTGAGAACACCTCACCGAGCACCTGGGCGTATTGGTTGGCGAGGCTGCGCGCGTCGACATCGTGGCGTGAAAACTGGTAGCCGCGTAGCTCGGCGGCTCGCACGCCCGCCACTCGCATTTGGTCGAACTCGTTGTACTTGCCGACACCGGCGAACGCGATGCGGTCGTAGATCTCGCTCACCTTGCGCAATGTGGTTGATGGGTTCTCCGCCACGATCACGATGCATGTCGGCGTCTGCAACGCGATGAGCGCGCGACCGCGGGCGATGCCTTTGCGCGCATAATCGGCTCGGTCTTTCATTACCTGTTCGGGCGAAACGTAGAAGGGCATGCTCATCGGGCGCGCACCTCACGCATGATCGTGTCGTAGGTCGAAGCAAGCGAGTCGTCGGGCACGCGGCTCCAGCCGTTCGCGTCGATCGAGGCGACGATTGGATAAATGCCGCGCAGCACGTCGGGGCCGCCGGTCGCAGCGTCGGCGTCGGAGGCTTCCCAGAGCGCGCGCGCCGCGAGGTCTATGGCTTGCTCGCGCGTGAGATTGCTGCGCCAGCCGACGCGCAGCACGGTGCCGGCGAGCACCTGGCCCGACCCGGTCGCCACGAAGTCGCGTTCTTCGTAGCGTCCGCCGGTCGGATCAAAATCCCACAGGCGTCCACGACCCATGAGCGGGTCGAAGCCGGCGAAGAGCGGCACGACGATGAAGCCCGACATCGCCGCGGGAAGGTTGCCGCGCACCATCATCGACAACTGATTGGCCTTGCCTTCGAGCGAGAGGGCCTGGCCCTCGACTTTCTCGTAGTACTCGAGTTGCAACTGGAAGAGCTTGATCATTTCCATCGCCGGGCCGGCGGTGCCGGCGATTGCGACACCGCTCAGGTCGTCGGCCTGCACGACTTTGTCCATCGTGCGATGGCTGATGGCCATGCCTGCCGTCGCGCGACGGTCGCCCGCCATCACGACTCCGCCGGCATACGTGAGTGCCAGGCACGTGGTGGCGTGCGGCAGCGCGCCGTCTGCTCGCAGTGCGTTGTCAAGATGCCGAGTGACGCCGGGAGAGAGTGCCTCGCGCGCCGCGGGGAACGGTTCGATACCCATGCGGCGCAGCAACTCGGGGAAACTTGCGCCGGGGTCGTCGCCGGCGGCGAAGCGAGGCATCGTCATACGGGCAACGTCATACGTGCTGGTCGCGCGACACGTTCGACGCCGCGACTACTCGCCGCCTTTTTGCACGTAGCTCTTCACGAAGTCTTCGGCGTTGGTCTCGAGCACCTCATCAATCTCGTCGAGCAAGCCGTCGAGTTCTTGTTTCAAGCGATCGCTGCCGCGAGTGTCGGTGCTCGTATCGCTTTCGGCGGCGGCTTGCGACTCGTGTTCTTTCGCGGCGTCCTGTCGCGAGGTGGAGCGCTGCTTCTTGGTGCGTTCAGCCATAGCAAGCACCATAGCAAGGGGTGCGGCGGTTCGCACGGCGAGCCGCGGCGGCGTCAGGTGCCAGGTGACTCAGCGAGCCGTGCGACGAGTTCGGCGGAGGTAGCGCACGAGTCGAGTAGGTCGCCGACCAGCGCCTTGGTGCCGCGTAACGGCTCCATCATCGGCACGCGCTTCAACGGGTCGCGACCGATGTCAAAGACGATGGAGTCCCAGTTGGCCGCCACGATGTCTCCGGCGAATCGCGCGAGGCAGGTGCCGCGGAAATAGGCGCGCGTAGAATTCGGCGGCGACTCGATGGCTGTGCGCACATCGGCCGGGTCGGCGATGGTGCGCAGTCCGCAACGTGCTGCCAGCGAGCGGTCGGCGCGCAAGTCGGAGTACTGCAGATCGATTGCTTTCAGCCGCGCATCGCTCGGAGTGAGCGAATGGCGCTGCGCATAGCCGTCGACGAGGCGCTTCTTGGCGACCCAGTCGACCACGTCGGCGACTTCGTTGGGGTCGCGCTCGAGTCCTTCGAGCACGCTCTCCCACTCTTCGAGGATGCGCTTGCCGTCGTCGACGGTGACTGAGTCGAGCCCGTGGCGGTCGGCCCACGTGCGGGCGCGCTCGAGCAGATGCCACTGGGCATCGAGTGCCGTGATGCGCTTGCCATTGGCGAGCGCAACGGAGGCGCGCAGCGTCGGGTCGTTGCTCACCTGGCGGATAGCGGTGACGGGATGCGCAAGCACGAGGTCGTCGCCGAGGGCGTCGTCTTCGAGCATCGCGAGCACGATGGCGGTGGTGCCGACCTTCAGAAAGGTGGCCATCTCGCTCATGTTCGCGTCACCGACGATCACGTGCAGCCGGCGGTACTTCGCAGGGTCGCAGTGCGGTTCGTCGCGCGTGTTGACGATCGGGCGTTTCAGCGTGGTCTCGAGCCCGACTTCCTCTTCGAAAAAGTCCGCACGCTGGCTCAATTGGTACGCCACGTCACCGGGCATCGAACCGGGCGACTCACTGCCCACTTTGCCCGCGCCGGCGAACACTTGGCGGGTCACGAAGTGCGGCGTGATCTGTGAGACGAGCCGACCGAAAGGCACCGCTCGGTCGACGAGGTAGTTCTCGTGGCAGCCGTAGCTGTTGCCTTTGCCGTCGGAATTGTTCTTGTACACCACGATCTCGCCGTCTGGTGCGAGCAACGCCTTGGCGCGCTCCATGCTCAAGCGCATGATTTCTTCCGCAGCACGGTCATAGCGCAACACTTCGCTCGGCGTGCGGCACTCGGGCGTCGAGCACTCGGGGTGCGCGTGGTCCACGTAGTAACGCGCGCCGTTGGTGAGCACGGTGTTCACGAGGTGCGTCTCCACCTCGGGCGCGAGAATCTCGCCGAGCAAGAGGCCGCGCGCGTCGTTGCCGGGTTGCTCGTCGAAGAAATCCCACGCGGTGCGTGTCTCGCTGCGCCCGAGGTAGGCGTTGATGAGCATCGAACTCGCAGTGACGGCGTTGAGTTCGGCGTTGCGAACGACGATGCCGTACTCGGTCTCGATGCCGCAGACCTTGGCGATGGCCATCGCTACAAGTACTGCCCCGTCGCCGTGCGCTCGATTGCCTTGCCGCCGCCCGCCGCGTCGTCGTGCGTGAGCGTGCGGATGAAGATGATGCGCTCGCCTTTGCGGCCCGACACCTTGGCCCAGTCGTCGGGGTTCGTGGTGTTGGGCAGGTCTTCGTGCTCGCGGAACTCTTGGCGGATCGAATCCACGAGGTCGTGCGTTGCCACGCCGCGCTCGCCACCGGCGAGCAGGCGTTTGATGGCGAGTTTCTTCGCGCGGCGCACGATGTTCTCGATCATCGCTCCCGAGGCGAAGTCGCGGAAGTAGAGCACCTCGCGGTCGCCATTCTGATAGGTGACCTCGAGGAAGCGGTTGGCGTCGCTCGTCGCGTACATCTCTTCCACCGTGGTGTCGATCATCGCGATGATGGCCTGCTTCAAATCGCCCTGCTTGTCGACCTCGGTCTTGGCCACCGGCACTTCGCTCGTGAGGTATCGGGCGAATATCTGGCGCGCTGACTCGGCGTCGGGGCGGTCGATGCGAATCTTCACGTCAAGCCGGCCCGGGCGCAGGATGGCCGGGTCGATCAAATCTTCGCGGTTGGTCGCGCCGATCACGATCACGTTGCGCAGACCCTCCACGCCGTCGATCTCGGCGAGCAGCTGCGGCACGATGGTCGACTCCATGTCGGAAGAAATGCCGGTGCCGCGCGTGCGGAACATCGAATCCATCTCGTCGAAGAACACGATGACTGGCCAGCCCTCCTCGCTCTTTTCGCGGGCGCGCTGGAACACCATGCGAATCTGACGCTCGGTCTCGCCGACGTATTTGTTGAGCAGCTCGGGGCCCTTGATGTTGATGAAGTAACTGCGGCCCTTGTCGGCGCCCGTACGCGCCGCGACTTTCTTCGCGAGCGAGTTGGCGACGGCCTTGGCGATGAGCGTCTTGCCGCAACCCGGCGGACCGTAGAGCAAGATGCCCTTCGGTGCGGGTAGTTGGTGCTCGGCGAACAGATCACCGTGCAAGAACGGCAGTTCGACGGCGTCGGCGATGGCTTCGATCTGGCGGTCGAGGCCGCCGATGTCGTCGTAGGAGATGTCGGGAACCTCTTCGAGCAACAGATGCTCGACTTCGGGTTGAGCGAGTCGTTCGAGTAGCAGCCCGCTGCGCGAGTCCAGACGCAAGAGATCGCCGGCGCGCAGGTGCACCCCGCGCAGCGCGTCGGAGAGTTCGCACACGCGGTCGTCGTCGCCGCGGCCCGTGACGATTGCTCGCACGCCGTCTTCGAGCACTTCTTTCAGCGACACCACGTCGCCGGTCGACTCGGCGCTGCGCGCCATCACCACGTTCAGGCTGTCGTTGAGCACCACTTCACTGCCCCGCTCGAGCAATGTGGAGTCGATCTCGGGGTGCAGAGCGACGCGCATCTTGCGCGAGTTGGTGAGCACGTCGACCGTGCCGTCGTCGTTGGTGCCGAGCACGATGCCGTATGCGGCAGGCGGCTGCGTGAGTTTTGCCACTTCCTCTTGCAATGTCGCCACCCGATCGCGCGCTTCGCGCAGCATGTACTCGAGTTTCTCGTTCTTTGCCTTCGCGTTGGCGAGCTGACCCTTGGATTCAAGGAGCCGTTCCTCAAGTGCACGAAGTCGCGCTGAAGACTCGTCGGCCATGACCTGAACCTAGCGGGACTCCGTGTATCGTTGAACCCCATGAAGGTATGGATTGACCAAGATCTCTGCACCGGCGACGGGTTGTGCGAAGAAATCGCCCCCGAAGTGTTCACTCTCCTTGACGACGGCCTCGCCTATGTGAAAGAGGGCGACAAAGTGTTTGCGACCGCCAAGGGCAACCCGCAGGGTGCGCAAGGTGTCGCCAATTTCGACGACAAGCATCTTGACGCCGTCATCGAATCCGCCGAGGAGTGCCCCGGCGAGTGCATCTTCATCGAGCCGTAGACGTTCGAGTTCCCCAAGCGCGCGGTGCCTAGTCGCGCGCGGTGCCTAGTCGCGCGCGGTGCTTAGTCGCGCGCGGTGCCTAGTCGCGCGCGTTGAGCAGGCGCGCCGCAGTCAAGAATCCCGTGTGCGCCACCATGCGGTGGTCAGGTCGCACCGACTCACCTTCGATGTGCCAGGTGCGGTGCAGCACCTCGAGCGTGCGCATCGCCACCCACTCGCCGCGTTCCCGCGCGAGCGTCTCGCGCACCTTCACCGCTTGGGTGATGCTCGGGGTGTAGGCGACGACCACGCCCCCCGCATGCATCACCGCAGCCAGGTGCGGTATCACCTGCCAGGGTTCGGGCAAGTCGAGCACCGCACGATCGAAGCGGCCTTGAGGAGGAGTGCTGATGCCGGCGTACGAATCGCGAATGTGCACCTCGAAGCGTGCGAGCGCGTCGCTGCCGAGAAACGATTCCACGTTTTTGCGCGCACGGTTGGCGAAGTCCTCCCGTAATTCGTAGCCGACGATCGTGGCACCGGCGCGCAGCATGGTCATCGACATCGCGCCTGAACCGATGCCCGACTCGAATACGAGATGGCCTGGGGCGATGTCGGCGAGCATCGCAATCGGCGCCAAGTCCTTCGGGTAAATCACCTGCGCGCCGCGCGGCATCTCCAACACGAAATCTTCGAGTGTCGGGCGCATCACCACGTAACGCGCGCCTTTCGTCGACTCGAGCGACACGCCCTCGCGCGCGCCGATCACTGCCGAATGCGGCACGAACCCGGCGTGGCTGTGGAACTCGCCGCCGTCTTCGAGCGTGACGAGATAACGGCGTTCTTTGGAATCGATGAAGAGCACGCGGTCACCAGCCGAGAAGAGTGCCGACATGTCAGGCCCGCTTGTCGGTGACCGTGATGGTGGCGCCGTCGCGAAGTTTCACCACGGCGCGGTTCCGTCGCGCGAGTCGGGTATTGCGGCGACGCCACCAACGCGCGACGAACAGGACGACGGCCACGATCGGATACCGCTTCACAATCTTGCCGGTGGTGCGCGCGATGAGCGTGCCGGCGACGGCGCGGCCGGCCAGGCGCGACGCTCGCGCTGCGGTGCTCATCGTTTCAGCGACGGATCTCGATCACGCCGCGCTTGCGACGTCCGCCGCGACGACCGAGCAGGTACGCAACGAGGAGGCCGGCAGCGACACCCGCGACGGCGAGCACGGTGATCGAGGTCTTCTTCGTCTCGGTGATCTCAGTGACGTCGTCTTGTAGCAACTTGAAGCGCTGCTCGAGGTCGTCTTTGGTGATGCGGCGGCGGTCGTTCATGAGCGGCCCCGATTGAGTTCGAACACGCTCACCCGCGACCACACGACTGCCGAAGTGGCGATGCCGACGGCGAGCGTGACCAGATATGGCAAGAACGACAACCCGTCTGCCTGGTTCGGGAACCACACGTGCAAGAGCAGGTCTTGCGACAACCGCAGCACGCCGACAAGCAGAATGACGATGCCGCACGACATGAAGAAGCCGGCGACGAGCCCGAAACCCAGCCAGCGTCCGGCACCTTTCAGCGGTTCGACGGCTTCTTGTTTGGCGTAGTCGCGCACGAGTTCGTACGTCTCCACGGGGTCGAATTGCATGCTTCATGTCTATCGGCGCGTCGTGGTGCGGGCGCCTGTGTCGGCGCGTCGTGGTGCGGGCAGCTGCCCGACGAGTTGCGTGTTCGCTCAGCGCGGCAGCATCTGCGCAGTTTGCGGAGTCTCGCGATACGTCGCGAACGCCTCCATCATGTCGTTCCACAGCGGACGATACGCCGACTGGTTCGACACACCTGGGCCGTTCAAGATGAGCGCGAAGGTGATCGATCCGTCCCGCACCGGAAAGAACCCCGACAGCGACTTCACGTTGCGCAGCGTGCCGGTCTTGGCGCGCACACGTCCGTTGGCTGGCCCGGTGCCGAACACGTCTTGCAGCGTGCCGGTGGTGCCCGCCAAGGCGAGTCCCGCAGCAATCGGGCTGTCGAGACCGAACGAGTCGAGCAGTGCCGCGAGCGTCGCGCAACTCACGCGATTGGAGTCGTCGAGCCCCGAGCCGTCGGCGAGCACGAGACCATCGACGGGAATGCCGCGCGCGGCGAGCACGTCGGCTACTACCTGCAGTCCGGCGACGCGCGTCGGGGTTCCGGCGCGAACGAGACCGACTTCTTTCAACAGCAACTCTGCGGCGTTGTTGTCGCTGTTGGTAAGCAGGTCGACGAGGATCGCCGACATCGGTGCCGAGGCAAGCCGGGCAATCTCGGTGCCGCCCGCGGGCATGTTCCCCGAGCGCGGCGGGCCGAGCACGCTGACGCCGCGCGTCTGCAGCAGCCGTGTGAACGCGGTGGCGGCGCCGACCGCCGGGTTGGATGGCTTCAGCGGCTCGCCGACGAGCACGCCGTCGTCGACCATCAATGCAGAGAGCGGGCCGGCTTCGATCGCGCGAATACCCGAGCCCCACGTCGGCACGTATCGCTCGTCGTCATATCTCGATTCGTCGCCGACGATAGAGCCCGACACGGTCACGATGCCGACTGCGGCAATCTCATCGGCGAGCGTGTCGAGATACGTGGGAGCAAGGGTCTGGTATCGCTGCGTCGCAGGGTAGGCGCGCGTCGAGAGCAGCGGGTCTCCCCCACCGACCAAGAACAAATCGCCGACGATTGCGTTGCCCGCGCGGTTGCCGACGAGGCGCGTCTCGAATCGGTGGTCGGGTCCTAGCACGTCGAGCGCGGCGGCAGCCACGAGGAGTTTTTCGTTCGACGCCGGCACGAATCCGGTCGTGCTGCGCACGTCTGCGATACTGCGTGAGTCGGCGCGCGCCACGAGGCACGACTGTGCGGGCAACGACTCTGAGAATTCTGCGAGGCGACGGCGCATGCTGCCTACCCGCGCCTCGATTGCCACAGTCTGCGCGATGCGGCGCACGGAGAACACCGGCTCGCGCGGCGGCGGGTCGGTGCTCATCGCCACCGTGAGCGGCGCTGCTTCGCCCGCCGCCGTCTTTGCCACTTGCCATGCCGAAAAGAGCGGGATGAACACCACCGCCGCAGCAACGAGCAGGCTGGCGGTCGTGCGTTGCGGGTCGGCCGACACGACATGAGCGTCGAATCGGCGCAGACGCACGAGCACGGATGCCAAGGCCGAGCGCTTCTCGCGACGGTTCATCGGGCTTCTCCGTGTTGGCGTGCGTAGCGATAGGCGTGCGCGAGTGCGCGCACCGCGCGCGGCCCACTCGCAAAGCACATTGCGCCACGGCGTCGCAGCGTCGCTGGGCCGGCATTGAGCGGGTCGGCAAGCGAGAGCTCGGTGGCAACGAGCACTGGTTTGCCCGTCGACTTGGTGAGATCGCACGCAGCCTCGGCGAAGCGTTCGTCTTGTCGTTCGTGATAGTCGATGATGCGCGCGAGACCGTGCTCGGGATGAAACCTGCCTTCGCGCATGAGCCGCGCCTGGTTCGACTGAATGCCGATGCCGAGGTACACCACTGCATCCACCGAGCTCGACATGGCGAGCACTTCCAGCACCGCCGGAATCGTGTCGCGGGTCTCTCCACCGGCGCAGTCCACGGGATTGTTGCGCGACCATCGCGCGGGCAGGAGCCCGTCGAGTGCGCGCATCACGTCGTCAGGTAGCGCAGCGAGTTCGAGCACGCCATCGCGACTCAACGCATCGGATGTGACGACGCCCCAGCCGCCCGCGGTGGTGAGAATTGCGACGCGCGGGCCGCGTGGCAGAGGCGCGGTGGCAAGGAGTGCTGCCGCATCGAACGCCTCGTCGGGGTCGGCGGCGCGCACCACGCCGATCTGTCGGCACAACCCGTCGAACACCGCGTCGTCTGACGCAAGGGCACCCGTGTGGCTCGCCGCGGCGCGCGCGCCCGCGGCCGATGCGCCGCCCTTCACTACGACGACCGGCTTGCGGGCGACTGCTGCGGTGAGCGCATCGCGCAACCGCGCACCGTCGTTGACACCTTCGATGTAACTGAGAATGCTCGCCGTCGCCGAGTCGCGTGACATCCACTCCACATAGTCGGCCACATCGACGGCGGCAGCGTTGCCCGCCGACACGGCGCGCGCCACGCCCACGCCGCTGGCGCGCGAGAGGTTCATGAAACTGCTGACGAAGTTGCCGCTCTGGCTCGCGATCGAGATACGACCCGCCGGCGGGTACGGAGCCACGATCTGGGCACAGAGCGCGCGCGGCGTGCTCACGACGCCCTGGCCGTTGGGGCCGCACAGCAGCACGTTGTTTCTGCGGGCGGCGTCGACCAGTGCTGCTTCGCGGGCGCGACCGTCGGCATCGGCTTCGCCGTAACCGGCCGAAGTCACGAACACTGCGCGAATGCCTCGTGACGCGCACTGCGCGACGAGTGACTCGTTGGCGCTGGCGGGAGTGCAGAAGAATGCGAGGTCGAATTCGCCGGGCGGCAGCTCGTCGAGCGATTCCACCGTTTGCACGCCGAGCACGTTCTCGCGCGACAGATTGGTGGCAGCCACTTTGCCGAGGTAGCCCGACGCCAGCAGGTTGTGCAGCGAGACAAAACCGAACTTGCCCGGGTGGCTCGATGCACCGACGATCACGACGCCGCGCGGGTCGAACAATGCACCGAACGCCGCGTCGTCGTGGCGCGGCACGGGTTCGCTCGCGCGAGCGGGTGGCGCTTCGCCGATCTCGACGAGTGCATCAACTGCCACGCACTCGCCGCTCGGGCCGACGATCACCGGGTTCACGTCGATCGATGCGATGTCGGGCCGCTCGTTCGCCGCGCGCGCCACGGCATCCACGATCTTCCACAACTGGTCGCGGTTCACCGGTCGCTGGTTGCGGAACTCCGAGTACACCGCGCGAGTCGACAGCGAATCGAGCATCTCGTCCATGTCGCGCCGTGTCAACGGCGCCGGACGCATCTGGGTATCGGCGATCGCCTCGGCGCTCGTTCCGCCTGCGCCGAGCACGATCACCGCGCCGAACACAGGGTCGCGTACCATGCCGACGAGCAGTTCGCGCCCGCCGGCAACCTGTTGTGCGACGAGCAGCATCACCTCCCCGTCGTCCGGTCGTGCGGCAGCAAGGAGCGCCATGGCCGCTTCGTGCACGGCGTCGACGTCGCGCAACGACAGCCGCACGAGCCCACGCTCGCTCTTGTGCGACAGCCGCTCGCCGACGAGCTTCACGACCACGGGATATCCGATGCGTACTGCTGCGTCGACTGCTTCGTGTGCGTCGCGCACGGTTTCTTCTCGCGACACGATTGCGCCGTGCGAACCAAGCAATCGTTTCGAGTCGGCTTCGCTCAGCGTGCGACTCGCCACCACGGCTCACAACGGTAGTGTTCGACGCTCATGCACATCGTCGCCGCACTTTTCGTCGAGAACTTCGCGATGCGACAAGCCGAAGGGCCCTCGACGCGACTCGATCTGACCGGAGTCTTTTTCTCCCAAGTGGCGCCCTCGCCCGTGCCGTGCACGCTGTCGCCGCACCTCGTGGTGCTCATCCACTGCCCCATCGCAGAAAACGGCGACTCGGTGCTGCAGGTGGTGTTCCAACAACCCGGAGTCGACCCCGAAGCGACGCCGGCGCTCGCCCAGAACGTGTCGCCATTCCGCGTCGAGCCCGGCAAGTTCACCTATCGGCTGGTGCGTGCCGAACTGCCCATCGATGACTACGGACAGGTGATCGCGCACTGTCGTGTGGGGCTCGGCGCGTGGACTGCGGTGCCGCTCACCGTGTTGCCACCCGTGCTACCGCCCGCTTGACGCGCGGCGAACTATCGTCGCTCACGTGCCAGAACGCCTGACGAGCGAACACGACCGGCTCGCCGTCGCGATGATTCGCGGCTTGGCGATGGATGCGCCGCTCGCTGCCAAGAGCGGACACCAAGGCACCGCCATGGCGCTCGCCCCTCTCGCCCATGTGTTGTATTCGCGCGTCATGCGCCACGATCCGGCGCGCCCCGACTGGAGTAACCGCGATCGTTTCATTCTGAGCAACGGCCACGCGTCGATCTTGCAGTAC
>Ga0172367_10003976_pt1 | contig 18713 bp, 16 predicted proteins | sample Lak10m_FD_114542 | JGI IMG/M metagenome (GOLD analysis project Ga0172367, IMG submission 114542) | Freshwater microbial communities from Kabuno Bay, South-Kivu, Congo - kab_022012_10m | ecosystem: Environmental > Aquatic > Freshwater > Lake | place: Democratic Republic of the Congo: South-Kivu...
ATAGGTCAGTACCACCAGGTGAGCGCGAAGCACTTGCCGCGCTACGTTTCTGAGTTCGTGTTCAAGTACAACAATAGGAACGAGGACGATATGTTCGAAACGCTGGTCGAAAATTCAATGAAATCGATATGACCCAGTATCTTTATGATTCCGAACTAAAAAGCCCAGTTAAACCGGGCTTTTCGTAGCGAGAGGGGGATTTGAACCCCCGACCTCAGGGTTATGAATCCTGCGCTCTAACCACCTGAGCTACCTCGCCATTTTTTTGAGGCTGCAAATATAATAGTACACATTCCATATGCAAACCGAAGTTTTCGCACCTGACCATCGGTGTGCGAAAAATTTCTACCTTGCCTCATTGGATGCAGCAAAATCAATTGCAATCGACTGAATATCAATGACAAAACTTGAATCAGAATACATCGTAAACTCTTCTGTAGGAGTTCTTTTCAACAGATTGAGCACTGCCAGCGGGCTCGCTGAGTGGTTTGCAGATGACGTTACAATAGATAAAGACGGTCTTTACCATTTCACATGGGACGATGGCGAAGAGGAGGTTGCCCGAATGCTATCCAAGAAAAAGGATGAGTTTGTTAAATTTCACTGGATGCACTTGCCCGATGATACATACTTGGAATTCCGATTGAAGACCGATCCTTTGACCAAAGACCTTGCGTTGATCATCACATTCTTTGCAGAGGAAGGTGACGAGCGTTCGGCCAAAGCGCTTTGGGACAATCAGATCGATCAGTTACTACACATTCTCGGAACCTGAACGGTTGACCTTATCTTTGGCACCTATGCCATCGAAACAGGATTTCAAGCAGATGCGGCCCATTGCCCTGCCCTTTGTGGTGGGGCTGTTCATTTACAGCCTTATCGGCACGGCAATCTTCTTGGTTTTGGGAAAACAAGAGGCACATCTATGGCTCAATTCGTGGCACAGGCCTTACCCTGACCTTTTCTTCAAGTACATAACGCATTTAGGCCATGGTGCAGTACCGGTCATACTTTTTCACGTGCTTGTATTGGTCAGGTATAGTTGGGCACTGGGACTTGGTGTTTCGAGCCTGATGATGGGTGTTGTCATTCAGTTTTTGAAACGCTCCGTGTTTGCTGGAGACCACAGACCGGCCATGTACTTTCTAGACGGTGGTCTGCCACGGATTGAAGGAGTCGATCTGATGATGGAGCATAGTTTTCCGTCTGGCCACGCAGCAACGGCTTTCTGTGTGTTCCTCATGTTGGCTATCCTCGTCAAGCAGCGTTGGGCAACCTACGCCTTTCTTGCATTGGCGCTTCTTACAGCCTTCTCAAGGGTTTACATATCGCAGCATTTTATCCAAGACACGATCGTTGGGTCTTGGATCGGCCTTGGAATGGCTTTGATAGGTTATTGGCTCATCGTTAGACCTGCTGAGCGGAATCCTGCATCAAAACTCAACGGCAGGTTGTGGCCATGAAATGGAACAATTGGACCATTTCGGCAACAATTGCCATTCTCACCTTGGTGCTTACCGTACCTTTTCTAGGCGAATCGCGGTTATTCGATTGGGATGAAGTGAATTTTGCCGAGGCTGCACGCGAAATGATCGTCAGCGGGCAGTACGGTTACGTTCAAATAAACTTTGAACCATTCTGGGAAAAACCACCGCTTTTCATCTGGATGCAGGTTCTGAGCATGAAACTGTTCGGGATCAATTCGTTTGCCGCGCGTTTTCCGAACGCCATCTGTGGTGTGCTCAGTCTGGTTCTTTTGTTCAACACAGGTCAAAGGCTTATTTCCACCCGATTTGGCGTTCTGTGGGTCTTAGTATATGCTGGTTCGTTCCTTTCTCAGTTCTATTTCCGTTCGGGCATCATCGACCCTTGGTTCAATCTTTTCATCTTTTTCGGTATTCATCAAATGGTGCTTGCAACCGAAGCAGAGCAAATGAATCGGGTTCAACTGCTGTTATCGGCTATTTCTGTGGGTTTGGCCGTGCTTACAAAAGGCCCAACGGCATTGGGGTTGGTCGGTATTGCTTCAGTGGCCTACCTCCTTTCCCGCTTCAAGTCGCATGAATGGAAATTGATTGATGCATTCGGTTATGGATTCACTGTTCTTTCGGTCGGATTCTCGTACTACCTCATAGAATTGCTGCGTGGACACGGATACGTGATCGAGCAGGCCATTGACTACCATATTCGATTGTTCTCGGAAAGCGAAGCTGGGCACGGCCAACCATTCTACTATCATCCGATCGTATTGCTTTTCGGTTGCTTTCCAATGTCGCTTGTTTTTATTGCAGGTTGGTTCAGCCCGAAACCCAGCGACAAAGCAGTTCTGCACTACAGACTTTGGATGAATATTCTGTTCTGGGTTGTGCTCATTGTATTTTCAATTGTTAAGACCAAGATTGTCCATTACTCATCGCTCACCTACTTTCCAATGTCGTTCTTGGCGACACTTACGTTGCACGGATTTGCTGAACGGCAACACTTTCCACGAGTGCTTTCCTTGGTACTAGTAATCTTCGGAATCCTGTTCAGTGTGGCATTTTCAGTTGCAGGATTGCTGGGAACCATCAAACCGCAGATCCTGAACATCCTTTCGGGAAACATTTATGCAGAGTCAATTCTAACTCAAGATGTACCTGACGGTGCCTGGAAAGCTTCCATAGGAGTATTTCTACTTGCCGGAACGTTGCTTTTTCTTTACAGATTGCGCACCTCGGTGTGGAACGGAACCATTATTCTGTTTACAACCACGCTACTGACAACCACATTGGCATCAATAGTCCTTGTTCCAAAGGCAGATAAATATCTGCAGAAAGCGTTGTTCGACCTGTATGAGGAAAAAGCCAACGAGGTCTACTTCAAACCATTGGGTTACCGCACGTATGCCGACCTTTATTATGGGAACAAACAACCGCATTCCAACCCGAAGACCAAAGACCTGGAATGGCTTGCGTTCGGAGATGTAGACAAACCCGTATATTTCATTGTTCGGGTTCAGAATTTGGCCATTCACGAAAATTGGTTTCCGAGCCTGAAGGCAACGCAGCATTTAGGTGGCTACGTCATAATGGAACGAACGGACGACAATTATCCGTTCCTGAAATCGGATGATCAGGCCATTTCAACGGATGAATAGGAATTGACGTAATTCCAATCCTGTTCATACGCAGCGCACACATTTTCAAGTTCTTGCTTCGAAATCAAAGGCTCATTTCCGAACCATGAACTCGGTAGCCATTTGGCAATGAACAGCGTTGAATAGCGCAGACCACCCAATCCGAGTCGCCACAACAGATGCAATATCGGATTGCGGAAAACACGCCTTTTTCGCATGTCCATAGCCCGACTCAATCGTTGAATGGCCTTCAACTGTTGTTCAGAATATGACGTGTGCTTGAAACTCAGGTCGATATCGTTCATATCTACTTCTGCGTCAATGCTTTTGGCCATGGACGAAATGAAAGCGCGTGGGTCATTTTTCATGTCTTCGTAAATGAAAACCAACGGCCGTTCGGTGAAATTCTGTTCGAGAATGTTGAGCATTCTGCGATAATCGAGGTCTTCTTTTTTGAAGTATCCTCTATCGTCATCTAAATCGAAGAAAGCCTTGAAACTTCCGTTGAAACCGTTCTTAACGAAACGCCTGTACTGCGAAGCGATGTAACTGTCGTGACGCCTGAAAACGATAATGGGCCTAGCATGCGGAAATGTGGCAGCAAACTTTTCGACCTCAATCTTCAATTGTTGATCGAATTCCCGCGAAACCAAAAACCGCGTTCCGGAACTTCTGGTGATGATCTGCGCAGCTTTAGTGTAACGCGTTCGCTGTATGTAACGCACGTTTTTCAGCTTCGGAAATACCCGATACTGAAGGAATGTTGTGCCAGTTTTCCCTGTTCCAACATGAAAGAACACCGCCTTGCCCGTTGTCTCGCTCATGCTTTCGGTCGCGTGTGTTTCCATCTTCTGTGCGTCCAAAGCCACGTTTCGGGTTTGGCTGTAATGTCCTTTTCTAAACAACGCATGAACCGAGTGGCCATTTCATTCGGATCCTTTGTGCTTGGATCCGTTTCCAATTCTTGCAGTCTAATGCTGTAACGCCCGCGACCGATTCGATTGACAGAAGCATAAATTACGGGCTGCCCCAACTTATTGGCAATGGAAAAAGCCCCAGTGAAAACACGAGTTTCCTGCCCAAGGAATTGCATGGTGAATGCATCCTTGTAGGAAGGTGTTTGGTCGGCAATGAATACAGTTGCAGTCAACATCTCACGGTTCCCAAGCATCTCCTTGTAAACCCTACGCATTTCGTAAAGGCTATTGCCCGTACGTGTTCTCATACTAAAGATCATTGAATCAAAGTATCTGTTTTTCTGTGACTTATAGAGAACGAAAGGCTTGTGAAAATTGACCATTCCAAACCGTGAACCTGCCAATTCCCAATTGCCGAAATGCCCCATTACGATGATGATGCTTCGGCCCTGTTTGGCATAATCCTCAAAAACCTCAAGGTTCTCAAACACAATTCGCTCCTTCAATGCATTCTCTGAAATGGAAAGGTTCTTTACCGATTCAACCAACATATCGCAGAAATAGCGGTAAAATCGCTTTTCCAAGGTTCTTCGTTCCGCTTCGGGCATTGCAGGAAACGAATTGCTCAGATTCTGCCTCACTACCATGACACGATAACCGACCATCTTGTACAGCACTATGTAAAGCACATTCGAAAGGACGTACAACAGGCCGAAAGGCAAATGCGAAACCGCATAAAGAAGTGGCGCAACCAAAAGATAGATCAGCCGATCCATACCACAAATGTGATTAATATTTGGGCCGAATGCCGCACGCTTTCAAGCGACCGAGATTTCGGTCATCCTACTCTTTGCTACCGTAAATTCTGAATTTGGCAATGCCCCAAAGTTGCAAGCGGTGCATCATAGACGTTTTCAGAACACCAAGCCCATAAGTGACGCTGCGGCTGAAATTGATGGAAGAAGCTTCTTCGAAATACTTGGTCGGACAGGTCACCTCTCCGATCTCGAATCCTTTCATGAAAATTTGACTCAGCATCTGATTATCGAACACGAAGTCCTCCGAATTGGCTTCAATGTCAATTGCTTCCAATACTTCTCGGCTGAAAGCTCTGTAACCCGTGTGATATTCAGACAGCTTTTGGTCGAGCAACAGATTCTGTGTGAACGTGAGAAAACGGTTTGACAGATACTTGTAAAGCGGCATTCCTCCGTTGAGGGCACCTTTTCCGAGTATTCGGGAACCAAGCACAACCGGAAAAACCCCGTTGGCGATCATGTAAGCCATGGAATGAATGAGCTTGGGCGTGTACTGATAGTCGGGATGCAGCATGACAACGATGTCCGCTCCAAGTTCCAACGCTTTTCGATAGCACGTTTTCTGATTTCCGCCATAGCCGCGGTTCCTATCGTGACGAATAATGTGTCGGATACCGAGCTTCTGCCCCACTTCAACGGTCTTGTCCGGACTTGCGTCATCCACCAGAACAACGTCATCCACAATATCGAACGGTATCTCCGAATACGTTACCTCAAGGGTTTTGGCCGCATTGTAGGCGGGCAATACTATTACCACTTTATTACCGTTGATCATGGTCGCCAAAAGTAAACGATCGGGCAAATCGGCCATCGTTGGTTGGCGGTGGTTTATATTTGAAGCACAAACACAGGGCATTGAAGAAACTGCACAAACTGGTCATAACGTCCTACATAGGACCGTTCATCATGACCTTCTTCGTTTCGCTGTTCGTGCTGCTGATGCAGTTCCTTTGGAAGTACATCGATGACCTTGTAGGCAAGGGTTTGGAATGGCACGTTATCGCAGAACTGATGTTCTACGCATCGGCCAGCTTGGTATCGTTGGCGCTTCCGCTTTCCATTCTCATTTCCTCCATCATGACAATGGGCTCAATGGGCGAACATTACGAATTGGTTGCCCTTCGTTCTGCTGGAATTTCGCTTCGAAGGGTGATGCAGCCACTGATCATTTTCTCGTGCGCAACCAGTGCGTTGGCGTTCTATTTCTCGAACAATCTTCTTCCCATTGCCAACCTGAAAATGGGAACCTTGCTTTACGACATTCGCCACAAGAAACCAACCCTCGATCTTCGACCTGGCATCTTTTACAAAGGAATTGATGGTTTCGCCATACGCGTTGGCGCCAAAAACGAACTCGACCCGAATGCCCTTTATAACGTTATGATCTACGATCACACAGAAAACAAAGGCAACAAGAAGATCATTGTGGCCGATAGCGGTCGTATGGAATTTGAAGGCGACCACTACCTGCTTCTGACGCTTTTCTCGGGAAAAAGCTACGAGCAACAGGATAATAAGGACCGTGCTGACCATAGCTATCCGCATATGCGAAACGAGTTCAAAAAAGAACTTATCCGTTTCGACATGTCGGAGTTTACAATGAACCGAAGCAACGAGGAGATCTTTAAGGACAATTACAAGATGCAGAGTCTTGGCCAACTGTACGAGAACCTCGACACGTTGAAGGCGAACCTCGATCAACGCAAAGTCAACTTCTATCAGAACCTGAAGCGGAACTTCAAATACCTGCAACTGGATGGCTATTCCATTATTCGCACAGCACCTGCATACCGAAGGGTTTTGACCATGTATCCTGAACCACAGTATGCACGCATTGTGGAAGCCGCATTGAACATGGCCAGAAGCACTCGTTCTTACACCCATTCATCTCGCGATGATGTGAACGCAAGGCAGGTGCGGATGAACCGCTACTATATTGAAGCCCACCGAAAGTTCACGCTCAGTATTGCTTGCCTTATCCTGTTTTTCATAGGTGCCCCGCTGGGCGCCATCATTCGAAAAGGAGGTCTTGGGCTACCGACCGTGTTCGCAATCGCTTTCTTTCTTATCTACTACGTGCTTTCCATAACAGGCGAAAAGTTTGCGAAGGAAGGCATGTGGTCTGTTTGGAGCGGCATGTGGCTATCATCTTTGGCGTTGCTTCCCGTTGGCCTGTTCCTTACCTACAAGGCAACAACGGATAGTAAGATCTTTGAATGGGAATTCTATCTACGCCCGATCAAGCGGCTGTTCGAACGGATCCGCCAGAAACTCAAAGTCAGTGAAGATTCTTCAGATATCGCTTAAGCCTCCTTTCCCAAAGGTAGATGGCGGTTGCGTGGCAATTGCCGCCATGACGGAGTCGTTTCTGATGAGTGGTCACGAAGTGAAGCTCCTCACGATGAGTACGCGCAAGCATCCGTTCGATGCAAGCCAGTTTCCAAGTTCGATCTTGGAGCAAACGAAAGCTGAAGCCGTGGAAATGAATACAGAGATACGCCCGCTTTCTGCATTTCTAAATCTGTTCAGTTCACGGTCGTACAATATTGAGCGGTTTAACAGCAGCGAATTCGAACAACGACTGATCACACTCTTAAAATCGCAGAACTTCGATGTCATTCACCTTGAAAGCCTGTTCTGCACACCGTATCTGAAGACGATCAGAAGTCATTCTAAGGCTAAAGTGGTGGTACGCGCACACAACGTTGAATTTAGAATCTGGGAGCAATTGGCTTCAACTGCCAAAAACCCGTTGAAGAAGTGGTACCTGAACCTCCTTGCAAAAAGGCTGCGTGAATATGAGATCAGCGTGCTACGTTCGGTTGATGGAATTGTGGCCATAACGAAGGAAGATGCTGATGAATTGAATTCACTTGGCATCAACTGTCCAATGGAAGTGATACCCATCGGTTTCGAAGTAGAAAAGTTCGAGCCTTCCGAGGTTGTACCTGCACCAATCCGACTCTATCATTTGGCCGCCATGGATTGGGAACCGAATGTGGAAGCAGTGCGATGGTTCATTACCGAGATATGGCCCAAACTCCACGGTGCGTTCCCTGAATTGGAATGTCATTTGGCAGGTAGAAAAATGCCGCATGAACTTTTATCGTTGGCCTCTCCGAACCTGCACATTCAAGGTGAGATTCAAGACGTTGAGGTTTTTCTGTGCGACAAACAGATCTGCATCGTTCCGTTGCTTTCTGGAAGCGGCATGCGCATCAAAGTGGCCGAGGCACTGGCACATGGAAAAGTGGTAATGAGCACCGAACTCGGAGCAACTGGAATTCCGTATTCTGACACTGAGAATATGCTGATCGCCAACTCAGCCTCGGAATTCGTTGACCGGATCGGCTGGCTCACGGAAGATCCGGAAAGGATCCGAACCATTGGCAACGCTGCAAGGAAGTTGGCCGAGCAACAGTTCGACCTGAAAGAGCTCAGTTCCAAATTGACCTATTTTTACAGCCGTATCAACTGACAAGGTTTGCGGCTTTTCGTTCTGCTTTCGCGTTTCCCCTATCCGCTGGAAAAAGGCGACAAGTTGCGTGCATTTCACCAATTGCGTATTCTTTCGCAGCACCACGAGGTTTTTCTGTGTGCGTTGCATGAAGAAGAGCTTCGCGATGAATGGATCGCACAGGTAAGACCACTTTGCACCGAATTGCTCACCGTTCGGCTTTCCAAGCCAACACAGGCCATGAATCTTGTTGCTGGGCTCTTTTCTGACGAACCTTTGCAAGTGGCATACTTCTATCAATCATCGGCCAAAAAGCAGGTTGAGGATGCCATTTCCAAATGCAAACCTGAAGCCATATACTGCCAACTGCTACGTACCGCAAAGTACGTTGAGGACGTTCGTGGGATCAGAAAGGTCATCGATTTTCAGGATGCATTCTCCAAAGGAATTGAACGGAGGCTGGAAACCGACCCGTGGTACTGGAAACCAATCTTGAATATAGAACTTGTTCGATTGAATAATTACGAACGCAGGGTTTTCGAGCAATTCGATAAGTGCACCATCATTTCAGAACAGGATCGTGAGCAACTACCATTCGAGCAACGCGATGAAGTAGTGATTGTGCGAAATGGCGTTCAACTGGAATCCTTCACCCCTTCTGCCTCCAAAAAAACGGTAGACGTTCTATTTGCTGGGAATATGGGCTATCCGCCCAATGTTGATGCTGCCATTTTTCTGGCCAATGAGGTTATGCCGTTGGTTCGTAAACGTGTGCCCAATGCCAAATTGATGCTGGCAGGTGCACGGCCTGATCAGCGAGTGAAGGAATTGACCGACAACCTAACCGAAGTAACCGGTTGGGTTGACAGCATGCGCGACTGCTACGCCAAGGCCAAGGTTTTTGCCGCTCCAATGATGATTGGGACAGGGCTACAGAACAAACTTCTTGAAGCAATGGCCATGCAGATCCCGTGTGTCACATCTACATTGGCAAATAACGCTCTGGGTGCCAAAGAAGGCTCGGAAGTGTTGATTGCAACAACTGCCAACCAATATGCGGAACACATCGTTTCGCTGCTCGAAGACCGAAAAATGGCCGAAACCATCGGAATGGGCGGCTTTGCACTGGTAAAACGGAACTTCAGTTGGCAAGGTGCAACGGCACCACTGCTCGGCCTACTCTGAAACGATCGATCGGAAATGTGCGATCGTCTTTTCGAGCACAACTTTTGAAGCATCAGGCAATTCATCGCCAAGGAACGGATGCCTTCCACCGAACGTATGATCGCCATTTGGCACTCTCATCAAGTTGCCTTTCGGACACCATTCTGCCAACTTCTCGGCATCTGAAATTGGAACTGTTGCATCTTTATCTCCATGAATGACCAAGACCGGAACCTTGATCTTGCCACACTGACTCCTCAGATCGAATCGATCGGCATTTACTTCAACGTCTTCCACAAACTGGTAGAACATTGGCATTTGCTGCCCAGTTCTTGAATTGAACACGTGAATCACTCCGTCCTTCTTCCAAGCGTCCAGGTCAGCCGATGTTCGCTTCATGTCAGCAATGGAAGCCCAGGTCACCACACCAGAAATGCTTGGGTCCTCAGCAGCAGCAATCAACGAAATCGCTCCGCCTCTGCTATGTCCCAACAAAAAAATCTTGCTGCGGTCCATTTCTACATTCGAAAACAGAGTTCCATCCTCTATCAGTCCAACGACCTTTCTGAGATCGAATAGTTCTTTCGAATAATTGTTCTGTGCGAAAAGATCCAACTCATCAAATTGCTTTGGATGCTGAATGGTGGTGCCGTTGTGACTGAAATTGAATGAAACACACGCGAACCCAGCCTTGGTCAACAATTGCGCAACCAATGGAAAGTGTCCCCAATCCTTAAATCCTTTGAAACCATGAACAAACACGACCACTGGCGGGTTTGGCACGTGTTGTGGAACACGTATTTCCGTTAGCATCAACTTACCTACAGAACCTTCAATTACAGTGACAATATCGTGTGGCACGTGTCCGTTAATTTGACAGACCAAAGTTATCATGAAACTTAGAATCGCACTTTTCTCCGTTTTTCTGACGATAGGTATGCAAGCATTATCGCAGCACAGAGAATGCAAGGAATGCCTGCCATGGGATGAAAATCAGAAATTGACATGGAAGGATTTCAAAGGAAATCCTTTGAAAACCAGCAGAAACGAAGCCATGACGGATAGCGGAATGACCATTGGCCTCGAATGCGATGGCAGCAACACCAAAGTTGAAGTGATGAGTTTTTTCAACCCTACAAAAAGTTGGACCAAGGACAGGGAAAGTGCCTCGTTGCTGGCCCATGAACAGTTACACTTCGATATTACAGAGCTATTCGTAAGAAAACTGAGGCAGCGTCTAGCGCGTTTCGGAACCGACTGTCAAGAGTTGAACAGGCACATTGAGGCATACTACAATGACAACTACCGCGAATTCGTGGCCTATCAAGAACGTTATGACAGCGAAACCAAACACAGCACCGATGAAGAAGCACAGAAACGTTGGCAGCTCAAAGTTGCTCAGGAGTTGGCGATGCTGAGGGAATATGCCCTTTGAGGTAAACTACTCCCCGAACGTCAGTACAAGGTCATCCGCTTCAACCAACGTGCCATCCGTCAACGTGATGCTTTGAATCTTGGCATCGTGTGGTGCAGTGACCGTAGTTTCCATTTTCATGGCTTCAATGATGAAAAGCGGTTGATTGCGTTTTACTGCTTCGCCCGATTTCACAAGCACTTTGCTCAGCATGCCTTGTAGAGGCGCACCCATTTGCAATGGGTTGTCTTTCTCAGCCTTCTGATTTTCCACACGCTTGATGTTCAGGCTCTTGTCCTGAATTTCGATGTTCCGCGTCATTCCATTGACACGGAAAAACAGCGTTCGCATACCGTTGGCATCAGCTGGCCCGATCGATAGCAACTCCACAATAATGTTCTTTCCTTCTCCGATCTCTACCAGCGTTTCCTCGCGCAGCTTCATTCCGTAGAAGAAGTTCACTGTTGGAACTTTCGAGACATCACCGAACAGTTTTTTCTGCTTGTAATAATCATCAAACACCTTCGGATACATGAGCCACGACATGTAATCTGTCATTTTGAGCGTTGCATCGTACTTGATTTTGAACTCTTCGAATCCTTTTTCCAGATCGATCGGGGCAAGATGGCTGTTCGGTCTGTCGGTGAATGGAACGCGGTCTTTCAGAATCAACTTTTGCAACTTTTCGGGGAAACCGCCATACGGTTGTCCCAAATGTCCTTGGAAGAAATCGACAACACTTTCTGGGAATGAGATGGAATCGCCTTTTTCCATCACATCCTCAATGGTCAAACCATTGGAAACGAGGTACAGCGCCATGTCGCCCACCACTTTGGATGAAGGCGTCACTTTCACTACATCACCGAACAATCGGTTCACTTCCGCATACATTAGTTTGATGTCCTCAAACTTGTCGGCCAAGCCGAGCGCCACGGCCTGTGGCTTCAGATTTGAATACTGACCGCCAGGAATTTCGTGCTCAAAAACGCTTGCCGTGCTGGCTTTCAATCCGCTTTCGAACGGGTAATAGTATTCGCGCACTGCATCGAAGTAATTCGAGAACTCATTCAACTTGCGAACGTCCACCTTCTGTTCGCGCTCATGGAAACGCATCATCTCCACAATGGAATTGAAGTTGGGCTGCGATGTCAGACCAGATATGGAACCCAACGCCACATCGACCACGTCAACACCGGCTTCAATTGCCTTCAAATATGTGGCCGGCTGAAGCGATGATGTATCGTGCGTGTGCAGATGAATCGGAATTTTTACAGTGTCCTTCAAAGCAGTAATGAGCTCGGTTGCTGCATACGGTTTCAGCAATCCGGCCATGTCTTTAATGCCTAGAATATGCGCCCCGGCATTCTCAATATCCTTGGCCAATTGCAGATAATACTCGAGCGTGTACTTATTGCGCTCCGGATCCAGAATGTCGCCCGTGTAGCACATGGCGCCTTCGGCAATTCCTTCCGTTCGCGACCGAACATATTCAATACACGGCCCTATGCCTTTCATCCAGTTGAGGCTGTCGAAAATGCGGAAGATATCCACACCTGTTTCCCACGATTTCTCTACGAATTTTTCGACCACGTTGTCAGGATAAGCCTTGTAGCCCACACCGTTCGACCCGCGAATGAGCATTTGCAGCAGCGTATTCGGAATTGCCTTCCTCAATTGGGCCAAACGGTCCCACGGATCTTCGTGTAGGAAGCGCAACGCCACATCGAACGTGGCACCACCCCATACTTCAAAACTGAATATCTCAGGGTGATTTTTGGCGTAACTCTCGGCCACACGCAGCATGTCGTAGGTCCGCATGCGTGTTGCGAAAAGCGACTGATGCGCATCGCGCATGGTGGTATCCGTGTAATAAATGGCCTTTTCCTTCCGAAGCCATTCCGCAAAACGCTCGGGACCGAGCTCATTCAAAATATCCTTGGTTCCCTTGGGATAAGGCGCAAAGCGTTCGTACTCAGGAACCACAGGCTTTACAAAAACCTTGCGGTCGTCACGCACTTTCACATCTGGATTTCCGTTCACAGCAGTCTCTCCAAGAAACTTGACAACACGCGTGGCGCGGTCGCGGGCTTTCACAAACTTGAACAGTTCCGGATGATCCTTGATGAAGTTGACGGTGGCCATTCCACGTCTGAAAACATCATGATTCACAATATTCTCAACGAAAAGAATGTTCGTCTTCACGCCTCGAATGCGGTATTCCTGCAAGCAACGCGTCATTTTTCGCGCAGCACCATCCAACGTACGCGAATGCGCACAGATCTTCACCAAAAGCGAATCGAAGAACGGACTGATGCGAACGCCAGAGTACACGCTTCCAGGATCGAGACGGATGCCGAAACCTTCGGCAGGACGGTACGTGATCAACGTTCCATGGTCGGGCTTGAAATCATTCTCGGGATCCTCAGCCAAAATGCGGCATTGAATGGCAAATCCGTTTACCGTTATGGCAGTTTGATCGGGTATGGCAATCTCGTCCTCATAAAGCTTGTAGCCCATTGCGATACGGATCTGCAGCTTCACTATGTCGATGCCCGTGACCATTTCCGTTACGGTATGCTCAACCTGAATACGAGGATTCACCTCAATGAAGAAGATCTCTCCGTTCGGATCGACCAGGAACTCAACCGTTCCAACGTTATTATACTTGACAGCTTTGCAGATTCTGATGGCGTAATCGAACAGTTTCTGACGAACCGCATGTGTCAGCCCCATGGCCGGAGCCACTTCCACCACTTTTTGGAATCTGCGTTGAACCGAACAATCACGTTCGTGCAAGTGAACCGTGTTGCCTTCATTATCGGCCACGATCTGCACTTCAATGTGTTTCGGGTTCTCAATGAACTTCTCCAAGAAAACCGTGTCATCACCGAAGGCTCTTCCCGCCTCGCGCTTGGCCTCATTGAAGGCATTTTCCAATTCTCCTGCTTCGCGAATGACGCGCATACCTCGGCCACCACCGCCCGAAGCGGCTTTAAGCATGACAGGAAAGCCAATGCGTTCGGCTTCTGCCAAAGCCGTTTTCACATCGTTCAACGCTTTCTCGCTGCTTTCGATGATCGGCACTTCGCAACGCTTAGCCACTTCCTTGGCGGCCACCTTATCGCCCAATTGGGCCATCACTTCAGGCTCAGGGCCGATGAAGATGATACCGTTCTCGCGGCACTTTCTTGCAAATTCCTCATTCTCAGAGAGGAAACCATAACCGGGATGGATGGCATCCACGTTCTTCTCCAGAGCAAGATTGATGATCTCGTCAATGTCGAGATACGGTTTCAGCGGCTCGTTGTCCTTGCCCAGCTGATAACTCTCATCTGCCTTGTATCTGTGCAACGAATAGCGGTCTTCAAACGTGTAAACGGCCACCGTGCGTAGCTTCAGCTCCACACAAGCGCGGAGAATGCGAATGGCAATCTCGCCACGGTTGGCAACAAGTACTTTTCTGATCTTCATCTGAATTGCTTTGCTGCCGAAAATAGTCATTGAAGCCAATTCACTTCGGCTTGCAACAAGGAAGCAATTCACAAGTTGTCAAATGGCGACCAACCCCGCCATCAACTGCTTTTCAATTGGACTTGGCGCGTCAAGAATCTCATTTCGAAGAATTGTGCTGACGATCACCTCGGCATTGTCGGGATAGTTGACGCGGATCGGATTTTCCTCCTTAAGCCATTGGGTGATCTGCGGATGCCATTTCTCCTTTAGCGACTTTACCATCGGAATTCCCATCTGACTCAAAGCCAAAGCGTTACATTGCTGTTCAAACTGCTTTTTCATCGGAATCACGCACAATTTCTTACCGAGAAAAAGTGCCTCGGTGGTGGCTCCGAATCCTGCCGCACACAAAAGCCCGGAACAGGATGTCAGACTTTCCAAATACTGTTGGTTATTGATCGGGCGAAGCCACACGTTCCCATCAATGAACCCTTCCTTTCCGTGCTTGGAGAACACCTGCCATTCCACTTCGGGGAAATGTTTCAGCGCGGCCACGATCCTTTCATCGCTGTGGGCGGGCAGGTAAACGAGGTAATGACCCTGATCGGAGGTTTTCAATCTGCGCACCTCCTGCCGAACAATGGGCGTGAAAATGTTCGGATTATAGCGTTGGAAATGGAAGCCGTAGGCGCGCGAAACGGGCGCGTAGTTCTGAAGGATGAACCTGCCGAGCATGTCGCCACTTTCAACAACAGGCGCGCCATCGGTGAGCACGGCTGCCTGATTGCTAAGACCGATGCAACGCTTCTCGGCCAAAAAACAGGCCCAGGCAGAAACAGGCTCGAAGTCGGAAATGATGAGGTCGTAAGGCGAAACATCGAGGGAATTGACCTCGCGCATGAACCTTCTCATGCGGTTTTCCGAATACGTTTTGACGAAGTTGATACCGCCCTTTTCGCCAAAAATGAAGCTAAGCCCATGAAACCGGAACCTGACCTCGAAGGGCAACTTCAATTCGCATTGGGTGCCGCTCAATAGCACATCTACCTGTGCGCGCTTCTGCAAATGTGGGATGATCTCCATCGAACGGCTCAGGTGGCCGTTTCCCGTTCCCTGTATGGCGTAAAGTATTCTCATGCGCGTTTGAAACTGAATTCCTCAATCAGTTCGATAAGGATCTGCTGACTGCTGAGTTCGATGGCCAGATCGGGCTGTAGTGCGAAGTCCTTCATCGTCAGATCTTCTTCAAAACGGTAAAGCGACCATCGGCAATCGTTGTACTCCAGCGAGGTCAGGTTTTCGATCCAATCGCCACTGTTCATGTACGTGATCTGCCCGTCTTCGCCCTTGATCTCCTTGATGGTAGGTTTGTGAATGTGACCACAGATCACGTGGTCATATCCGTTCGAAATGCCGATGAGCGCGGCCGTTGTCTCAAAATCGTTCACATGCTTGACGGCCGCCTTCACGCTGTCTTTCACCCTTTTTGAGAACGAGATCTTCTCCCGCCCTAAGCGTTGCAACCAGCGGTTCACAAAGCGGTTGAAGAGTATGAGCAGGTCGTAGCCCTGTCCTCCCAGCTTGGCGATCCACTTGGAATAGCGCATGCTCACATCGAACACATCTCCATGGAAGATCCACGATGTCTGCCCGTCCTGCTCCAACACCACCTTATTGTCGATGTGAAGGTTTCCGATGGACTGTCCGCAGAATTTCCGCACAAACTCATCGTGATTTCCGGGAATGTAGTAGACCTGAACGCCTTTCGAAAGCATGTTGGTCAGCTCCTTGATCACACGGATGTGGTCCTTCGGAAAATAGCTTTTACTGAACTGCCAAATGTCGATGATGTCACCGTTCAGGATCAGCTTGCTGGGCCGGATGCTTTTCAGATAACTGACCAGCTCTTCGGCATGACAGCCGTAGGTTCCAAGGTGCGTGTCGCTGATAATGACGGTTTCAACAGGACGTCTTTCTTCAAATTTCATGTGGTCGGTGTAATGATTTTGGGGGTGTCATATTTCTTCGCAAAGTGGAAAGCAGCGCGAATGAACGCGCATAAAAAAAGGCGCCAATGCGCCTCAAGTTTCTGTTTCATGGTAACTGAATGAACCGTGTTCTTGCTGGAATTTGCGGGGGTCGAATTCTCACCCCTCATTGCAGAGGTTCCGTGTAAATGCGGTGGAATTACTGCTTTCGTATGCCGCACCTTTTGGTCCGGTTGTTGGTTTATGCAAAGGAATGCCAAACCGTTTCCGACACGGTTAAGCGCAGATTAAACAATGCTTAACAATTTCACATCCTGAACCGCCATAATCAATGACCTATCTTTGCACCATGCGTATTCGATTCGGCTTTCTATTAGCCCTTTCCATCTTATCATTTACCGCGGGCAAGGCTCAAACTGCCAGCGAGCACGCGAAGATCAATTGGATGTCGATTGAGAAAGCGGATGAAATGAGGCGTGCTCAACCACGGAAGATTCTCATTGATGTTTACACCGAGTGGTGCGGCTGGTGCAAGAAAATGGACAAGACCACATTCGAAGATCCGAAGGTGGTCGAATTCATCAATACGCACTTTTATGCCGTGAAACTGGATGCAGAACAGAAAGAGCCGATCACGCTTGGGGGCAAAACCTACGAGTTTGTTGGCGAAGGAAGACGCGGCTACAACCAGATAGCGTACGAATTGCTGCAAACACGAATGAGCTACCCGACAACCGTGTTTCTAGATGAAGGCATGAACATGATCCAGCCAGTTGCAGGTTACCTGGAAGCCGCTGATATGCTACCGATTCTCGAATATTTGGCAACGGATGCCTACAAAAATACTCCGTGGGAAGATTGGCTCAAGAAGCGTGAAGGCTAACCTGAAGTAGTTCCGGGTTCAAAGTTCAAGGTTCGGGCACTTTGAACTTTGAACATTAAACTTTGAACCTTAAACCTTGAACTCCCGAATCGCGGAGTAAACCGAATTCAATTCCTCGTCTGTAATGCAATAAGGCGGAATGATGTAAATGATGTTCCCCAACGGACGGAGAATAATGCCTCGCTCCAAGAAGAAATCGTACAAACGGTCGCGTAGCGAGTTGAAATAGCTTGCCTGAGCGCCTGTTTCGTATTCAATGGCCAAGATGACGCCTTTGTGCCGAACGGCTGCCACACCGCTCAGTTCTGCGGCTTCTTGGGCGAATTGAGCGTGTTGTTGTTCAATCCTTCTTATACTTTCCCACGTTTCGTCCTTTTCCATGAGATCCAAACTGGCGCAGGCCGCAGCACAAGCCAGCGGATTGGCCGTGTAGGAATGTCCGTGCAGAAAGGTTTTCATCTTTCCAACCTCGTCATCCGCCCAGAAAGACCGGTGCATTTCTTCTGTCGCCACCGTCACACCCATCGGAAGAAAACCGCCCGTAATGCCTTTGCTCAGTGCAATGAGGTCGGGTTTCTGCTGACATTGGTCCATCGCAAACAGGGTTCCCGTGCGCCCAAATCCCGTCATCACTTCATCAGCTATGATGATAATTCCCTTCGCGCGGCACATCGAAATCATCTTGTCCAAAACCTGCGGAGAATAGACCATCATTCCAGCCGTTCCTTGAACCAATGGTTCATATATAAACGAAGCAACTTCTTCTTTTTCAATTAGTTGATATAATTTTTTTAAAGCATCACTTTCCTTTCCTGCAACAGGCGTTGGAATGAACTCCACCTCAAACAAAAACGGGTCGAAAGGCTTGGAAAACACACCTCTTCCACCCACCGCCATGGCACCGAATGTATCTCCGTGATACGCATCTTCCAACGCAATCACCTTCTTCCGTGGAACACCTTGATTGAACCAATATTGGAACGCCATTTTCAGCGCGACCTCCACGGCCGTAGAACCATTATCTGAGTAGAAAACCTTAGTGAATTGTTCTGGCATCTTATCGAGCAACCGAGAGGCCAATTCAACCGCTGGTTCGTGCGTAAACCCTGCGAACATCACGTGTTCAAGTTTCGTAACCTGTTCTGCTACACGCCTTGCGATGTAAGGATTACAATGCCCGTGCAAATTCACCCACCAACTGGAAATGGCGTCCAAATAGCGTTTTCCGTCAGCATCAATCAGCCACACTCCTTCTCCACCCACAATCGGCACATTGACCGTGTCTTCCTTCACAGCCGTGAATGGATGCCAGACGGAATTGCGGTCGTTTTCTCTCCAGTATTTCATGATTAGCAAATGTGCAAATTAGCAGATTAGCGAATAATCATTACTGATTCCCCCACAGTTTGCCAGTACGTAGATAGATTACGTTCCAGAGCCGTTGGTTTGAGTTGAACGTAAAACCAACAAGGATGAATTTACTGCATTTTATTGATGAGTATCC